>Ga0194129_10010096_pt1 | contig 10357 bp, 9 predicted proteins | sample TA2KigCa35mmetaG_FD_150862 | JGI IMG/M metagenome (GOLD analysis project Ga0194129, IMG submission 150862) | Freshwater microbial communities from Lake Tanganyika, Tanzania - TA2015038 Kigoma Deep Cast 35m | ecosystem: Environmental > Aquatic > Freshwater > Lake | place: Tanzania: Lake...
CCCAATTGAGCGCAGCTCGTCAGCAGATCACCCAGTTGCGATCACAACTCGAGCAGATCGCAGCGCGCCTCGCAAGCCGCCGCCAGACCCTCCGTCTCAACCAGCGGATTGCCGATGACCTCACAGGGCTCTACAGGGCCGGCGGCATGGCTCGCAATCAATACCTCACCCAACTCAACCAGGTGCAGGAAATCCGCACGGAGGTTATTAATTTGGAAGAGGAACGTGCAAGGGTTGTTGGGCAAGCCGCTGGTCAGCTCAACGATATCAACCGTCAATTGCTCAACCTACGTGCAGAGCTTGTGGCCACCCGCGAAGCCCTGTCGTACAGAACCGTGAGAGCCCCAATTAATGGCAAAGTATTTGACGCCAAGTTGGCTCGCTACGCTGTGATCAATGCCGATCAAACGGTGTTAAAGCTGGTGCCAGCCAACAGATTGCAGGCCAGCGTGGATATCAGCGACGCCGACATCGGATTTGTACGCTTAGGCCAGGAAGCCACCGTCTCTGTTGACTCCTTCCCTTCGGGTGAGTTTGGTTACATCAATGGCACCCTTACAAAGATTGGATCCGATGCCTTGTCACCCGATAACCGCTCGCAGCAGTATCGCTTCCCTGCCACCATCACCCTCAAGCAGCAGCAAGTTGTGTTTGGCCAGCAGCAACTTAATCTTCAGAGCGGAATGGGCGTGACCGCCAACATTAAGCTGCGTTCTAGGCCTGTGATTACTTTGCTCAGTGATATTTTCATCAAGCAGTTGGATGGGGTGAAGCGTTTTCGCTAGATTTTTTATACGGTGGATTCGCCATAGTTCATGGCCCTTAATGTGTTGGATTGTTTTGGGTCATTAAGCGCCACTGCCAGTGGTGGATCGACAACCCAGCAGTTCAATCTGGGGTAGTGCAAATTGAGGCAGCTGTCAATCCCGCTGGTGTTGACGACTGGTATACCCCTTCCCATGTTCAAAGGTCTCATCTCTAGCGGCAGCACCTTGTTGATCAATTCCTCGGCACCAGACGGACTTAGCAGATAGCCCGGAAGCCCAAAGGCGTGCTGCAAGCGCAGGAGCTCCCTGTTGCGCTTGCAGTTGAGAATCGTTTTGATCTGCTCCGCTTCAGGATAGGCAGGTTCAAACAAGGAAATCTGCTCAATCCCGCTGGCATCTCGCCGGCGTAATAGGGAGTTGTAATTCCAGCCCAAGAGTACGATGTGCCAGAAGTTGTCGAGCCGCTCGCTCAACTGCTCAAGTTGTTCCGGCAAGTCTGCGGCAAGCACAACATCGTCTTCCACAATCAACATCGGTTTGCCGCTTTCCACGCACTGACGCCAACAGTGCAGGTGGCTGAGGGCAGCACCAAGTGCCCCTGGCGTCCAACTCTCCCGCGCACCGGCGCCAATGAGTCGGCTTTTCGCTAAGCACCCCCGCATCTCCTGGCCATCAATGGCGTCGACAACTGTGTACAAAGCGCTTGTCGCTGCGTTGGTGTGGCGAAACCAAGACAGCCGTCCTGGCGTGCGCCGTAGGCTGATCACGACTGCCTTGGCTGTCATGCTCCTTTGGCTCGTTTTTCCAGCACTCGTCGATACAACCGCTCGGTGGCATCAACCGTTTGTTCCCAATTGAAACGTTCCAGCACCTTGCGTTTCATGCGTTGTGTTTGCAGACAGTGCCGTCCCGCTTGCAGCGCAGCCATCACAGCCTTTTGGATACTGGCCGGATCGGCTGGATCGGCATACCAGGCATCACCCTCCAGATATTCCAGTTCGTGGCCAAAGGTGCTGCCCACGAGCGGCGTTCCGCTGAGGGCCGCCTCGAGGCTCACCAAGCCGCAGGTTTCCATCCAGCTGGGCAACACATGCACCCCAGCTGCAGCGTAGGCCGACGCCAGGTCTGCTTGGTTCAGGTGGTCGATCACCACCAGACGATTGCCGCTGATCTTGGAGCAGAGGTCTCTGTAGCTCGGCCAGTGATCACTTTTGCCGATCAGCACGATCGGCAGGTTGGTGTCTCGCAGTGCCCAGCACAGCATCGCCTGATTTTTGGCTGGTTCAATCCGGCCTGCTTGCAGCACAAACGGAGTATGCAAACCAAAACGCTCTCGGAATGGAGCTGGATCGGCATCCAGAAACAGCCGAGGATCCACCCCGTAGTGGGCCACCTCGAAGCAATCGCCATCCCACTGCAGGTCGCTGCGCAAAGCCTGTAGCTCGAGCCAGCTGTTGGGCAGAAGCCCATCCACGCTTTTCAACATCTCTGACACCAACCTGAGGCCTGATTGATCCCAGCTTCCGTCGCCACTCGCCTGCACATGGCCATCCTTCAGCAACACCGTTAAACGCCGTTCCCGAAGTTGATCGAGAAGCCCCTGGGCTGCCGCCTCGCCCTCATCTGCGGCTTTCTGCAAGAGCCCCACACTGCCCCGGCTTCCCCATAGGGCCCGCGTGATCGACACCCAGATCGGCGATACCACCACGGGTACCCGTGCCTCCTTGCAACTCAGCACCTGCTGCTCAAAGCAGTGATGGACCCGGCAGTTGAAGAGATGCACCAGATCAAATCCGGCTGGATTGAAGCGATCGGCGTTCACCAGCTCCACGCTGTGGCCCCGCTCCCGCAGCCGTTTGCCGGTTTCGCGCATCTGCACCCCGTCACCGCCGCCCCAGTCGGCGGCGGTGCCGTGATTCACCAGCAGAACGCGCATCGCAGCAGTGCTTTGAAGTCAGTGTATGGGGCGCTCCTTTAGGGGTGGGATGATCGGGGCTGGTGCCCGCTGTGCCTCTGTGCACCAAGCCAACGCCAACACCAGCGATTCCCAGGCCAGTGCCCGAATCACCGGCCTGGAGTCCCAGTGCCAGTGGCTGGAAGCCTGCACGGAGCTTCGGCAATCGCTGGCTCAGGGGCTCCTGCCATCGGATGCCCACCATCTCCATTGGTTGGGCCGCCTCCATCAGCGTCTCGGTGCAACTGAGTCGGCACGCCGGGCCTACAGCCAGGCCCTTCTGTTCGATGCCCAACGGCCCGCGACGTACAACAACTTGGCCCTCTTGGAGTTGGCCAGCCTCGATGCACAACAGGCCGAAGCGTGGTTGCTCAGAGGCCTTCAGCTACCTGATCTCACCGACGATCAGGCCGACCTTCTGCACGCCACAGCTTGCGAGCTCTATCTGTTTCAGCTCCGGCCGGATCAGGCCTTGCACTACGTGCAGAGGCAGTTGCAGCGCCGCGTCAGCGTAATGGCGCTCGCCAATCAGGCCATCTGCTTTCATAAGCTTGGCGCGTTTAAGCAGGCGGTGGATGCGCAGCTGCAGGCCATCAGTCTGCAGCTGCGGCAACAGGAGCTTGACTTTGCAGCCCAACCCTTGACGGCATGGGTTGGCCATCCCCTCCCGCATCCCGCCGAATCGGCTCGGCTGCAAGTGCAGCTGATGAACCTGGGCATCTATCGGCTGCTGTACGAGCCCGATGATCCGCAGGGTTTGCAATTGCTCCTCGCAGGCACCGCCAACGACACGTTCTATTGGCTCGATCAGCGCCGCAGGGCCACCCGCTGGCATGGCGAGGCGGTGGATGAGCTGATCCTCTGGGATGACCAAGGCTTCGGAGACACCATTCAAAACCTGGCTTGGATTGGTGAGGCGGCAGCACGCACCCGGCGGTTGCGCCTGTGGTTGCGACCAGCCCTGCTGCCTCTGGTGCAGCAACGTTGCCGGTTACCCTCCCATGTCACCGTCGAGCCCATGGGGGGTGATGCTGAGCCTTGGGGGCAGGGCGCCCCCCAGCTGGGCTTATTCTTCTTGCCCATGGTGTTGGGCCGTTGGCCTCGCCAGAGCGAGGCACCCCGTCCCCCTTGGCTGCGACGCCAGCTGCTTTTGCATACCGGTAGCCCCAAACGGATCGGTTTGGTGTGGAGTGCCGGTAGGCATCGCGCCCCCCAACCGGAGCGCAGTGCCCGCGTCCGCGATGTGCCGTTTGAACAGCTCTGGGCCCATGCCCTTGGTTGGAAACAGCACTATCAACTCGAGCTGCTCAGCCTGCAGCTGGAGGGGCATGACAGCCCGGCCGTTGCTCGCCAATACGAAGCCGGCCGGCTCGACCTTGGGCTTCACTCCAGCGATTGGCTGGCCACAGCCCAATGCCTCGAGCATCTCGATCTGCTCGTGTCGGTGGATACGTCCGTGGCCCATTTGGCCGGTGCCCTGGGGGTGCCCTGTGTCTTGTTGCTCAGTGCGCCCGCCGATTGGCGTTGGGGCCAAGCGGGGACCACCACGCCCCTCTATGCCAGTTTCTGCCTGGCCCGCTGCCAAGCCCGTGATGCTTGGCACACTGCCCTTCAGCAGGCCGATCAGCAGGTGGGGGCGATCTTGGGTGCGGGGCAGCCATGAGCGATCCCCGCTCAATCACGCCGGAGGTCGTTGTCGTGTGGGGAGCCCACCCCGGCTACCAATACGAGCGCGATTGGCTGCTTCAGCTGCTGAGGCCCCGCTTTGTGCATGAGGTGGAGTGGCATCAGCGCTTCGAGCCTTTTGTTTTGCCCCCGGGAGGGCGGGTGGTGCTGGTGGAGTCAGCCCGTCATCTGATGGAGGCGGAGATTCGTGCCTTGGATTTGGGGCCGATCGAGCAGCGGCGCACTGAGCGATTGCAACGGCTCCAGGACGTGCAGCAACTTCTGATTTGGCATATCAGTGATGAGCAGGGTTTCGATGGGGACCGCTGGTACCCCTCCCTGCCCGCCCATCGCCCCGTACTTCGCGAATTCCCCCACGGGCGCTTTGAGCGGTTTGCGCAGGTGGGCAACCTGCCCATCGGTCCCACCCGCTCAGCCCTCATCAATGTGCCTTGGCTGCCCGCGAGCTGCCGCCAGCACCCCTGGTGTTTCATGGGCACGCTCTGGCCCGGCACCAGCCGTGAGCAGGCGGTTGCGTGTTTTCGCACTGCCATTCCAAATGGTTTTTCCCATAGCAGCGAAGGCTTTGGCCAAGGGTTGGCTGATGATCATTACGTGTTTGTTTTGCATCAATCCCAATTCAGCCTTTGCCCTGAGGGGCACCGCCACTTCGAAACCTTTCGCTTCTACGAGTCGCTGGAGCTGGGGGCGATCCCGTTGGGCCTTCACACACCCGAGCAGCTAGGTTCTCTGTTTTCTGAGCCCTGGCCATTGCCTGTTTTCCGCAGTTGGGAGCAGGCGGCTGCGTTTGCTCAAGAGGCGCTCATGGATCTCCCAGTCCTGGATGCCCTGCAGCTGCGGATGCGCTGCTGGTGGGAGCAAGAGCGGCATTTGGCCTCGAGGCGCCTTCACAACGGCTTCGCGGCCCTCGCAGGCCGGCTATGAGGCTGTTTCAGATCTACATCACGGATACGCCCGTGCCAGCCCTGCCCCCAGCACTGGAGCTGGCTTCTCAGGAGCTGCAGACTTGCTTTGTGGGCGCTGAGTATTCGCTTTGGAACGATCAGGCCCTCCGCGCTTTTCTCCAACAGCATTTTGAGGCTGATGTGCTTCAGGCCTACGACAACCTCATCCCTTACGCCTACCGATCGGACCTTGCCCGCTATTGCCTTCTTTATCACTTTGGTGGCTGGTATGCCGATCTGGGCCTTCGCATGGCCGGCAACTATTTCGTGCCGGCCGTTTCAGAGGAGATTGATTTTATCTTTTTCTGGGATCTCGGGGATTTGTTGGCGCCGTTCCGCAGTTTTTATGACTGCATGAATGGCCTGTTGTTTTCACGCCCTGGCAATTCAGTGCTCGCCACGGCCATTGAACTGGTGGTCAAACATTCCCGTGAGCACTTCTACGGCTGTGATTCGATGAGCCCCACGGGCCCTGGTGTACTGGGCCGTGCCATTGCTATGCATGGCAAGAGCGACCGCCATTGCGACGGCCATTTTCTTCAGCTCACCCCACAGCACCACCAGAAAAACAGAGCCTACGTCACCAGAGAGGGGGTGATCATCGCCTGGCACCGCTCCCGGCTCAACCCTGATGCCAAGTCTTTGGCGGATTTAGGAGCCATCGGCACCAACGACTATCGCCTGCTTTGGAAAGAGCGCCGGGTGTATCGCGATCAAGGCTGATTGCCCCCGCAGCCAAACTCTTCCGATCGCATGGGAGGCAGAGTTGCATCCTCCTGAAGCCGCGCCACAAGCCGTTGATCCAGCTGGTGTCGCCGCGTCCACAGCTGCTCGTAAAGCCACACCCGTGCCGCTTGGCCATGGTCTAGGTCCCAGTGTGTTTCCACCCACCGTTGGGCTTGTTCCACCTGCCGTTGGCGCCGCTGCAGTCCTTCGGCCAAGGCCTGGGCAGCTGGAACAATTGCTTCGAGTGCATCCACCACCGTGGCCACCCCAGCAGGGGCCGAACGCCCGTAGAGCTCCGGACCGCAGACCGTGGCCACTGACTCCGCCGCGCACTCCAGCAATTTGATGGGCGTCTTACAGGCATTTGCCGTGCTCGGGGCCAGGGGGAGTAGCGCGATGTGGCAGCTCCTGAGGAGCTTGCGATAGTTCTGATAATCCAGTATCTGGTGGTAGTCACGCTGGTTTGCAGGCAGCTTCGCCGCCAGATCGTGATCAGCCACCACCACCACCTGCAGCCCTGCGCAGCTCTGTACCCACTCCAATAACGCATCGCTAATGACTTGGTGCTCAGGGCTACGGTTTTGATTGGCTACCAGCACACGCAGCTGCGGGGTGCTGTGCTTCTCCAGATTCAGAGCTGGAATGTTCGCCACGTGGTTCTCCAGCACAACGGCCAGCGGCTGGATGGCTCTCAGCTCTAAAGCCAGCCGTGCAGACGACGTGTGCAGTCCATGGCAGAGCTCCAGGGGTGCCATGGCCACCGCCTCCAGGGGCTCTCGAATGGAGGCAGGAAAGAGGCTGGGGTGATCGTCCCATTCGGTCAGTAGCAGGCAACCCCGTTGGCGCAGCCACTGCAGATGCTCCCACTGCCTTTGGCGGCTCTCTGGCAGAGGCCGCTGCCAGATCACCAGGCTGTGGGGGCGGATGCAGCTGTTGAAACGAAACGGCCGCTCGTGGATGCGGCAGTCCATCCCAAGCCGTTGCAGGGCGTTAAACGGATCGCGGATGCGCACCTGATCGTGGGGCCCTGGGCTGTTGACCAGCACCTCTAGGCGCAGGGGGCGATCGGCCAACATGGGACTTTGCGCTGGCCCATGATGCCTCGCTTCGAGCGCTATAGCGGGCAAGCCCTTGGCCCCTCCCCCCACATCGTGGTGCTGGGCTCCTGCAAGGTCGGCAATTTTGTGGTCAGCACCCCGGTGCTGCGCGGTTTGAAAACCCGTTTCCCCGATGCCGTGCTTGGTTTCCTGGGCAGCGAGCTCACCGCGGATTTCGAACAGGCATTGCCCACCATTGATTGGCGGCTGAGTTGGGATGATCCTGCCCCCGGCTCTGGCTACCGCCTACAGCAGCAGCTGGCAGATCGGATCCGGGATCATGGGCCTGTACAGCTGGCCGTGAATCTGGATGGCTTCAATCCCGTCACCTGCACATTGGTGCCTTGGCTGAATCCGGCCTATGTGGCAGGCGGCAGCCTCAGCGCAAACCTGCGGCGCCCATTGCCCTGGGGCGATCAACCCCAGCAGCGTTTTTTGGCCGATCCCGATTGGGACAGTTCTGCGTTTCTGCAGCGCTATAAAGGGATCTTCGCGAGCAATTACATCGCTGAACTGTTCTGCCAGCTGGCCTTCGTGGCCGATGTGGTCGACCCCACGGCCATCGAACTGCCAGTAACTGACCCACCGTTTGCGGTGCCAGACCTGTTGATCCACTGCACCACCGCCCGTGCCGCCAAGGTGTGGCCCTTCAGCCATTGGCGTCGCGTTGTGAAGTTCGCCCTAGGCCATGGATGGAGCGTCGGCCTGGTGGGTAGCCCGCCCGCTGCGCAACAGGAGGCCTACAACGCAGGGGATGGCGAGGAGACCTTGCTCGCTTCCACGGCCCTTCAAGACCTGAGAGGTCGCACCAGCTTGATGCAGTTGGCCGGCGCTGCCCAACGGGCCAAGGCTGTGATCAGTGTGGATGCTGGCCCCCTCCATATTGCTGCCGCCGTGGGCACACCAACGCTGGCGGTGGTGGGTAATGACATGGATGGCATCGGCGCCAGTCCGATGCGTCTCTGGCTACCGCGATGCAGCAATGTCGAGCGCACCGTGGCCGCCGAAACCTGCAGGGCCTGTGCGGATAATCGCTTCCGCAACGATGCTTGCCTGGTGGATGGGCATCCCTGTATGGCCTCTGTGGAGCCTGAGCAGGTGATGGCTTGGTTGGAGAAGTTGATGCGAAAATCTGCTGCCTGACAAGGCAGTTGGTATCAGTGGTAGATGTCATGAGCGTGCCAGAGATCCTTGTAGTTATTTGTGCCTTTCACTCCAAGCTTGCTGAAATCGCCACCTTCCAGCCCCGGTGCCCATGAGGTTTTGTGCTGGGCAATTAGATAGCCTGAACTGGAGAGATACATTAGATTGGTGAATGAAAGTCCTGGCGTGAGTGGGCGGAATTCACCAAAGATGCAAGTCATCGTTTTGGCTTGTTCGCTGATCACGCGGCCAAAGCAATTGGGTCCAGTGGGATCCAATGGGCTTTGGCCGTAGTGTCGATTTTCAACGTTGTCACAAATGGCTTTGATGGCCTTCGCTAAGGTTGGGCTTTGGGGCTTGGCGTAGAACAGGCCATTTTGGATCGCCCAGGGGGCGCAACTCGGGCAGCCTCGATCCGCAAAGGCAATCAGGTCTACATCCACTCCTGCGCGAATTGGATTTAGCAGTTTCAGCGCAATATCCACATACCACCCGCCTAGTGTGTGCAAGATGCAGTATCTCGCTAAGTCAGATTTGTAGGCATAGGGTTTTAGTGTGTCAAACGCCTTGACAACGTTGTCTTCAAAGTGTGACGCGATGAAGTTTCTGGCCGTAGTCAGATTAAAGAGCTGATAACGGTGGTTTGAGAAGGCGTCTTGCGCAGATTTGGCTGCGTTTTCTAGAGATGGCGGTAGTGGGTCTTGGTCGTACTCCGCGTCTCTGAAGAACATTTGGATGACGTTCATTGTTGGCTATTGGGGCCTTCAGAGCACTTGGCCGCATCTGCCAGGCTCCATACGTGCCGCCAGTGCCGATCCAGGTGCTCGGCCAGCTGCATGCTGCTCCAGTATTTCCAGCCAGCATGGCTGCCGATGGCTGTCTCCTGATAGCGGCTTTCGCAAGCGAAAGCCTGAGCCATCTCGAGCGGAGCTGCTTTGTGGATGCTGTTGAGGTGGCGGCTGAAAAACACATCCTCCATCTCTTCATCTGCGCTGTGCACTGCGTATCGCTCGCAGATGTCCACCATCGCGCTTCGATGCCGAATCGAAAGACCGCCGTTGCCATGCAGATGGGGATACACATCGGGGTTCGGCTTGCCATGGATGGGGGTATCCACCTTGAAGAAGCCCTGCAGGTCGCCCTTTCGAGATCGTCGCTCGAAGACTTCACTCTGCTGCGCCGGTAAAAATGGCGCGCCGAGATAGGGATAAGAAAAGAAAAAGGCTGGCAATGGCCGTGACAGAAGGGAGTCCGTTTGGCACACCAAAAGTTGCTCGTGAGGTAGGCCTTGCCAAAAAAGCTTCTGTTTCATCATTCGGTTGAAACTGGTGGGCTCATTGAGCGCTGCGCTCGGCACAAGCTCCTCCGCCAGCCCCCACCATGGCTGACAAGGCAGTTCAATCCCCCGGAGCATGCTCTGGGCCCTGGACAGCACCGCTGCATCGGTGATCAGGCAGAGCTGTGTGTCTGGCGGACACATCAGGGCCGTGTTTAAGACCGTGAACAGCCATTGCTGATCGATTCGGTTCTCGATCAGAACAGCCCCGCGTCTGGCCTGACCCTCTGGATCCCACCGCCACTCCCGCGCGATGGGTAGCAATAGATGCTGCAACACATCAGCACAGTGATCCAGCCAGCGCCGCTCGCGGTATTGCAGCAGTTGCGGCAGAGCATCAGCCTCAGCCATGGCCCGTCAGCTCGATGGGATGCCGCCTCCACAGTTCGTCCTGGTGCCGCACCATTAGAAACCGGTAGTGATCAGGAATGGGCTTCATCACTTTCAGCACGGGCAGCAGCAAACCACTGCCGGCCTGCTCCAGAGGGCCCGAGAGTTGAAAGTCCGCCTGCCAGTTGCGCGATTTCCAGAAATCCAGCACTTTTTCCGCTTGACGACGGCTCAGGAAGTAGCAACCCGAGTGAGGATTGGTGGCCCGGTAAAATTGAATGTCGCCGAGGGGCCACGGCACCGTGAGCTGTTCCCCGGTATCCCAGAACAGATCCGGCCGGCCGCCATCGGGATCACCGGAAAGGATCACATCG
>Ga0194129_10010098_pt1 | contig 10357 bp, 8 predicted proteins | sample TA2KigCa35mmetaG_FD_150862 | JGI IMG/M metagenome (GOLD analysis project Ga0194129, IMG submission 150862) | Freshwater microbial communities from Lake Tanganyika, Tanzania - TA2015038 Kigoma Deep Cast 35m | ecosystem: Environmental > Aquatic > Freshwater > Lake | place: Tanzania: Lake...
CCGGCGCTGGGGGGCCGAGGCCTACCACGGGGCCAGCAGACGACGAGGGCGCCCGTCCGGGCCGCCCGCGTCGCCGCTGTCGCTAAGCGCAGTGGATTCAGCCGACGTAGAGCGGAGCGAGCGGCCCCGCACGGCCGAGCGGGCCTTCAGGCGCTCCCGCAGGTGGCGCACGCCGGCGTCGACGGCCTGGGCCATCGCCTCGACGACGATGCGGCGCAGGGCCTCGGGACCGTCCTTCAGCGCCTCGTAGTAGGCCTGCCGGTCGCTGAAGTGGATCACCGCCGGCAGGTAGCCAGCCCGGATCAGGAAGTAGTTCATCAACAAGCGCCCGACCTTGCCGCTGCTGTCGGTGTACGGGAACACCTTCATGTACTCGCAGTGGAACAGGCATGCCTGATTGATTGGGTGCTGCGCGCGGAAGTCGGCGGTGTCGACGATCCCGCAGGCCGCGACCAGTCCGGCCTCGATCTGCGCCGGCTCGAAGATGTCGTGGAAGTACGTGCGGTGCAGCGGCATGTCCTTGCGCAGAGCCCCCGGCGAGCGCCGCAGCAGGTTCTTCGTCAACAGCACCTGCAGCTCGTGGCCCTGCTCGACGGTGACCCGCGGGTGGCGGGCGCGGGGCTTGTGTGCCGCTTCGTCGCGGCACACCGCCTCGATGGCGTTGAGGGCGTCGGCGTGGTTGCGGATCTCCTGATAGGTCGGGATCAGCGTCGAGTCCGACGAGACCTTGCGGTCCACCGCTGCGCGCAGCTCATGATACGTCAAGACGACGCCCTCAAGCGCCGAATCATGATAGATGTACGCAATGCGGCAGCGCTCCTCGAAGTCTGCCTTCTCGTCCGGCAGGTCGCGCAGCAGTTGCCGCAGCTCGTCGGTGCGGTCGTCGAGTTCGCTGAAGCGCGCGCGTACGTCGAAGTCGTCGAAATCGAAAGACATGAGATCCCTTCCCTTGGTCGACGTGGCCGCGGAACGCCGCCACGCTTCAAGCGCCGCGGCAGGTACGTGCCGCGTCAGGCGATGTCAAACGAAAGGATGAAAAAGCGCGCGAGAGAACGCGTTCCGCTTGCCGACGCGCAGCGTCGATCGCGCCTTGTCGGCGTCAAACGCGAGGACTGCGCGGGTCGGCGAGCAATCAACCTTTTGCATGGTTGAAGACCCGATCACGCGCCGCGGAGGCGCGCGGCGGCGCTGTCCAGGCCGACGGCGTCGTAACAGCGGGCCAGCGTGCTGCGGGCGACGGCGCGCGCGCGCGCCGCGCCCCGGGCGAGCATCCCCTCGAGCTCGCGGGCGCCGTCGTCGGTGGTCATCAGGTGGCGATAGCGCACGCGGGCGTCGCCGAAGCGGGCGTCCATGCGGGCCATGATCTCCTTCTTGATGTCGCCGTAACCGACGCCGCCCTGACGCAGGCGCGCGGCCCACTCGGACTGCTCGTCGTCGCCGAGGAACAGCGACAGGATCGCGAACACGTTCAGCGTGTCGGGCTCCTTGGGCTCCGCGGGCTCGCGGCTGTCGGTGACGATGGCGTTCACCTGCTTCTTCAGGTCCTTGCCCTCGGCGAAGATCGCGATGGTGTTGTTGTACGACTTCGACATCTTGTGCCCGTCGTTGCCCGGGATCTTCGGTGTCGGTGACAGCCGCGGTTCGGGTCGACGCAGGACATCGACGCCGTAGGCGCTGTGGAAGTGCGCGACCATGTCCTGCGCCATCTCGATGTGCTGCTTTTGATCCTCACCGACGGGGACGACGTCGCTGTCGTAGGCGACGATGTCGGCGGCCATCAGGATCGGATAGGTGAACAGGCCCACCGAGGCGTGAAGACCCCGCGCGGTCTTGTCCTTGTACGAGTGGGCGCGCTCGAGCAGGCCCATGCCGGTGACCGTCGAGAGCAGCCACATCAGCTCGGTCACCTCGGGCACGTCGCTCTGGCGGAACAGCACGGCGGCGTCGGTGTCGAGGCCGAGGGCGACGTAGGTGCTGGCGACGTCCCGCACCTGATGACGCAGCTTCGCCGCGTCGTGCGTAGTCGTGAGCGCGTGGTAGTCGGCGATGAAGAAAAACGCCGAGTCGCCCTGCTTCAGCGAGCGGCTGACCTCGACGTGCTGCTTGATGGCGCCGAAGTAGTTGCCGAGGTGCGGAGTGCCGGAGGGCTGGATGCCGGAGAGCGTGCGCATCCCGGGCGCATAGCGCGGACCGACCGGGGCGTCACGGCGTCGTTGTCTGGTATGGCGGCCCTGCAGCGGCCTCGCCTGGGGTCCGGCTGGGGTCCGGCTGGGGTCCGGCTGGGAGCCGTCAGGGGACCGGATTGCCGGCGCTGTCCGACGGCGGCATCAGCGGCCGTGGCCCCGGCGGCGTTGGCGGCACGGGCTCGTCAGGGCCCCCGAGCGGCGGCGGGTTCGGCGTCTGGTCGTCGGGGACGTAGAACAATTCGCCGGGCAGGACGACGCCACCGTCTTCGCCGCGTCGACGCAGTCGAACGACGACGCGGTCGGGGAACTTGCGCACGAGCCCGAGCGACAACAGCGTCGGGCTGGTGACGACGGCCCAGCCGACGGCGATGGCCGGCCCCACGAAGAGGCCCGCGCCGCAAAAGGGCAACAGCCCGATGGCGAACGGCGCAGCGATCGGCACCCCGAGCGCAGGGGTGCAGGCGAGCAGGCCCGGCCACGGGTACCACTCGCTCGCCGGCACGATGACCGTCTGCGGCTCGTAGCCCTCGGCGTCGACAGCGACCCGCAGCTGGTCGCCGACGAAGACCGTGCGCCGAACCACGAGCGGCGCCTTGCCCGGTGTCTCGCCGTCGACGCTGACGCGGGCGCCGACCGGACTCGTCTCGATGCGAACGGCGTGCGCGCACCCGGTCAGGCCGAGACCGAACACGACGGCCACGAGCATCAGGCAGCCACGGAGCGCTACGGCGACGGACGACACCGGGGGGGTGATAGCGCGACCCGGCGCCGGCTGCATATTCCCGCACCCTTGTTGTCTGGCTGCGCCGCCACCGACGCGCCGAGCAGCTCAGCGGGCCGCCGGCGGGTCCGGCCGCGCCGCCACCCCCTTGCCGTCCGCGTCGTCGTCGACGAACAGCCTTGCCATGACCGTCGCCAACCTGATCGCCGACCTGAAGCGCACGCTCGACGAGCTGTCCGGCCGCCTCGACGCGCTCGAGGGGCCGCTCGACATCGCCGACAAGCGCCTGCGCATCGCCGACCTCGACGACAAGATGAGTTCGCCCGACTTCTGGAACGACGCCGCCAGGGCGTCGGCGCTACAAAGGGAGCGACAGACGATGGACGCCGACGTCAAGGCGTTCACCTCGGCGCGGCAGGGCGTGAGCGACAGCCGCGAGCTCATCGACATGGCCGGCGAAGACGACGCGACGCTGAATGACGTTGCCAAAGACGTCCAGCGAATCGACGCGTCGGTGCGCAAGCTCGAGCTGGCGCGGATGCTCGGCGGGCCCACCGACAAGAACAACGCGTTCATCACGCTGTCGGTGGGGCAGGGCGGCGCCGATGCGCAGGAGTTCACCGAGATGCTCTTGCGGATGTACACGCGCTACGCTGAGCAGCAGGGCTTCGCCGCCGAGCTGCACGACATCGAAGCCGCCGACCCATCGGGCATCAAAAGCGCGACGCTGTACGTGAAGGGCGAGTACGCCTACGGCTTCCTGAAGGCCGAGATAGGCGTGCACCGGCTGGTGCGGATGTCGCCGTTCTCGGGCAAGCGCGAGACGAGCTTCGCCGGCGTCTGGGTGCTGCCCGAGGTCGACGACAACATCAACATCGAGATCAACCCCGCCGACCTCGACTGGAAGACAATGCGCTCGGGCGGCGCTGGTGGCCAGCACGTCAACAAGACCGAGTCGGCGGTGCAGCTGACGCACAAGCCGACCAACATCATCATCCGCTGCCAGCAGGAGCGCTCGCAGATCCAGAACCGTGAGAAGGCGCTGACGATGCTGAAGGCCCGCCTGTACGACCTCGAGGTCAAGAAGCGGCTCGCCGAGAAAGACAAGGCCGAGGCCACGAAGATGGAGGCGAGCTTCGGCAGCCAGATCCGCAACTACGTGCTGGCGCCGTACCAGATCTGCAAAGACCTGCGGTCCGACCACGGGACCAACCAGGTGCACACCGTCCTCGACGGCGACATCCAGCCGTTCATCGAGTCGTACCTGCTGTTCGCTGAGGCCCAGCGCCGCGCCGCCCGCACCTGACCCAGGCCGTGCCGACGTTGCACGCCGTCCGCCAGCGTGCGGCGAGGCCAAGCCTGCGTCGCAGTCTCACGTTCAGGGGGAAGCCCATGAAAACCACCTTGGCCACGCTGCTGCTCGCCCTCGCTCTCGCGCCCCAGGCTGCTCGCGCCGACGAGGGCCCGCCTTCATCGGGACCAGCACCATTGTCACCGTCGACGTCGTCCTCAGCGCCGCCTGCGGCGACGAGCGCTGATCCGGCCGAGCCCGTGGCCGCTTCCGGCGGACCGCCGGGCGGACCGCCGGCCGCATCGCCCTTGGACGCTCCGCCGGCGCCGGAGGCCACGCCGCCACCGGCTCCCGACACGCGCACCCTGCGCGACGACCCGGTCGCCGACGCCGCCCTGGCGGCGTGCACCGCGAAGGTCGGCGCCGTCGACGATGGCGCCGAAGCGGTGGCCTGCTTCCGTGCCGTCGCCGCCGGTCACCCGGGCACGCTGGCCGCGGTCAAGGCCGACGCGTCGGCGGCGGTGCTCGAGCGCAAGCCGGCGACGACGCCGGGGATCATTCCGCCGGGACGGCTCGGCATCACGGCGGCCGCCGGCTTGTTCGGCGTGTGGAACGGCGTCGCCGCCGGCTGGACCATCAACGCCAACGTCCCGAACCTCGACAGCACCGCGGTCGCAGGCGCCACCGGCGTGGGCGCGGTGCTGGTCGGGGTCGGCTTTGGTGCGGGCGGCTACTTCCTGGCGGAGCGCTGGAAGCTCAACGAGGGCGCGGCGCGCCTCGTCGCGTCGGGCCTCGTGTGGGGCTCGGTCATCGGCACCGGGCTGGCGCCGACGATCTACGACGCCATCAACGGCGGAGACGCCTCGGCGCCGCCCTTCTCGGTCGCGATGCTCGGGATCGTCGGCATGGGCTACGTCGGCGGTGGGGCGGCGCTGCTGGCGACGACCCTGACCACCTTCGACGAGGCCCAGGTCGCGATGCTCAACTCCGGCGGCATCGCCGGCGCCACCATCGGCGTGCTGCTGCTGCCGAACCTGAGCGTGTTCCGCGTCAGCAACGTGCTGCCGTATTCATTGAACTTCGTCGGAGCCACCGTCGCGGGGCTGGCGGCCGGCACGGCGCTCGGGCGCATTGTCGATCTGACCTGGGGCGAGACCCTCATCTGCGATCTGGGCATGGTGCTCGGCGGTGTGCTCGGCGGCACCGGGTCCCTCGTGAGCGGCTCGTTCAGTGGTTCGTGGCCCGAGACTACGCGCGTCCTCGTGGCGACGGCGCTGCCCGCCGTGGGCCTGATCGGCGGCTACGGCGCCGCTCTCGGCTTCTTGACGTCGTGGCGCTCGACCCGCGGCGCGCCGATCTGGCGCGAGGCGCCGAAGCTGCGTGTGATCGCCGGCGTGCTGCCCGTCGGTCGCGGGGTCGTGCCGACCTGGGGCCTCGCCGGGGAGCTCTGAGCGTCCCGCCCGACGACACCACCACGCGCACCGGCAGAGCGGCACCGCAAACGTGAAGCGGACGCCGCGCAGCGACCGCCCGGCGACGACTTCGACGTCCTCGAACCGCCGCTCCCACCGCTGGTGCACGGGGCTGTCGCGGCGGTGCGGGCGGTGATGAAGCAGGAACGACGCCAGCCGGTGCGCATGCAGCGGCAACAGACGGTGGCACCCGTGGTTTGGACCGCCGCGGAGCACCGAGCGCACGTCCCCAGTGCCGTGGATCCTGACCGCGGTGTCGACGAAGGGCGCGGCGTTGTCCGGGCGCGCGCGCTCGTGGGGCCACATCACGAGCCCGTACGCCGAGCGGTACCCCGGCCCAATCGCGTCTTCGCGCACGACGAACGCTTCGCCTGCGCGCACGAGCAGCTCGTCATCGGGCGTTGTCGGGGGCGCGCACCACACCGGCTGCGCCCACCGCTCCGTTCAGACGAAGTCGCCCCGGGGCGAGGGCTTGGCGGCGACGACGACGCCGTCGGTACTCCCCTTGCGCTGCGCCCCCCCGGTGGTCGTCGGCGACCGTACGAGTGGCACTTCGCCCGCGGCGCTGCGCGCGAAGGCCACGAGCGCCGGCCGCCGGCCGCCCGGCCGCCACAGTCCACGATGGTCGACGTTGCCACGGTCGATCTCGACCCGCAGCTCCATCCCCGGTGCGTGCCACGGCGGCGGGGGCGACCGGGGCACCGCCACACGACCGCGGGGCAGGGCGCGCAGCGTCGCGGCGGCGGTCGCGGCGTCGACGAGGCCAAGGCCCCTCGCGACGGCGTCAGTGGTGGCGCCGAGCACGTCGGGCGCGCCGGCTTCGAGCCGCTCGGGAAGCAGCGGCGCGCGCACTGTCGCAGGGTCGAACGGCCGTCCGACGACGAGCGCCTGCGCGTGGCCGGCGCTGCCGTCTTCGATGAGGCCGGCGGCGTCGGCGGCGCGCTCGCGCAGCCCCCGCTCGCGCGATGGCAGCGCCAGTCGCGCGCGAGTGTCGTCGTCGAGCAGGCCCGGCGTCACCGGCAACGCCTCGCGCCGCTGGAACGCGGCGCGCGCGTGGCCCCGGGGCCCGAAGCCCACCCTCGGCGCCGGCGGGCGCAAGGCCCCGTGGCACACCAGGTGCGCGAGCGCCGCGCGGGCCGCGCCATCGACGGCGACCAGCGCCTCGAACTCCGCCCTGATGGCGGCGAACAGGGGCCCGGCGTCGCCCCGTCGCCGCAGCGCCGCGATCCGGCGCGCGCAGCGCCCGGGGTGGCCGAGCACGGCGGCGCCGAGCGGCGGCACGACGGCATCGAGGCCGGCGTCGTCGACGGCGGCGTGGCAGGCGTGCGCGAAGTCGTCCTTGAGCCGCCGCTGGAGCGCGGCGCGCGACGGCGGGCTCCCCCACAGCTTGGCGAAGCGGTCGGCGGCAGCGCGGGAGCCGGCGCCGGCGCCGGCGCGGTCGGCGGCGAGGGCGACGTAGGTGGCGAACCACGGAACGACGCCTTCGTCGCCGAGGGTCGGGTCGAGCCGCAGGAACAACGGCGCCCACTCGTCGCCAGTATCAACCACGAGCAGCCGGTCCGCGGCGTCGTTTTGGAGGCGGTCAGGTCGACGCGAGCGCCATGGCATGAGACCTCGACCGCGTCGTCAGGGGGCGTGGCGAACGACAGCAGCGCCAGCCGGCCCGCGGCGAACGGGGCCCCATGTCAGCGGGTCTTCTCGTACGTCCCGAACAGGGTGGCCTCGGAGGCACACGGCTCGCCATCGCCGACAGCAGCGCCGCTCGCGTCGGCCGGTGCAGGTAGGGCAGCACGACGTCGAGGGCGTAGAGCGTGTGGACGTAGCGGTGACGCCCCACCGGCAGGCACGGCCCGCCGTAGCCCATCTGATGCCAATCATTCGTGCCTTCGCGCGTGCCCGGCGGCAGCGTCACAAGCGTGGCCGCCTCGGGCAGCGACCTCGTCGTAGGGGGAAGGTCGTAGAGCACCCAGTGCACCCAGATGCGCCGCGGCTGGCGCGGGTCGGGTACGTCGGGGGCGTGGACGACGAGCGCCAGCGAGCGCGCCGGTCCGGGGACCCCGGCGAACACCAGCGGCAGGGCGATGTTGCGCCCCTCGCAAGTGCACACGCGCAGGATCTCGCCCTCGTCAGCAAACGCCGGCGACGTCAGCGTGAGCGGAGCCGTGATCATCGGGACCTCCCGCCCTGGCCGTCTGCGGGTCTCGTGCCACGGCGAAGATCACCCAAAGAAAGACCCCTCGCGGACGCAAGGGGCGGGCGCGCCCGCTGCGAATCATTTTGATCTGCGTTGCTCCACAACGCTCGCCGCGGCCCGTGATCATTCCGACAGGGCGGGCGCGCTGGAGACAATCGGAGCCTCGGTGGCCGGGAGCCACGGGGTCGGCGGCCACCAGCGGACCGCCGCCGGCAGGTCGTCGCCGACAACGACGCGCTGTCCGGGCGTCGGCAGGATCAACCCGTCCGACGCCGTCGACGCGGCGAGCAGACGCTCGCCCGGCTCCGTCCAGCCGTGGTTGCCCATGACAAACGCGGACCAGTGCACGGGCAACAGGTGGCGACCGTGAACATCACGATGCGCGCGCAGCGCCTGTTCGGGACCCAGGTGCACGTCCGGCCAGGCGGCGCCGTAGGAGCCGCTCTCGATAAGCGTCAGGTCGAAGGGGCCCAATCGCCGTCCGATCTCTGCGAAATGCGGGCCGTATCCCGAATCGCCGCTGAAATAGACACGCGAGGAGCTGCCGACGACGGCCCAGCCCGACCAGCGCGTCGCGAAGCGGTCGCTGACGTCGCGGCCCGAGAAATGCCGTGCCGGTGTGCAGACGAGTCGGACGTCGCCGACGCGGGTCTCCTGCCACCAACCGAGTTCGGTCACTGCGTCCCGTTGAACGCCCCAGGCTTCGAGATGGGCGCCGATTCCGAGAGGGACGACAAAGCGAACACCGCCGCGCTGGGCGAGGCGCTCAATCGAACCCATGTCGAGGTGATCGTAATGGTCGTGGGAGATGACGACCACGTCGACGTCGGCAATGTCCTCGAGCGGGATGGGCGGTACGAGGTACCGGGCAGGCCCGACGCCCGAAAGCGGCGATGCGTTGTCGCTCCACATCGGGTCGAACAGGATTCGCGCTCCGTCGACCTCGAGGTACACGGTGGAGTGCCCCATCCACGTCGCGGCCAGCGCCGCAGGGGCGCCGGGGAGCTTCGTGCCGGGGAGCCGGAGCATCTCGGCCGGGCGGGCGCTGCCGGCCTTGTCGCCAAAGATCGCTCGCGCGACGGCGCCGAGGGATTCGTTGAGCGGAAGATCGTTCCGGAACGTTCCATCGCGGTGGTTCGGTTGCGCCTCGACGATTTGTCGCCGTTCGCCGTCGATCGTGCCGCCGAGCGCCGGCAGGACTCCGTGCCTCCCTGCCAGGCCCGCGCACACAACGAGCACGACACTGACCGCCACGACTCTATTTCGCATCGGACTCCTCGTCGACCTCGGTTCGAAGGCCGACGACGGACCGTCGGCCTTCGAGCGCATGGGCGGGGGCAATCATCGCCTCTCGGGCGCACCTTCAGCTGACAGGCTCTTGCCGCGCGATCAGCGCTTCGCTTGCGGCCCAGAGCCGCGGTCCGACGCTGTGACGAAGCGAGTGAGCAGCAAGCAGGTACTTGCCCTTCGCCAGCCCGCGCGAGACGTCCTGACCGTCGACGTAGTTGCCGCCGCCCTCGTGCGCTTTCATGGACGCACACAGGAAGACGGACGTGCGCGCGCCGACCTCGACAGGGACGCCGGCTTCGACGCGCGAACGCATGGCCGGATCGTCGGTGATCCCGACAGCGAGGCCGGTGCGGACGACGCCGGGCTCGAGCGAGTTCGACGTCACACCCGTGCCCAGCAGCCGTTCGTTCAGCTCGCGACTGAAGACGATCTGCATCAGCTTGCTGGCCCCATACACCGCGCGCGAGTCGTAGGGCGCCGCTGGCGGATTGACGTTGTCGACGTCGATCGACGCAAAGCGCGCCGCCATCGACGACACGTGCACGATGCGCGCGGGCGCGGCAGCGACGAGATGCTCTTGCAGCAGCCGACAGAGCAGGAAGTGCCCGAGATAGTTGGTCGCGATCTGCAGATCGACGTCGTCGATGGACCGCCTCGGCGGCCCCATCATGATGCCGGCGTTGCAGAGCAGCACATGCAGCGGCAACCCTTGTTGCGGCCAGGCGGCGGCGAACGCGCGCACCGACGCCAGACTCGAGACGTCGAGCGGCAGATAGCGGACGTCGTCCTCAGCGGGATCGGGGCGGTGCGCGGTGCGTGTCTGCAGCTCGGCCACGGCGGCGCGTCCGCGTCCTTCGTCGCGGCAGGCGCAGACCACGCGCATCCCCTTTTCGAGGAGGACGCGGGCCGTCTCGAAGCCGAGGCCGGAATTGGCCCCGGTGATCACGGCGACGCGCTTTTGCCCACCCACCCGCGTGTTCGCGAAGCCGTAGTCGACGCTTGCGTACTGGACCGTCGGCGCGCGGCGAAACGATCGCTCGTCGCTGAGCAGCGACACGGTCCAGCGCGCCAGATCGATCTTCGAGGGGTGATCTGACGGCGTGCCTGGACCGTAGTCACATGCAGTCTCGACCACGCCGCAGGACGGGCCGTCGTCGAGCATTCCCGGGCGCGTCAGCGTCCAATCCAGATCGGCGCACTCGC
>Ga0194129_10010100_pt1 | contig 10356 bp, 5 predicted proteins | sample TA2KigCa35mmetaG_FD_150862 | JGI IMG/M metagenome (GOLD analysis project Ga0194129, IMG submission 150862) | Freshwater microbial communities from Lake Tanganyika, Tanzania - TA2015038 Kigoma Deep Cast 35m | ecosystem: Environmental > Aquatic > Freshwater > Lake | place: Tanzania: Lake...
CCTTGTTATCCACCTCCTCTTCAGTTTTCTTCTCCTCGATGGGAACGGCCTCCTCAGCAGGTGTCTCCTCAGTCGTCTTCTTCTTCGTCACGCGCTTCTTCTTGGGCTTCTCAGTTTCCTCCTCCGGCTTCTTCTCCTCGGAAGTTGTCGTGGGTGCGATGTTAGAGTACTCCTCCTCGCACTTGTCATCACACTCGATGCTCAGTTTGTCCTCATCATCGGCCTTCTTAGGAGAATCCTTCTTGGGAGAGGCCTTCTTAGGAGAATCCTTCTTGGGAGAGGCCTTCTTAGGGGACTTCTTTGTAGGCGAGGTTTCCTGAGAAGTCGGGGCTGTCTGGAAGATCGATTCCGCGGGCTTCATGGTAAACTTTCTTGCGGAGAGAACCATGTTGATGTGCCTATCAATCTTTGTCTTGACATCCTCGTCCGACTCCTCAAAGTCCACGTCCTCGAATTTCTTCGTGATGGCCTCGATGATGAGCGCCGAGGTTGCCAAACGAACCATGTCCTCATCGAAGCTCTCGATGTATTCGGTGATCCAATCGCAAATCTCATAGGTAGAGGGGATCGAGCGAATCTCGCCGTCGACCGTCTCGAAAAGGTCGTACATCGAACCGAGGGACTTGGCAAAGGCCTTCCAGGCGCGGAACTGAGTAATCGCGTACTTGTACATTGCCTTGGGCTCCATTGAACCTTCCGGTATCTGCACCTTGGTAACGGTCGTCGTCTCACCCTTCATGACCTGGACCTCAAGGGTCTGCATGTTGATGTCGTTGACGTTAACGTTTATTGCGTTCATTGTCGATTGTTGTTGTTGATAAAGTTGGGGGGTTTAAGATTGTAAATCCTAGTTATCAACCCTCCCTGGCGTCGTTCCAGAAAACGATTTCGATACTTTTTCCAACGGCCAGGTATTGATAAGGGAGCCCATTGTTGATGTCAGAGGATGGATAATTTTACTTTAGTGGGTTCCTAGATCGTCGACCTTGGAACGACAGAGTGGACAGGTTATCGGGCTGTCGCCGATACTTAGGATAAGTGCCTGGATACATCTGGGGTGGAAAATGTGTTGACAGGGGTTGAGACAGATACCCGGTTGTTCGATGGAGAAGTCGTCCATGCAGATCGAACAACAGTCGTCGATGTCGGTGATCTGGTCAAGGTTGCTAACGGAGATTGTAAACCTCCCGGTCCCCGGAACGTAACATGACCAGAATACGGTTCTTAAAACAGGATCGGACATTGCATCCTTAAACGACCCTACGGCCCGGGCGATGTTCAACGGTTCCGTGCCGAAGATGTTTCTTCTGAAGAGGGCGTTTAAACGGATGTCGTTCATACGTTTTCTACTTACCGGATGGGACGGATCGCCCGGAAAGGTGTAAATAATCGATAATTTATTAACCACCTTCTGTAGAACCCCTATACTATCTTCCACCGAAACCTGGCCCTCCGGAACCGTCAACTTGGCGACCTCCCCCTCCATACCGAAAAGACTACAGAGTCCCACCAGGACGTTTTTATCGATAACCACCGCCGCCAACATCCTCTCCCATGAATGTTGGAATTGGTAGGATACGTGTTGAAAAGCCCCGGAATTCGAGATGCGATCCACCAACACCTGCTTTGGAGTCGAAGGTCCGTAATCTAATCTCCAACTAGTTTCCTCTCCGAAGAGTGCCTCGTAACCCGGACCTCCGTGTTTGAGAAATCTGGCGATTTTCCTTAATCTGCGCTGCCCGTAACGTGTTATTTCATTATACGGTGTGCACATCCTCTTTCTAATTTTTCATTTCCTACCTTTTGACAATTTTTCCTGAAAGGTGATTTTCGGAAAAAAACTAAATAGGTCGAACGAAAGAAGAACCTCTGAAGGTCCAGTATATCATCGCCCGGACTGTGATCGAAAGACAGACGAGCGGAATAAGCAGGAGTAACGGACACATAACGATAGCCCCTAAGTAAAAAATAAAGGTTCCGTAGTCCCCGAGTAGAAAAGCAACGAGAACGTAGAGACAATTTCCCACCGAAAGCCATGACTTGACGAGAAACCCCCAGAAGTACTGATATCGACGATAAATTAGGGCGAGGTCAATCAAAGGTGAAATAACAAGCCAGAATGTCATAGCCCGGAAAATGGCATCCATCTTATCGATAGGTTTGGCAAATATATCGCATTCGATCCATAACCATAGAAGTGGAATCGGAGTTAAGAAGGAATATAGGGACACAGTGTAAAATAATATCTTGTCTGATCTCGAAACCCGACGGGTATCTTCCTCCTCTTCGGTCTCCAATACTGGAATTTTCACCCCCTCGCCCTTCTTACAAATACAACATTGTTGATTCCAGTGTTTACGATACTGTTCCAAACAATCCTGACAAACGACGGCCTCGGTACATGTCTCGCATACACGGGTAACCTCAACAGGGTTTGGTTCGAAGCAGATTAAACAAACCTCGACGGTTGACGGGGTTGACATTCCTATGTTTCCACGGTATTGGGAAATAATCAATTCGAGTTAGATTGATTATTTGATAATTATACTTTTTTATTTAGAATTCCATTAATAGATTCCAAGGCACCCTCCGCCCAACCGTGATTTCGAGAAACGGCCTCGCCGATTAATGTAATGTTGTCGTACCGTCGACGAATTGTGACCGGATAGGTTCGGTACTGATGAATTCCCGCCTCCCAGTATTTATAGGTTAGGTCCAACAACTCGACGTTTTCGAATCCATTTACCTCCCTCACCAGATTTTGTATGAAGGATTTGAGTTCCTCCTGACCCATATCCTTGATTTTCCCGTAAAGCTCATCCGCGTACTTCCCGTCGGTGTAGACGATCATCAGGATGTTCTTGGACAGAGGAAACATTTTACCCAAAATCCCCCCGACCACGATACTTGGGAGGTCCTTCGTAGAATCGACGTAGGCGTACATTTTCAAGAACGGAACGCCTAAGATTGAATTTAGAATCTTCATTTTCGGGAAACTGTTAAGCAGTAACTGCTTGTTATTCTCCGTAACCGTCCAAAACAAACTGTCATATTTCTTCTTAGAACCGTCTTCTGTTATTATAAATTTATTAGTTACCTTTCGAATCGGAGTGTTCAGACGAATCGTTACCAGGTCCTTAACGGACTTTACCAGAGCGTCTATTAATCGAGAATACCCCCCTTTGACGACGAAACTGCTGACCGGGACCTGGAGATGATCGGTGATCGGATAGTCCATTACGTACTCGTGTATGCTGCTCAAAGTGAAATCGCGATATATGGAATAATTAACGTATTTTGTCACCTCCTCATCGGTAAAGTTCATTTTTAGGAAATCCATAACGGAAACGTTCATGCCATACTTTGAAGGTTCGTAGGCGTTTATTATTCTCTCGACCATGTCGTTGATAAACTGCGACTCCTCCGACATCAAGGTTGCGTCAACTCTCTTTAGATCAAGATTAAGTTCCTGACATAATTTGATAACCCTCGTATCGGACAGTCTTATCATGGATCCGCCCATTGGGGCGTTGAAATCGTGAAACCGTCTCTCGTAGATTCTCCCTCCTAATCTATCAGTGGCCTCGTAGATGTGAATCCGCCGTTCTCCCCTTTTTAACAAACTATGTGCCAGGTAAAGACCGGAAATCCCCCCACCTACTATAACAATATTTTCCATTTTTCCGAGTTTTTTTGTTAATGGGCGGCGACCGCCAGGGAATGGATCACATAAGAACTTGCCTCCTTCAACAAACCACGCTTATTGACCTTCGGACTGAGGAGTTCTCGATAAGTGTAACCTCTGTACAGGAGTCGGAAGAGAACCTGAACGAGACTGAAGTTTGAAGCCAGTTCGTTAATAAACACCCCTCGTTCGAAATCCTCAACTGAACATGTTGAGATTCTTTCCAAAATCCCAATTAACCCCTCCCCCCCTCCTAGAACCTTCCTGATGTCCGTCGGCGATGTTGTATTGTTATCGTCCTTTTCGTTTCTGAGTCTCATTTCCTCCTGACGACGTTGGAAGGTCCCCTTGTTTTGACGGGCGTTCTTAAACTTACCCTTGAACTCGCTCCCGAACATTTTATCGAAAACGTCACCCTCCTGTTCATTATTTTCCGAACCGGCCTTCTCCAGTTCCTCCAGGAATTTCTTCCCCGCAACGTACAACATGTAAAACGTAAACACCAGGATGCCCAACCTGAGGATGGAGGTTAACTGACTGAGGATGTTTATCCCCCCGTTTGCGATATCCGTTGCCTTCTGAGTCATCTCCATTTCGTCCTTCGGCATCGGTTTACCTCCCGGACCCTTCTTTCTAATCGACTCCCTTTCGGAAACCCGATCCTCGAAATTCCTATCGAAGTAAGTCTTGAGTTCCCGTTCGTAGGTTCGTTCGTCAACCCCGTAAATTCTCCTCCCTAATGAATCCATGGGTTTTTGTATTTTCCGTTAATCGGAATTTCTGGTTGGAAAAGTATCGTTTTATAAATGTACGTTTGGAGGGTTTTCCGATTGATAAACAATACCTATAGTGACAAAAAGAAAGCGAAAAAATTAAATGGAGTCGTTTTATGCCGATCAGCAGGAATCACAGGCGCAGGCCGTGATCAAGGAGAAATCCCTCCTGCTTGTCGACGATGCCGCGCCTATCGAAAGTGTGTACGTGAACGTGTGGGCGGATGATGAGTTGGTTCACGAGGCGGCTACCGAGGTGAAGTTTGTGAGTGGAAGTTTGGGTGTGAATTCGATGGATCCTAAGATGGGAGCTACCGAGACAGTCCCCTGCGAAACCTGTAATCTTGAACATCCTCGGTGCCCCGGACATTGGGGATACATCAATCTGAGGGAGACGTTTGTTCATTCATCCTACGTTCATAAGCAACTTATCCAGATGATTATGTCCTGCATCTGCATTCATTGTCGGCGCCCCTACTATGATTTCGATCAGGTTGTCAACCAATCGACTCGTTCACGTGTTCCTAAACTGACCGCCTGCTTTGAATACATTAAGAATAAGGATGGTGAGTGTTCGGTCTGCGGTAAGAATGTTTACTCGATCAACGAGGACGACAATCGTAACCCCAAGTTGAACAAGTTCTCGGAGCTGGAGATTGGAACCGACAAGGCCAATTCGATGACGATGCCCCTCCCGATTCTCCGTAAGATTTTCCTCGGACTTTCCGCCTCGCATCGTAAGACGCTCGGTATCGAAGGTATGGAAACGGAGGACTTCTTCTTTACCAAGCTCCCGGTGATGCCGAACAACATCCGCCCCAGGCGCAACTTCGAGGGTAAGGAGGAGGTTCATCAGTTTACGGTTCTTTACGAGAAGATTTCCAAGGCGGTGGAGGATATGGAGACGACCCGTATGAACTCGAGCTACAAGAACATTTTCGATAAGGAGCGTGAGCTCTTTTACGAGAAGATTTATCTTGAAACCCTGACCGAGCTGAACGATCTGAAGCCGGAGCTTCTTACCTCCGAGGAGATTGAACTGGTGGAGAAAACCGATCTTCGTAAGTTGATCCTGGATTACGAGAAGGTCAAGGGTGAGAAGGATCAGGCGAAGGAGGTCGACAAGTACTACAGTTGGAAGAACAAGCGTCGTATCGTAAACCTCCATGTTCGTGAGTTCGACAACGCCTACGGTCAACAAACCTTCCAGGTGAAGTTTTCGACCCCCGGGTCTGACAAGACTGAGAAGTTCACCCCCGTGCTCAAGAAATCAGAGGGTGTCAACATCGACATGAATTCCCTTATCAAGTCCAAGCACGGGTTGGTTCGTGAGAAGATTATGGGTAAGCGAGTGAACTTCTGCGCGCGTACCGTTGCCTCCCCGGCTCCCTTCCGAGGTCGTTCTGATGAGGTTTGGATTCCGGAGAAGTTCCGTAACACACTCCTGATGACCGAGACCGTAACTCCCTCCCTTCGGGAAAGCCTCAAGCGTATGGGTGATAATCGTATGATCGTCTACGTTGTTCTTAAGGATATGAAGCACATCAACGTTCCCTTCCGGGGCGAACGCACCCGATGGGGCGAGTTCCTGTATTACCTGAAGACGAATCGTTATTCCGGTCACCCCGTCGATTATCTGGAGGATGGCGATGAGATTGAACGTCAACTTATCGAGGGTGTGAACTACGTACTGCTCAATCGTCAGCCGTCCATTTGGCGTTATTCACTCGGAGCCTTCCGTGCCAGGTTCTGGGAAAACGGTACAATCGGAGTTCCGGATGTTGCCCTGAAGGCCTTTAACGGAGACTTTGACGGTGATGAGTTCAACATCTGGACGATCCGCGATCGGAATACGGAGGCGGAGATCATTCAAATGTTCTCTCCCATCAGGAACGTTCTCGGAAACGCCCGTAACTCGACGGCCTACGGTCTTCACTACGATCCCGTTACCGGTGTTTTCCTTATTACTCGCGTTATCGAACGGAAGCTCCCCATCCCCAACATCGAGAAGGACTATCGTGCGATCTCCGACTTCCTTGGTCAAATCGAGACGACCTATTTCGAGGAACAGAATGAGAAGCTGTCCTCCCGTCGTTACTTCCGTACATTCCTTCGTAAGGAGGGTAACAAGAACGTCGTCGTCTTCTCCTCCGAAACCGTCATCCCCAGGGATTACTTTATCGATGAGGTTAAGGAGCACATCTTTAACATGAAGGGTGGGGATCTTACCGCCTTCCACAAGAAACTTGAAAAACACAAGTTATTCTTTGTCCCAGAAGAAGGGGGCAACCTCAAGGCTCTGGGTCGGAGCTATTGCGGACGCGCGGCGTTTTCGCTCCTTCTCCCCGAGGATCTCTACTTTGACAACGGTAAGGTCAAGATCGAGGCCGGTGTACTTGTTAAGGGAACGATTTCCAAGTCGGAGATCGGAGCCTTCTCTCATTCGACCATCTTCCACGAACTGACCCGTCTCTACGGTTTCGAAATCTGCGGTCAGGTTATGGACTGCCTTGTTTGGTTCACCAAGACCTACCTGACGAGAGGTAACACCATCTCCTTCAATCTTGAGGACTATGGGTTTGTCGGTCGTGATTCCGAGAAGGAGACGGATCGTATCGTGTGGGTGAGGAAGCTCGTTTCGGAGTACCAATCCGTGTACGAGACTCTTAAGAACCTGGCCTTTGAGTACAAGCCTCAACTTGAGTCGAAGAACGTGTCGATCTCCGTCAACCAAATTCTTCAGGACATCCGCAAACTCCGAGCCACTGAGGAGGTCAAGGGGTTCCTTGCCGAATATTGTTCGGCGGAGGATGAGAAGTCTGCTCGTAATCTCCTGCTCGCGGCCGCCACGCTTGAGGAGAAGAACGAGTCGGTTTATCGTGAGGTGAAGTCGAAGGTGGAGGAGCTTGAGAAGCAGAAGAAGGAGGCCGAGTCGAAGAGGGAACTTAACAAGGTGGAGGAGATCGAAGGCAAGATTATCGATCTACTTAACAGTATCCGTTCTCAGGAGGCCAAGAACATCGAATCGGTGGTCGATCCTGACAACGCCTTCATCAAGTGCGAGGGTAAGCGTGGTAATATTTACGAGGTGATGGGTAGTGTCGGTTTGCAAACGGTTTCCGGTAAGCGTATCTACACCGGCTCCTCCTCCAATCGCGCCCTTCCTAACATCTTCCCTGGCGATACCTCCCCGGAGGCACTCGGTATGGTTCTTGGTAACTTTACCCGCGGACTTGACCCTGCCGAGGCTGCCTTCCTCTCGTGGGCGGCTCGTATCGGACCGGTTGTCACCAAGACTCAAACCAGTGTTATCGGCGATATTGCCAATCGTATGACCAACGCCTTCCAGGGTATCGTGATGAAGAACGGTATCCCTCAGGAGACGGTTCGTGAAAATGCCAACGCGGTGCAGATGGCCTACAGTTACGATAATATCGATCCTAAGTATCTTGTCGTGCGCAAGGGCGATCAGCAGTTTGCCCGGGATCTTCCCTCCAATCTTCGTACGGATTACAAGACCGACAAGCCCGGTCAGACGACGATCGACGTTTCGAACATCCAGCTCCGTCTGAACACACTCGGAGGTTCATTCTCTCAGCTGAAGACGTCCGAGGAGGTGGAACTGGTCAACAACTTTTTGAAGAATCGTGTTGTCAATAGTTTCTCCGTCGTCGATGTCCCTACGGACGGTTCCGTTTATTCGGTGAAGGGTGTATCGTTCGTTACCACCCAGAAGGCCGTGGAGAACGTTCGTAACATGTTGCGACAGTCGATTATGAGTCTTAAGTTCCCGTCCGACGTTGACACTGAATCCCGCGTCCGCTCGATCAAGGAGACACTTGAAGACGTTCTGGTTCGTATGACCGGTGTTAAGGGGAAGGTTCGTGTGGTGGAAAATGTTCAGATCAATCAAGGAGACAAGGTTGGTAGGTTTATTTCCGGTGCGATTCAGCAGCCGATTATGCAGGCCGCTCTTAACACCTTCCACTCATCCGGTCAGGCTTCCAGCGCCTCGAACGTGAAGGATCGGTTCATTAGACTTGTTACGGCCTCTGCATCCGGAAAGCGTACCGGAACGATGATTCTCAACAAATCCCCCAAGACCTATTACGAGGCCTATCGTGCGAGAAATGCGATGAGGGAGGTTACACTCGCCACCATTCTTAAGAATCCCGCCCCGGAGATGTTCTATGATGTACAGACATCCATCGTCCCGGGTCTTATTCGTAAGTTGATGGAGATTGAGTACCCCACGAAGCATTTGACCGTATTTGAAGGAGGTGAGAAGATTTCCTACATTGTTTTCGAGTACGATCCGTTTACCTTGAAGACCACCGGAATCTCCACCGCCGATCTACGACGTTTCCTGGTGAACGTTTCCGTGAAGGGCTTTGAGGTTTTCCCGGTTGTCACCACCAATCAAATCTACCTCTTTACCTCCGAGAAGGATTCCTTGAAGGCCCGCGACGGTTTCCAACGTAACGTTATCTCCCGTCTCTCCGAGCACAAGCTGAACTTTGGTTATCGATTCTCCGGTGAGGGTATGGAGGAAATTTACCCGACGGAGTTCAAGATCACGGAAGGTATCAAGACGGTTTACAAGCTGTCCAAGGACGAGTACGTTGTTCAGATGAACGTTCGTCACATGAAGCGTTTCGGTTATTCTCTGGAGCAGGTTGGTAAGATGTTCCAGGTTGCCGGTGTCTCCGGAGCCATCGTTATCGATCGCGTCAACTCCCGTTTGAGGTTCCCGGGTCTTGAAACCAGTCCGGCGAAACTTGTGGAGTCAAAGTTGTCGGAGGAGGCTGATATCGTGGATGCCGAATGGAAGGCTTCGGTGGAGGCCGGTAAGCGCAAGGAGCCTGAAAACCCGGGTCTCGTAACGTCTCATGCCTTCGGATACTATTTGAAGACGATCGGCGGCAACATGAACTTCATGATGCGCAACCCCCTGGTCAACTATCGTTCTTCCTACACGGACGGTATTCTTGACATCGAGGAGACTCTTGGACTTCGTGCGGCTCGTAACTTTATGGTTCACGAGATTGAGCAGATCTTTGCACTTTCCGGGGCGAACGAGATCGATTATCGTCACGTGGTTCTGATGATCGATTCCATGGTTTCCCAAGGTTCCATCTCCCGACTTACCTTCCAGGGTGTTGATAAGATGGCCGGTCCCAATCCTCTTAACCAGGCCGGTGTCGGTTTCGCCCCCGCGGCAACCTTTGCCATGGCGGCACTTAAGAAGAAGGACTTTGCCTCGGATGTCGGATATGCGGTGAACTTCCTGGCCACCCGTCCCAAGATGTCCCGTGAGCGTCCTGAGGAGGAGAAGTCGACCTTGAAGTCTCAGGAGGAACGAATCAAGAAGTACGTTTCCGCCCTCCCCTCTCTTAAGAAGACCTCCGGCAAGACTCAACAGGAGGTTGACTATCAGGTTATCAAACAGAAGCGTCAGGAGGAACGTCAGGTTATCGATAACATTTCTCCCTACGCACCTCTTCTCCCCAGTTCTAAGCCGTCGACCTATTCCTGCGAACGTTCCGTCCTGGCTCATTCCCGGGTCTTCGATCACGACGTTTCCGAGTTCTACAACGGTGCCTTCAACGGACTTGACGTCTTTGGACGACCCACCGAGTTATAAAATTGTAAGTAAGTTATAAAATAAACAACATTTAAGAATCTTGTTTATCCTGGAGTGATTTCTCATAATAATTTGGCAAAGTTTAGGAGAGACCTTCGATCGCGTTTGAGATAGCCGTCAGAGCACCTTTAATGTCTGTACTGACGGATGTAATTCCTCCCGTAAGAGTAGTAATGGTGGAAAGCATCTGTCCGGCAATCGCCGGGATACCGTAAGTTTCGTTAACGAACGGATCGACCAGGTAACGGATTCCG
>Ga0194129_10010104_pt1 | contig 10351 bp, 8 predicted proteins | sample TA2KigCa35mmetaG_FD_150862 | JGI IMG/M metagenome (GOLD analysis project Ga0194129, IMG submission 150862) | Freshwater microbial communities from Lake Tanganyika, Tanzania - TA2015038 Kigoma Deep Cast 35m | ecosystem: Environmental > Aquatic > Freshwater > Lake | place: Tanzania: Lake...
TTCATCAGCGTCGCTCGATGTTCATCCGTCAGGGTAACTGGCTTGGCAACTCGCATGCGTTGAATCCTCCGTGAGTAGAGGATTCAACGCCACTGACAGCAATAAGTTGCGTTATTCCGGAGACACTACACTAGCGTTCCCCCCGGTCCGACGCGGGGTCAACAGCCGAAGACACGGCGGGCGTTGGCCGTGGTGGCCGCGGCGAAGGTCTCGAGCGACTCGCCGCGGGCCAGCGCCAGGCAGCGGGCGGTGTGGACGACGTTGGCCGGCTCGTTGCGCCTGCCACGCAGCGGCTCGGGCGAGAGGAAGGGGCTGTCGGTCTCGACCAGCAGGCGGTCGAGCGGCACGGTCGCGGCCACCGCCCGCAGCGGCTCCGCCGAGCGAAACGTCACCATGCCGGCGAATCCGAGGTGGCAGCCGAGGTCGATCGCCTCCACGGCCTCCGCGGCGGTGCCGGTGAAGGAGTGCAGGATCGGCCGCAGCGGTCCCCTGGCCGTCGCCTCGCGCAGCATGTCGAGCGCGTCGCGAATGCTCTCCCGCGTGTGGATCACCACGGGCAGCGACAGCCGCTGGGCGAGCCGCAGGTGCCGGTCGAACCACTCGCGTTGCAGCTCCCTGGGCGCCGAGTTCCGGTACCAGTCGAGTCCCGTCTCCCCCACGGCGGCCACCCGCCCCGACTCGACCAGGGAGACGATCCGGTCCCACTCGCCGGCCTCTGCCTCGGCGACGTCGTTGGGATGGACGCCGGCAGCGGCCACCACCCCCGGCTCCCGTGCCGCCAGGTCGGCCGCCGCCGCGCTGTCGGCTGCCCGAGTGCCGATCACGGTCAACCGCGTCACGCCCGAGGCCCGTGCCCGACCGAGCACCTCCGGCAACTCGGCTCCGAATCGCATCGGGTCGAGGTGGCAATGGCTGTCGAAGAGTTCCATCACCCCTGGGCCGTCGCGGAGCCCGCGAGACCGGCCTTGAGTTTGGCGGCCAGTTGCTCGAGGACGTCGAGGTGCTGGCGGGTCGACTGCTTGGCGTCCGCCACGAGGTCGGCCGCAGCGGCGTCGGTGCCCGCGGGGCCGGTCAGCGCATCGAGGTCGGCTTCCTGCCGCTTCAGTCCGACGATCACCCTGGGCAGGAGGTTCGTGAGATCGACGTCGTGCAGGCCCGTGAAGGAGAGCGGATAGGCGGCCTTCGGCGGAACGGCCGCTTCCCGTTCCTCCAGGAGCACGGTCGCCCGCCGCACCACGCTCGCCAGGTCGTCGACGGCGTCGGCCACGGCGAGCCTGACCGACTCCGGGCCCGGATAGGACCAGATGCCGGAATCGGCGAGATACATCAGCAGCGACGGCTGGATGGCGGTGATCAGGCGGCCAAGCGGTTCGGGGGAGGTCATGTCGGGCGGTCTCCCTGATCCTACGAGGCGAACGTGCCAGCCAGCTGGGCGACGGCGTAGAGACCGGCCCAGAAGACGCCCAGGACCACCACCGGAAGGACCAGCGCGGTGACGTAGGCCCCCGGCAGCCAGACCGGGGCCGCGGCCGCCACGCGGCCGTCGGCGGGCGGATCGAACGTCATCACCTTCAGGACGCGGAGGTAATAGAACAGGCTGACCACGGTGTTGAGGCCGCCGACGATCAACAGCGCGAGCATCAGCGGCCGCTCCAGGCCCTTCGTGATCGCATCGACGAGCGACGAAAACACCAGGAACTTCGAGACGAATCCGGCCAGCGGCGGCAGGCCGATCAGGCTCACGAGCACGGCCGCCGTGGCCACCACGAGGCCGGGGTTCGTCTGGACCAATCCCGCGTACGAAGCGATCTCCTCGCTCCGTAGCCGGTTGCGGAGCACCGCCACGATGGCGAACGCGGCGAGGTTCATGAACACGTAGGTCGCGAGGTAGAAGGCGACGGCCGTCACGGCCTTCCGGCACCCTTCCGGGTCGACGCCGAGCATGGCCACCGCCGCCGCCACGCCCATCAGCAGGTAGCCGGCGTGGGCGATCGTCGAGTAGGCGAGCAGCCGCTTCATGTTGGTCTGGCCGTAGGCGGCGAGGTTCCCGAGCGTGCAGGTGACGGCCGCCATCAGGCCGATGACGGCAGCCGAGAAGTGGCGGACGTCGGCGAGTCCCGTGGCGGTGGCTCCGGCCGCGTCGCCGAGCCATCCCAGCGCAAACGCCACGCGGACCGCCAAGGCCACCGCGGCCGCCTTGCTGGCCACCGAGAGGAAGGCCCCGACCTCGGCTGCGGCCCCCTCGAACACGTCGGGGCACCAGAAGTGGAAGGGCACGGCCGAGAGCTTGAACGCCAGGCCGGCCGCGAGCATCAGGCCGCCGAGCGCGAGCACCGCGATCGACCCGGTGTCGGCACCCTCGCCCACGATCCTGCCGAGTTCGGCCGCCATGCTCGGCAGGTGGCAGGTGCCCAGCACGCCGGCGAGGAGGCTGATGCCATAGAGCATGATTCCCGCGGCGCCCGCCCCGTAGACGGCGTACTTGAGGGCCGCCTCGGAACTCGCCTTGCGTCCCTTGAGCAGGCCCGCGAGGGCGTACGACGGCACGCTGGCCATCTCGACCGCCATGAAGAGCATCAGCAGGTGGTTTGCCGACGCCATCAGGCACATGCCGAGCGACGAGCCGAGGACGAGCGTGTAGAAGTCGGCACCATCCTCGCGATCGGGGATCCCCGAGACCTTGGTGAACACGACGTACAGGACCAAAAACCCGCAGAGCAGGAAGCGGATGAACGCGGTCAGCGAGTCGAACACCAGCAGGCCGCCGAAGAGCTCGACCGCCGCCGGGCCGGTCGCCGCCCCGGGCCAGGGGCCTCCGGGCAGGCTCCGGAGATCGAGCCAGGCATACCAGAGCGCGAAGGCGATGCCGCCGAGCGCCACCAGTCCGGAGTCGAGCCAGCGGACGACCGGCAGCATCCGGCACAGCAGCACGAGCACGATCGTCGTTGCCAGGGCCAGTTCGACCCGGAAGTGCGGCAGCGACACGCCGAGCGTGTCGGTCAGGCTCGTCGTCAGGATTTCACCGAGGTCCATGCTGCGTGGTCCGTTGTGTCTGCTGGTGCCGCTTCGTGGTCGCCGTCGCCGAAGCCGGGTGATTACGGGGCGCTCGTCTCGCCGCCGAGGAAGGTGAGGTCACCGCTGGCGGCCGCTCCGGCGACCGGGGGCGTTGACTTCGTGCCGACATCCCGCGTCCAGTCGGCGAGCGTCTGCACCTGCCGATTCACCGTCGGCGTCACGTAGTTGAAGATCAACTGGGGAGCGACGCCGAACAGGATCGCGAGGAACACCAGCGGAGCCGCGATCGCGAGCTCCCGGCCGGTCATCGGGGTGAGGTGGTCGCCATGCGGGCCCTTGTATTCCGGCCCCAGGTAGACCCGCTGGATCGCCCAGAGGATGTACGCCGCGGTGAGGATGACCGTGAAGGCCGACACGGCGGCCAGCACGCGGCTGTAGTTCCAGCTCGAGAGCGTGACCAGCACCTCGCCGATGAACCCGCACAGGCCGGGGAGCCCCAGGCCCGCGAAGAAGATCGCCACGGCCAGGCCGGCGTAGACGGGCATGCGGTTGAAGATGCCGCCGAACTCCTCGAGGTTCCGATGGTGCACCCGGTCGTAGAGCACGCCCACCATGAAGAACATGCCCGCCGAGGAGATCCCGTGGGCGAGCATCTGGAACATGGCGCCGTTGACGCCCTGCGCCCAGTAGTCGGGGTTGAAGCCTGAGCCGGCGACGGCGCTCCAGACGCCCAGGCCGAGCATCACGTAGCCCATGTGGCTGACCGAGCTGTAGGCGACCATCCGCTTGAAGTCCTTCTGCGCGAGGGCGGCGAACGCTCCGTAGACCATCGACACCACGCCCAGGCCGCAGACGAGCCAGGCCAGGGCAAGCCCCGCCCCGGGGCAGATCGGATAGCAGATCCTCAGGATCCCGTAGCCACCGAGCTTCAGGAGCACGCCGGCGAGGATCATCGAGATCGGCGTCGGCGCCTCCACGTGGGCGTCCGGGAGCCAGGTGTGGACCGGAACCACCGGCACCTTGATCACGAACCCGATCAGGAGCAGCAGGAAGGCCCAGGTTTCGACGCTCAGGCCCCACACCCGGGCGGCCGCGAACGGCGAGTTCGGCAACTGGCCGAGCTCCGCGAGCGCGAGGAGGTTGAAGGTGTGGACCGGCTGGCCGGCCGCGGCGGCGGCCGGGATCGCGGCGTGGGCCCGCGTGAGCTGCTCCGGCGAGAGCATCCGCAGGTCGCTCGTGAAGTAGAGCATCAGGACGGCGATCAGCATCAGCACGCTGCCCAGCAGCGTGTAGAGGAAGAACTTGATGGCCGCGTACTCGCGCCGCGGTCCCCCCCAGATGCCGATCAGGAAGTACATCGGCAGGAGCATCACCTCCCAGAACACGTAGAACAGGAAGAAGTCGAGCGACACGAACACGCCGAGCATGCCCGTCTCGAGCAGCAGGAACAGCACGTGATAGGCCTTGACGTGCTTGGTGATCGGCCAACTGGCCGCGCAGGCAAGCACCGACAGAAACGTGGTCAGGACCACCAGCGGCATGCTGAACCCGTCCACGCCGAGGAGGTAGTCGATGCCGAAGGCGGGGATCCACGGCTTCTTCACCACCGCCTGCATGCCCGCCTCGCCCACCGTGAACTGCGCCGGGCCGGCGGCCCCGAACAGGGACGGCCACGCCATCCACAGCGACAGCACGAACACCACAACCGTCGTGGCCAGCGTGATCCAGCGGATCAACTCCTCGCGGCCCCTGGGGATCAGGGGCAGCGACAGCGCCGCCGCCACCAGGGCCGGCAGGAACACGATCAGGGACAGCGGCCAGAGGGCGGGCTGCGTCAGGGTCTCGGGAGTCATCGCAGGATCCGTCGGGGTTTCAGGAGGTGATGCGGTTGGGGAGGGTGAAGGGCGTGAGTCCGATCGTCAGCCGGCGAACGCCTCGCGGAAGAAGATGCTCGCGATCACGAACAGGGCCACCACGCCGGCCACGATGAACGTCACGTATTGCCGGAGGCTGCCCGTCTGCAGTTTCTTGAGCTCCAGGCCGAGCGCCCAGGTGGCGTTCGCGGTCGTGTTGACCAGACCGTCGATGAACGTGCGGTCGATCCAGGCGTCCACCGCCGCCACCTGCCGCGTGGTCCAGGCGAGGAAGTTGATCAGCGGATCGATCAGCCCCTGGTCGATCCCGCTGGCGACGGCCGCGAGGCCGTGAGCAGGCACCACGAACAGGGCATGGTAGAGCTCGTCGACGTACCAGCGGTTCGCCAGGAAGGTGGAGACCGGCCGGAACAGGGCCGCGACAGCCGCCGGGGAGATCACCCGCCACACGTACATCGCCGCCGCGAGGAGTACGCCGCCGAGGGCGGTCCCAAACGCCGTCCAGGTGGCCACGGAGTGGAACGGCTCGCCGTGGCTGAGGTACTCCGCGGGCACGGTGAGGGTCTGCCCGAACGCGCAGCCCCCGGTGGCGGTCTCGACGGTTCCGGCGGGCCGCGACTGCTCGAGGAGATTGGCGATCCCGAATCCGCCCGGCAGCGTCCACCCCGCCACGACCGCCAGCACGGCGAGCACCACCAGCGGCATCACCATCACCTGCGGCGACTCGTGGGCGTGCTCGGCGACGTGATGGTCGCGGGGCTCGCCGGCAAACGTCATGAACCAGAGGCGGAACATGTAGAACGCCGTGAGCGCCGCGCCCCCGGCCACCGCGTAGAACAGGATTGCGTGCCGCGGATTCGCCTGGGCGAACGACAGCGCCTGCGCCAGGATCGAGTCCTTCGAGTAGTAGCCGGAGAGGCCGATCACGAAGGGAATGCCGGCACCGATGATCGCCAGGCAGCCCACGAGCATCGTGCCGGCGGTGTAGGGCATCACGCGGGCGAGCCCCCCCATCTTCCGCATGTCGTTGGTGTGGCAGGCGTGAATCACCGAACCCGAGCAGAGGAACAGCAGGCTCTTGAAGAAGGCGTGGGTGACCAGGTGGAACAGGCCGGCGACCCAGCCGCCGACGCCCAGCGCCAGCATCATGTAGCCGAGCTGGCTGACGGTCGAGTAGGCGAGCACCCGCTTGATGTCGTTGGCCACCAGCGCGATCGTGGCGGCGATGAACAGCGTGATCGCGCCGGTGTAGGCGATCACCAGGAGCACGTCGGGCGAGAGCACGGGGAAGAAGCGGCCCACGAGGTAGACGCCGGCCGCCACCATCGTCGCGGAATGGACGAGGGCCGAGACGGGCGTCGGGCCCTCCATCGCGTCGGGGAGCCAGACGAAGAGCGGGAACTGGGCGCTCTTGCCCACGCACCCGCAGAAGATCCCCACGCCGGCGATGAACAGCAGCCAGCGTCCGAAGCCCTCGGCCCGCCAGGTATCGACGCGACTGGCCACCTCGCCGGCCGGCGTGCCGGCGACCTTGTCCGCCGCCGCGAACTCGACCATTCCGTCTGGGACGCGGAGGGCGTGACCGGTGGCGGCGGGCCGCACCAGGCTGAACAGCCCCGGCCTGGTGACCTGCCGGCCGTCGGGCCCGGCCGCCGTGGCGTCGGCGAAATGGAGCGTGCCCAGCGCTCCCCAGAGCGCCATCAGGCCGATCAGCATCCCGAAGTCGCCGACGCGGTTGACGATGAATGCCTTGTTCGCCGCCGTCGACGCTGACTTCCGCTCGTAGTAGAAGCCGATCAGGAACCAGGAGCAGATGCCGACCAGCTCCCAGAAGATGAACACCATCGCCAGGTTGCCGGCGATCACGATCCCGAGCATCGAGAAGCAGAACAGCGACAGGGCCTGGAAGAAGCGGGGGAAGCGGCCCGGCCTGTGCAGGTGGTGGCCGTCGGCGAGGGTCACCTCGTGATCGGTGACCTCGTGCAGTTCGTCGTGCATGTAGCCTGACGCATAGACGTGGATGCAGGTGGCGATGAAGGTCACGACCACGAACATCAGCACCGTGAGCGAATCGATGTACCAGCCGATCGACAGCCTCAGCCGCCCGCCGTCGTAGAGGGTGTACCAATCGCCCGAGTAGGCGACCGGGCCGTGGTGGGCGGCGTCATGACCGGCGCCATGGGAACCCTCGACCGCGGCGGCGTGGCCCGACGCCTCCGCGTGGCCCGACGCCTCCGCGTGGTCTCCGGCATGGGCGGCCCCGTGGTCTCCGCCGTGATGGACGGCCGTGACCGGGTGTGCCCCCAGCCACGACACGAACGCCGCCAGCGAGAGGACGAGCGACGTGCCGATCGCCCCCGTCGCCACCCAGGCGGCGTTGCGGCCGTGGTGCCCCATCCGCGGGCCGAAGAACAGGATCACCAGGAACGACACCAGCGGCAGGAGCCAGGCCAGGCCGAGGAGCTGCGGGAGTGTGACGGAGAGATCCATGATGCGTTGCCGGGCCTCGTGCGGTGGGGATCACCCCTTGAGGTCATCGGCCCGGTCGACGTCGACGGTGGCGTGGTTGTTGTAGAAGTTGAGGGTGATCGCCAGGGCCACGGCGGCTTCGGCGGCGGCGAGCAGGATCACGAACAGGGCGATCACCTGGCCGTCGAGGCCGAGCGACCGCGAACCTTCGCCCTGGAGGTAGGGCGAGGCGAAGGCGACGAAGTTCACGTTCGCACCGTTGAGCACCAGTTCGATGCCCATCAGCACCCCGAGGGCATTCCGCTTCATCGCCATGCAGACGATGCCGCAGACGAACATGATGGCGCCCACCACGAGGTAGTGGGCCACGCCCACGGGCTGGTTGATCAGCCCGACGACCGGCGCGGCGGCGACGACGACCGGCATCATCGCCCGCCTCCCGCCAGCACGGACCCACCCCGCGCGCGGTCGCGGCCGATCGCCGCGTGCTCCGCCAGCACGGCCGGCGGCGCGACCGACGCGGCCACCTCGATCGCGCGGGGCGTCCGCCGCCGCTTCGCGCGGGCCAGGTAGGCGGCGCCCACGAGGACCACCAGCAGATGCACCGAGACGATCTCGAACGGCAGCAGGTAGCCCGGCCGGACGTTTCGGGCCGGGGCGCCGACGCCCGGCTCGTCGACCCGCACGCCGACGAGCGCCATGCCGATCGGCGTGGCCGCCGGATCGGCGACGACCCCCGCCGCGGGCGCCCGCCATGCCTTCACCGAGAGCGCTGCCTGCAGGAGGACGGCCAGCAGCACCGCCCCGACCACGCCGGCCACGACCTTGTCACGGCCGCTGCCCTTGATGGACACGAAGGGCGCCTGCGCCGTCAGCATGACGCCGAACACCAGCAGCACGAGCGTGCCCCCGACGTAGATCATCAGCTGCATCGCGCCCACGAACTCCGCCCCGGCCAGAAAAAACAAGCCCGCCGTCGCGCCCAGCGAGAGCACGAGGTAGAGCGCCATCCGCACGACGTTCTCCGCGGCCACGACGGCCACGGCGAACCCGCACGCCAACGCCGCGAACAGTAGGAAGAAGAACGAGTGCCAGTTGATGCCCGCGAGCGGCAGCGGCACGAGCAGGGCGGCGGCGACGTCCGACGTCATGAATCGACCCTCGCGACCTTCGCGCCGTCGGCGCTGCGGGCTGCCGCCCCCCCGGGCCCCTTGAGCCAGCCCTCGCGGATTTCGGCGGCGGGCCGCCGGAGCACCGGCACGACGCCTCCGGGCAGCGCGATCTGCCAGAGCATCGCCCCGAGGAACATCGCCGCGGCGAGCGGCGTGCAGTATTTGAGGCAGGTGGTCATCACCTGGTCGATCCGCAGCCGCGGCAGCGTCCAGCGGATCCACATCATCACCAGTACGCCCAGGGTGGCCTTGCCGAACAGGTTCGCCAGGCCGATGAGCCGCACGAGGTAGGGCGCCGTGTCGCCGGTGCCCTCGGAAAGGCCGAGCAGCGCGGCGACCGGGATCGGGCCGTTCCAGCCCCCGAGGAACAGGATCGCCGCCAGCGCCGAGACCAGGAACATCGACCCGTACTCGGCCATGAAGAAGAAGCTCCAGCGCAGCCCGGAGTATTCCGTGTGGAATCCGGCGACAAGTTCGCTCTCCGCCTCGGCGAGGTCGAACGGGGCGCGGTTCACGCTCGCCACCGCGCAGGTGACGTAGATCCAGAACACCACGAACGTGAACGGATCGTGGAACAGGAACCAGTTGGTGAACCAGCCGGCCTGCTTCTCGGCGATCGTCACGAGATCCATGCTGCCGGCGAGCATCACCGGCACGACCACGCACATGCCGAGCGGCACCTCGTAGCTCACCACCTGCGCCGCCTCCCGCATCGCCCCGAAGAGCGACCACTTCGAGGCCGAGGCGTAGCCGGCGAGGATCACCCCGAACACCTCCAGGCCGAGGACGGCGATCACGAAGAACACGCCGACGTTGAGCCGCTGGCCCACCACGTCGAACGCGAACGGCAGGCAGATGAAGGCGCAGAACGAGGCGCAGAAGCTGACGTAGGGCGCGATGCGGAACAGCATGCCGTCGGCCCCGTCGGGCATCAGGTCCTCCTTGGCGAGGAGTTTGATGCCGTCGGCGAGCGACTGCAGCCAGCCGAACTTGCCCCCGGTCCGCGTGGGCCCGAGGCGATCCTGGATGCGGCCGGCGATCTTCCGCTCCGCCCAGATGAACACCAGCGCCCCGCCGGCGATCACGTTGAGGATCAAGACCGCCGCGACGACGGCCACCAGGGACCACGCCAGGGCTGCCGACAGACCGACCGAGTTGATCAGGAAATCAGCCATGCAGGTCGCTATTTCCCGGCGAAACCCGACTTCGTGAAAATTCTCACGAAGTCTGCCCTACCCCGCCTTATTCCACAAGTACTGGCGGGGCGATCGGCGATTTTCCAGCGGCACCAGGGAGGGAGGGGTTGCCCGTGCCATCGAGCCGGCGTTGGTGGCCAGCGAAGCCCGGAGGGCGAGAGCGGTGCGTTGGACATGGATGAATGACAGAAGGTGAGAGTCCTTTATGGGGCCGATTGGAGGCAACCAGAAGCCGGAGGCAGCTGCACGAGGTCGAGGCTGGCATTGCACAGTGGAGGTCTTTCCCGCGAGGGCGTGTGGGATGGAAGCCCGAGGCGACTCGCAGTTCCGAACGCACGTGAACCCCCGTAAGGCTGGTCTGCCTGGGCAAGCGTGCCGCTCAACGCGACGCCCGGTATCCAATCGCGGCAGACTGGTAGTGGGGGCGGTGGCGGCGAGAAGTCATTCATCCTTACTCCAAGAGATCTCCTCTGGTCCGGAGACGGTAGGGCCCAAGACGGCAACGACGCGGGCTCGATGCCGGAGGAGAAGTCGGATCGCCCCGTAGTAGCGATGAAGGCCGTGAAAGCGGCTGGAGCGAAGGGGGCGATGGGTTTTGAAGCATGAGATCACGCCAACTGAAGTT
>Ga0194129_10010105_pt1 | contig 10350 bp, 11 predicted proteins | sample TA2KigCa35mmetaG_FD_150862 | JGI IMG/M metagenome (GOLD analysis project Ga0194129, IMG submission 150862) | Freshwater microbial communities from Lake Tanganyika, Tanzania - TA2015038 Kigoma Deep Cast 35m | ecosystem: Environmental > Aquatic > Freshwater > Lake | place: Tanzania: Lake...
AGCCCAGGCTGAGCAGGTCGTTGAGGTTGTCGTACGCCGGAGCGATGCGATCAAACAGATCGCGAACCTGCTCAGGATCGCCGGGTTGAATCGAAGCTGGCATCCCAGGGCAGGGAGATCCCATCGAGACTGACACCTCCAGCCTGGAGCTGCGCCTCAACGCGATCGGCACTGGTGAAGCTCATCACCATCACCGCTGCCAGGCCCACGGCCGCCGAGCAGACCATGCAGCCCGCCAGCATGAGGGAAAACTCCTTGCGATCGGCGGCCGCCTGCATCAGCTGGAGCGCCCAAGCCACCATGGCCACCACCGCCAGCACAAGCACCACGGCCAGCGTTGTGGAGTGGGTCTGAACCAGGGCGTGCACGAACGCGCCAGCAAGCGAATCTGAGACGAATGTAACGGCGCGTAACAGGCCTATGCGAGCGGGCGGATGTTGAAACCCCGACCAAGCAGATCCGTTTTGATCTCCTCCACGGTGAGCACGCCGTCATGCAACAGGGAGGCGAGCAGAGCCGCGGAGGCATGCCCCCCCTGGGGGCCAGCATCGAGGGCCTGGGCGATGTGATCGATGCAGCCGGCACCGCCGCTGGCGATCACGGGCACATCCACCGCATCAGACACAGCGCGCGTGAGGTTGAGCTCGTAGCCCGCCTGGGTGCCATCGCCATCCATCGAGGTGAGCAGGATCTCGCCCGCCCCCAGAGCCACCACCCGCTGGGCCCAATCCACCGCATCCAGGCCGGTGTTCTTGCGCCCGCCCTTCACATACACATCCCAGCCGCCTTGCTCACGGCGGCGGGCATCGATCGCCACCACGATGCACTGGCAACCAAAGCGCTCTGCCCCCCGGGCCACGAGCTCGGGATCGCGCACCGCCGAGGAGTTGAGGCTCACCTTGTCGGCTCCGGCGCGGAGCAACTCCGTGATTCCTTCCACCGTGCTGATGCCACCGCCAACGGTGAAGGGGATCGTCACCGCTTCGGCGGTGCGGCGCACCAAGTCCACCAGCGTGGCGCGGCCCTGGTGGGAGGCGGCGATATCCAGAAACACCAATTCATCGGCCCCGGAGGCGCTGTAGCGGCAGGCCAGCTCCACGGGATCGCCGGCATCACGCAGGCCTACGAAGTTCACCCCCTTCACCACCCGGCCCTCAGCCACGTCAAGGCAGGGAATGATCCGTTTGGCAACCATGGCGGCAGGGGAAGGGCTGAGGGCCAGACGGCCGCAGGACAGGGGCTAACCTGTCGCCACTTTTGCGTCGCGCCGGACATGTCCCAGGCTGCCATCACCATCGGCTCGAAGGTGCGGGTCACCCGGGTGCGTGACCGCATCCCCGCTGACCTTGTGTCCGCCCTCCAGGCCGATGCCACCGGCACCGTGAAGGACTTCAAAGTGACCGACGGCAAGGGCATCGGCGTGGTGGTGGAGCTGGCCAATGGCACCACTACCTGGTTCTTCGACGACGAGATCACCGCTGCCTGATCCGTCAGCCCCTGTGAGCGAAACCACGAGCGACTCCAACCCCAACTCACCCAACCCCACCGCCAGCAGCGGTGCGAGGGCACGCCAGCTTCTGGGCATGAAAGGTGCCAGCGGCACCTCCAATATCTGGAAGATCCGGCTGCAGCTGATGAAGCCGGTCACCTGGATCCCTTTGATCTGGGGCGTGCTCTGCGGTGCCGCCGCATCGGGCAACTTCCACTGGAGCTTCAGCGAAGTGGGCGCCTCGATCGCTTGCATGTTGATGAGCGGGCCGCTGCTGGCCGGTTACACGCAAACGATTAACGACTACTACGACCGCGAGATCGACGCGATCAACGAGCCCTACCGGCCGATTCCCTCCGGCGCGATTCCGCTCTGGCAGGTGAAGGCGCAGATCTGGGTGCTGCTGCTGGCAGGCCTGGGCGTGGCCTACGGCCTGGATCTTTGGGCCATGCACACCACACCGGTGCTGTTCCTGCTGGCTCTCGGCGGCTCTTTCGTAAGCTTCATTTATTCCGCTCCGCCGCTCAAGCTCAAGCAAAACGGTTGGCTGGGCAATTACGCCCTGGGCGCCAGTTACATCGCCCTGCCCTGGTGGGCGGGCCAGGCCCTCTTCGGCCAACTCACTTGGACCACGGCCATGCTCACCCTCGCCTATTCCCTGGCTGGGCTTGGAATCGCGGTGGTGAACGACTTCAAGAGCGTTGAAGGTGATCGTGCCCTTGGCCTGCAATCGCTGCCTGTTGCCTTCGGCATCGAGAAAGCCAGCTGGATTAGCGCCGTAATGATCGACGTGTTTCAGCTGGCGATGGTGGCCGTGCTGATTGCTATCGGGCAGCATTTCGCTGCCGTGCTGCTTGTGCTGTTGATCATTCCGCAGATCACCTTTCAAGACATCTGGCTGCTTCGCGATCCCGTGGCCTTTGATGTTAGGTACCAGGCCAGCGCACAGCCTTTCTTGGTGCTGGGGATGTTGGTCACCGCTCTGGCCATTGGCCATAGCGATCTGGTGGTGATGTGACGGCCAGGCGCCGCCGCCCGCTGCTGCGTGCCGGCCTGATTGGCGCTGGCGCCGGTGTGGCCGTTGCCCTAGGCCAGAACCTGGTGGTGCAGGGCGTGGATGCGCTGCTGCCCAACGTGCAGCGGGTGAGCAGCTACAACCGCCCTGGCACGGTCACCGTGCTTTCAGCCGATGGGCAGGTGATCCAGAAGCTGGGCCCGGCCACGCGCGAGAAGCTGATCAGCGGCCAGATGCCACTGCTGGTGCAGCGGGCCTTCATTGCCGCGGAAGATCGCCGCTTCTACGAGCACGACGGCATCGATCCGGTGGGCATCAGCCGAGCGCTGCTGCGCAACGTGCGCCGCGGCGCGGTAGAAGAAGGCGCCAGCACGATCACGCAACAACTTGCGCGCACGGTGTTCCTCAGCCAGGACCGCACGATCATCCGCAAGCTCAAGGAAGCGTTGCTGGCCGGAAAGCTGGAGCGCCAGCTCAGCAAGCAGCAGATCCTTGAGGAATACCTCAACTTCGTCTATCTGGGCTCGAGTGCCTATGGCGTTTCCGATGCCGCGTGGATTTATTTCTCCAAAACGCCAGCGGAACTCACCCTGCCCGAAGCGGCACTGATCGCCGGGCTACCGCCGGCCCCCTCGGTGTATTCGCCGCTGGTGAATCCCGATCTGGCGCTGGAACGGCGGGCCACGGTGCTGCGGCGCATGCGCGAAGCCGGCTTCATTGATGATCTCCAGCTGCAGAGTGCCAATGCGGCACCGCTGCTGCTCAAACCCGCTGAACCCAAGTACTGGACCAGCCGGGCGCCGTATTTCACCAGCTGGGTGGCCCAGGAGCTGCCCAAAGTGCTCAGCCCCGAAGATCTCGAGGTGGGCGGCCTCACGATTCGCAGCAGCCTCAACCTGGCCTGGCAGGAGCGAGCTCAGGCCACGATCAACAAGCACGCCCCCGGCGCCATGGAAGGGGCGGTGGTATCGATGGAGCCGGGCACAGGCCTGGTACGCACGATGGTGGGGGGCAAGGATTTCGACAAGAGCCAGTTCAACCGAGCCGCCCAGGCGCTGCGCTCACCGGGCTCCACCTTCAAGTTGTTCGTGTACCTGGCCGCCCTCAAAGAAGGGATGAAGCCCGAAGACAAGGTGACCGATAAACCGCAATGCTTCGGCGGCTACTGCCCGCGCAACTTCGGCAACAAATACCGAGGTGTGGTGCCGCTGTGGGTGGCGCTGCAGCAATCGCTGAACACCATTTCCGTCAGCCTGCTCAAACAAGTTGGCTTTGACAAAGTGATCGCCACGGCCAAGAGCCTGGGCATCACCCGCGAGCTGGGGCGCTTCTACCCGCTGGCCGTGGGTGCCACCGAGCAGACCGTGCTCGATATGACCGCCGCCTATGCCGCGATCTTCAACCGCGGCGTGTACGTCACGCCCACGCCATTTGAAGAAATCCTCGGCCCCAACGGGGAACTGCTCTGGAGCCGCCGCGTGGATGGCGATCGAGGCCGCCGCGCCGTACCCAGCGACATCGCTGACGCCATGCTCTGGATGCTGCAGCAGGTGGTGAAGGGCGGCACCGGCTATAGCGCCGTGCCGCCGAATCGCCCCGCCGCCGGCAAAACCGGCACCTCCGAGGGCGGCCGCGACCTCTGGTTCATCGGCGGTGTGCCCCAGCTGGTGACCGGACTGTGGCTCGGCTACGACAACAACAAGGAAACCAAGAGCACCAGCGCCGTAGCCGTTGTGGCCTGGGCCGACTACATGGGTCCGATCCTCAAGGATCTACCGGTGCGCCCCTTCCCGCCCAAACCCCAGCTCGCCGGCAAGTTCGACCCGCTCAAAGCCCTCAAACCGAAGCCCAAGCCCGAAGCCGCAGCGCCTGAGGCCACCACCGCTGAACCTCTCGCCCCTGGCCCCACCCCTGATGGCCCCGCCGAACCGGTGATTCCCGAAGGCACACCCACAGGGCCAAGCCCTGCAGCCCCGGCTGCGGCGCCCGCGCCCGCGGCGGCTCCGCCCTCTCCTCCACCGCCGCTCATGCCACCCGCACCGCCCGCGGCACCGCCGCCACTGCCCTGAGGCTCCGGTTTAACCCTGCCGCTCCAGCAACGCGGCGTAAAAGCCATCCCCGGCCCCGGCCACTTCGCCAGGCCAGAGCTGCCAGCTCTGCCGGAGCTGTAACTCCTGATGATCAGCCAGAACGGCCTCGATCAACTGGTTGTTTTCACGCGGGTGCACGGTGCAGGTGGCGTACACCAGATGCCCCTGCGGCTTAAGCAGCGGCAGCAACCCATCGAGCAGCTGGCGTTGCAGAGCCACCAGCTCATCAATGGCTGCGGGATCAATGCGCCAACGGGCATCGGCGTGGCGAGCCAGGGTGCCGAGCCCCGAGCAGGGCGCATCCACCAAGATGCGATCAAAGCTGGCCAGTAGCTCGGGCTGCTTCTGCGCCAGGGCCGTGGCATCACCATGCTGCACCGCAATGCTCTGCAGCCCGAGCCGTTCGGCATTGCGGCTCACCCGCCGCAAGCGGGCCTCACCACGATCGAGAGCCAGCACCAGGCCCTGATCACCCATCAACTCCGCCAGGTGGGTGCTCTTGCCACCGGGAGCCGCGCAGGCATCAAGGATGCGCTCGCCCGGCTGCGGATCGAGCAGGGGAGCAATGCGCTGAGCAGCGCGATCCTGCACACACCAATGCCCCTCGTCAAAGCCTGGTAAGCGGCTCAAATCACCCGTGCGGCCTTTCAGCATGAGCCCGGATGGCAGGCCTTCGATCGCGATGGCCTCCACTCCGGCATCAGCCAGAGCTGCCTGCACAGCGGCAGGGCTGCTGCGCAAGCGGTTCACCCGCAGATCCAGGCTGGGCGCGCTGTTGCAGGCACGGCCAAACGCCTCAGCGCCCTCGAGCGGCAACCACTGCAGCAGCTCGCGGGTAAGCCAATCCGGCAGCGAGTGGCTTACGCCCAGCGACACCGCCAGATCGGCTGATTGGGCTGGCGTGAGCGGGAGACGATCCCCGGCCTCGCGCCGACGCAGAAAGGCGCGCAACAGGCCATTCGCCACCGGGGCCAGCCGCGCCAGCCCGCCGCGCTTGGCCAGCTCCACGGTGGTGCTCACGGCCGCGGAGGGCGGCACCCGATCACTAGCCAGCAGTTGATAGAGGCCGATATGGAGCAGCCAGCGGAGCTTGGGGGGCTGGCGCTCTGCTGGCACCCTGCCCAACTGATCCAGCCAGGCGTCCAGCAGGCGGCGCTGGCGGATGGCGCCATAGGCCAGCTCGGTGGCCAGACCGCGATCAGCCGGCGTCAGCGGCGTACGCCCCAGCTCCCGCTCAAGCGCGCCATCGGCATAGGCCCCGGCCGCTACCGCCTGAAGCACCTGCCAGGCCACGCGCCTCGGGGCGAGCCCCTTGGGTTCAGCCCCAGAAGATGCAGCGGGGGACTCGCTCAACAGGGCAGCCGATTCATCGTTGCTCCACAACTAGCGCCCGAAGGGAGCCAGCGATAGCGGGCAAGCGGCAGCCGGCCGGCCTCATCCACCGGGATCCCCTCCGCCAGGAGAAGCTCCCGCTGAATCCAATCGGAGCCTTCGCGGCTGAGGCTCATGCTGATTCGCCCCTGGGCATTCACCACCCGATGCCAAGGCACCTCCGAGGGCAGGGCGAGACGGCGCAGCGCCCAGCCCACCTGGCGGGCACAGCCATAGGCACCGATCAGCTCAGCGATCTGGCCGTAGGTGGCGAGCTGGCCCGCTGGGATCTGGGCCACCACCTGGCGAACGCGCTCGTCAAAGCTTGGGGCCACGCCTGAACGCTATCGGGCCTCCATGGCGGATCCGGCGATCCAGGACGATGGAGCACAGGCCCGCGCTGAACGATGCCCCTGCTGCCCCGCCGCTTTGAGCGCCTCAAGGCCGTGCTCAACCGCCGCATGGGCGATCTCACGGTGGTGCTGGAGGCGGTGGACAAGCCCCACAACCTCTCGGCGATCCTGCGCACCTGCGATGCGGTGGGGGTGCTCGAGGCCCATGTGGTGAGCCTGCCTGGGCGGCCGCGCACCTTCAACAAAACCGCCAAGGGCAGCCAGAAATGGGTGCCGCTGCATCCGCACCCGAGCATCGAAGAGTGCCTGAGCGGCTTCAAGGCCAAAGGCTTCCGCATCTACGGCACCCACCTAAGCGTGGATGCGCTCGACTACCGCGACTGCGACTTCACCGGCCCCAGCTGCTTCCTGATGGGGGCCGAGAAGTGGGGGATGAGCGATGAGGCGCTGGCGATGGTGGATCAGCCGCTCTTCATCCCGATGACCGGCATGGTGCAGAGCCTCAACGTGAGCGTGGCCGCCGCCACCTTGCTGTTTGAAGCGCTGCGGCAACGGGAACGGGCAGGGCTGGTGCCCAGCCATGGCGAAGGCGTACCAGGCGGCGAGGAGGCCTACCGCAAGCTGCTGTTCGAGTGGGCCTACCCGCAGGTGGCCGACTGGTGCCGGCGGCAAGGGCGGCCTTACCCGCCGCTCACGGAGGAGGGCGAGATCGCCGAGCAACTGCCCCGCACCCTGAAGCTGCGCTACTAGACCTCAGCGCTGCGAACGCCCATTGGCACCGCTGCCGCTCAGCCAGCTTTCGAGCCCTTCACCCAGAGACGAGAGCCCCAGCACGAGCACAAACATCGCCACGCCGGGATAGAGCGCTGTCCACCAGATGCCTGTGGGCAGGGCGTTGAGCGCCTGCTGCAGATCGCTGCCCCATTCGGGCACGGTTTCCGGCAGGCCAAGCCCCAAGAAACCCAAGCCGCCGAGCACGAGCACCGCATCGGCGGCGTTGAGGGTGAGCAGCACTGGAACAGAGGTGATCACGTTGCGAAACAAATAGCGGCGCAGGATCCAGATCGGCCCAGCCCCGAGCGAGCGAGCCGCCTCCACGAACAGTTCGGCCTTCACCTGGGCCGTTTGGTTGCGCACCACGCGGAAGTATTGGGGTACATAAACAACACACAACGCCGCAGCGGCATTCGGCAGGCCCTTGCCCAGCAGGAAGGCGAGCACCACCGAAAGCAGCAACACCGGCAGCGTGTACAGCGTGTCCATCAGCAGCACGAGGCCGCGATCGAGCCAGCCGCCGAGGTACCCGCTCACCATGCCCAGCGGCACGCCGATCACCAGGGCTGACACCAAGGCAATGGCCACCACCTGCAGGGCCACACCACTGCCAGCGAGGGTGCGGCTACACACATCGCGGCCCAGGCGGTCGGTGCCGCACCAGTGCTGCCAGGAGGGGGGCGCATAGATGGGGTTATCGAGGCCTGCGTTCACATCCGGCAGCACACCCAGGTGGGTGAACAGCGGCGTGAGCAGGGCGATCAGCACATACAGCAGCACGATCACCACGCCCCAGCGCGCCATGCGTGAAGCCAGGTTGCGGGGGCGCCAGCTCAACAGGCGTGATGCCGCAGATTCGGGTAAGACAGAGGGAGCCATTGCGGCACACCATGGCATCCGTCAGCGCGGGCGGCCAGGCCACCAGCGTTCTTCTGGCTGATGACGACGCTCGACTGCGCCAGTTCCTAGAACTCGAGCTACAGGAGGAGGGGTATGCGGTGCGCAGCTGCAGCGATGGCATCGGCGCCCTCACAAACATCCGCCAGCAGCCACCCGACCTGGTGATCCTCGATTGGATGCTGCCGGACCTGAGCGGTGTGGAGGTGTGTCAGCGCTTGCGTTCCACCGGCCTGCTGCTGCCCGTGCTGATGCTCACAGGCCGCGATGCGGTGGCGGATCGGGTGCAGGCCCTCGATGCCGGCGCCGACGACTACCTGGTGAAGCCGTTTTCGATCGAGGAGCTGCTGGCGCGGCTGCGGGCCCTGGCCCGGCGGAGCCCAGCAGCTGTTGCCGGACAAGAACCAAGCGAGGTGCTGCAGCTGGAGGATCTGCAGCTCGATCTAGCCAGCCATGAGGTGAGCCGCGGCGGTATTCCCGTGCAACTCAGCCGCACCGAATTCCAGCTGCTCCACTGCCTGCTGGCAGATCCCGGGCGGGTGCAGAGCCGCCAGAGCCTGCTGGAGCGCGTGTGGGGCGAAAGCTTCGTGGGCGACGCCAACGTGCTCGATGTGTATGTGCGCTACCTACGCCGGAAGCTCGACCCCCCCGGCCAGCCCACCTTGATCCAAACCGTGCGAGGGGTGGGCTTCCTGCTCAAGGCCGGCGCGGTCAAGGAGCCAGCCCAGTGAGCGCTCCGCTCGTGGCCGTGGTGGACGACGACGCCCGCATCCGTGAGCTGCTGGCGGCGGAGCTGGAGGATCTTGGGGCCACCGTGCTGCGATGCCGCGACGGCAGCGATCTGCTCAACACCGCAGATCTAACCGCTGTGCAGCTTGTGCTGCTCGATTGGATGATGCCAGGACTGAATGGTGAAGCCACGCTGCTGGAGCTGCGGGCACGCCAGTTCAACGGGCGCGTGGTTGTGGTGACGGCCTTGTGTGACCCGCAGGTGCAAGCCACGGCTCAGGCCGCGGGCGCGGCAGCCACGCTGTTGAAAACCGAAGCGCTGGAACAACTCGAGCACTGGCTCAACCGGGGCTAAACCAGCGCCGCAGGCTGGCGCTACAGCAGCGCTCCTCCACCGGAGTGCTCAACACCGCCGGCAAGCGCAACTGGAAATCGGCGCCGCCGCCTGGGGTATCCCCCACCGATACCGAACCACCCATCCGCTCCATCAGGGTTTTCACCACAGCCAAGCCAATGCCATGGCCACTGGTGTCAGCACTGCCGCTGCCCCGCACAAACCGGCCAAAAATCTGCTCCTGCTCCGCTGCCGGCACACCTGCACCGTGGTCGAACACGTGGAGCAACACTTGATCCATCTCACTACTGAGAGCCAGCTCAATGGGCTGTGCAGCGGGGCTGTATTTCAGGGCGTTCTCCACCAAGTTGGTTAGGCATTGGCTAATCCGTTCAGGATCAGCGCACACATCGGCGTAGCTGCTGGGGAGCGGCTGCAGGAACAGGCGACCGTTGGTGGTGTCTTTTAGGCGGCGATGCAGGTCTTCCAGCAGTGTGGCGGGATCAAACTGGCAACTCTCCAGCTGCAAGCGGCCGGCATCATCGCGAGCGATCTCAAGCAGGTCGTTCACGAGCCGCCCCATCGATTCAGCCTCAGAAGCCACCAAGGCCAACTGCTCACGCTGCTGAGGGTTCAAGCCCTCGGCGCGGCGAAGCAACCGGCGGCTGTAGCCGCTGATCAAGGTGATCGGTGTGCGCAGCTCATGCGACACGCCATTCACAAACGTGCGCTGGTGCTCCCAGGCTTCTGCCAGACGATCCAGAAGGTCGTTGAAGGCGTTAGCAATCGGGTGCAGCTCTGCAGGTTGGCCTTTCAGTGAAAGCCGTTCGGTGCTGAGAGAGCGGGTGCTGATGCTCGCGAGCGTCGCGCTGAATGTATCCAGGGGAAGCAAGCCCCGATGAATCACCAGGCGCAACAGCGCAGAGCTGAACAAGGCTGAAGCGCCCGCCACCGCTACCAACAGCAGGCTGATCAACTGCTCCTGCTCAGTTTCCAGAGTGAAGTCCTGGAGGAAACGCAGCTGATAAGAGCGGCCGGCCAAGCGCACAGACATTGCGCAAGTGAAATACGTACGCCCGTTGAAACGGAACTCGCGCGGGCTTCCATTCGGCTGAAGCGCTGCATCAGCAGCACGCACCAGGGAGTGATCAGCCTGAAAGTTTTCAAAGACCGCACCACTCGGCAGGATGACTGGTCCGGTTGACGTGACGTGGACCCCAGAAACTGAACCAGTCCTTATGAGAGCTTCCCAACCGGCCAGACTTGGCCAGGAGAAGCCCCATGAAACGCAAGCGCCA
>Ga0194129_10010108_pt1 | contig 10347 bp, 10 predicted proteins | sample TA2KigCa35mmetaG_FD_150862 | JGI IMG/M metagenome (GOLD analysis project Ga0194129, IMG submission 150862) | Freshwater microbial communities from Lake Tanganyika, Tanzania - TA2015038 Kigoma Deep Cast 35m | ecosystem: Environmental > Aquatic > Freshwater > Lake | place: Tanzania: Lake...
CGCCCGTTTGTGTACACCAGCGACCTGGGCATTGCGCCGCGGCTGCACAACATCGAGACCGACTTTCTGATCTACGGCCTCGAACTGGGCGATTACCTCTCGCCCGAGGGGGTGAGCTGTCGCATCAGCTCCTGGACCCGCCAGGAAGACCGCTCGCTGCCTCTGCGGGGCAAGATCAGCGGCGCTTACATCACCAGCTCCCTGGCCAAGACCGAAGCGGTCAAGAGCGGCTTTGACGAAGCCTTGCTGCTCAACAGCCGCGGCAAGGTGAGCGAAGCCAGCGGCATGAATCTGTTCCTCGTGCGCGATGGGGTGTTGATCACTCCCGGCGTCGATCAAGACATCCTCGAGGGCATCACCCGCGCCAGCGTGCTCGAGCTGGCCCGCGCCATGGGGATCCCCACCCTCGAGCGGCCCGTGGACAAAAGTGAATTGTTCATCGCCGATGAGGTGTTCCTCAGCGGCACCGCCGCCAAGGTGACCCCCGTGCGGCGGGTCGAAAGCACCGACCTGCCGAGCCAGCGGCCGGTGATGGCGCGCATCCGCGAACGCCTGACCGCCATCACAGAAGGCCGTGATCCCGCCTATGACCACTGGGTAACCCGGATTCGCCTCGACGCCTGATGGCCAGTAGCCAGCCGATGACCGCTGCAGCACAGCAGACCGGATCGCAGCAGCGTGTGGGTTTTCTGGAGCGCCTGCACGACCCCAGCCGCCCGGTGCTGGTGTTTGACGGCGCCACCGGCACCTCGCTGCAGCAGATGGAGTTGAGCGCCGACGATTTCGGCGGCGCCGCGCTCGAGGGCTGCAACGAGAACCTGGTGTTTACCCGGCCCGATGCGGTGCAGGCGGTGCACCGGCAGTTTCTCGAGGTCGGTGCCGATGTGATCGAGACCGACACCTTCGGCGCCACCTCGCTGGTGCTGGCCGAATACGACATCGCCGACCAGGCCTTTGCGCTCAACAAACGGGCCGCCGAACTGGCCCGCCAGATGGCGGACGCCTACAGCACCCCCGACAAGCCGCGCTTCGTGGCGGGCTCGATGGGGCCCACCACCAAGCTGCCCACCCTGGGGCACATCGATTTCGACACGATGAAGGCCTCCTTCGCCGAGCAGGCAGAAGGTCTGTTGGCTGGAGACATTGACCTGTTCATTGTCGAAACCTGCCAGGACGTGTTGCAGATCAAGGCGGCGCTGCAGGGCATCGAGGCGGCCTTCGCCAAGACCGGCCAGCGCCGGCCGCTGATGGTCAGCGTCACCATGGAGACCACCGGCACGATGCTGGTGGGCTCCGACATCGCTGCGGTGGTGGCGATTCTTGAGCCGTTCCCGATCGATGTGCTCGGCCTCAACTGCGCCACCGGCCCCGAGCAGATGAAGGAGCACATCCGCTACCTCAGCGCCCACAGCCCGTTTGTGGTCAGCTGCATCCCCAATGCCGGTCTGCCCGAAAACATCGGCGGCGTGGCCCATTACCGGCTGACCCCCCTCGAGATGAAGATGCAGCTCCTGCACTTCGTCGAGGACCTGGGGGTTCAGGTCATCGGCGGCTGTTGCGGCACAACTCCTGGTCACATTGGCGCCCTGGTCGAGCTCTCACGGGAGCTCAAACCAGCCCCGCGGCCGGCGCGACAGGCAACCCCCACCGATCCAAGGCCGGCACTGCAGTACGAGCCTGCGGCCAGTTCAATCTACGGCACCACACCGTATCTGCAGGACAACTCGTTCCTGATCATCGGCGAACGGCTCAATGCCAGCGGTTCGAAAAAGGTGCGCGAACTACTGGCGGCCGAAGACTGGGATGGTTTGGTCGCCGTGGCCCGCGGCCAGGTCAAGGAGAACGCCCACGTGCTCGACGTCAACGTCGACTATGTCGGTCGCGATGGTGAGCGTGACATGCACGCTTTGGTGAGCCGACTGGTCACCAACGTCAACCTGCCGCTGATGCTCGATTCGACCGAGTGGCAGAAGATGGAAGCTGGCCTCAAGGTGGCCGGCGGCAAATGCATCCTCAATTCCACCAACTACGAAGACGGGCCTGAACGCTTCTTCAAGGTGCTGGAGCTGGCCCGCAATTACGGCGCGGGTGTGGTGGTGGGGACGATTGATGAAGAGGGCATGGCCCGGACGGCCGAGCGAAAATTTGCGATCGCCCAACGGGCCTATCGCGACGCGCTCGAATTCGGCATTCCAGCCCGCGAAATCTTCTACGACCCCCTCGCCCTGCCGATTTCCACCGGCATTGAAGAGGACCGCGAAAACGGCATGGCCACCGTTGAAGCCATTGGCATGATCCGCGAGAAGCTCCCAGGGGTCCATGTGGTCCTTGGGGTCAGCAATGTCAGCTTTGGACTGTCGCCGGCGGCGCGCATCGTGCTCAACAGCGTGTTTCTGCACGACTGCTGCCAGGCGGGGATGGATGCGGCCATCGTCAGCCCTGCCAAGATTCTGCCCCTGGCCAAGATCAGTGATGAGCATCAACAGGTCTGCCGCGATCTGATCTACGACCGCAGGCGCTTTGACGGCACCATTTGCGTCTACGACCCGCTCACCGAATTGACCACGCTGTTCGAGGGGGTCAGTGCCAAGGAGGCGCGCGCCTCGGGTCCGTCCCTGGCCGACCTACCGCTCGAGGAGCGTCTCAAGCAACACATCATCGATGGCGAGCGCATCGGGCTCGAGGCGGCACTCCATGAGGCGCTGCAGACCTATCCGCCTCTGCAGATCATCAACACCTTCTTGCTCGATGGCATGAAAGTGGTGGGCGATCTGTTTGGCAGCGGCCAGATGCAGCTGCCGTTTGTGCTCCAAAGCGCCGAAACCATGAAGGCGGCGGTCGCCCAGCTCGAGCCCCACATGGACAAACTCGAGGCCGCCGATGGCAGCAGCAGGAGCAGCAGCAAAGGCAAATTTCTGATCGCCACAGTCAAGGGCGATGTCCACGACATCGGCAAGAATCTTGTTGACATTATCCTCACCAACAATGGCTATGAGGTGATCAATCTCGGCATCAAACAAAGCTGCGAGGCGATCATCGAAGCGCAGCAGAAGCACCAGGCTGATTGCATCGCCATGAGCGGTCTGTTAGTCAAATCGACCGCCTTCATGAAGGATAACCTTAAGGCCTTCAATGATGCGGGCATCCACGTGCCGGTGATTCTTGGTGGAGCCGCACTGACCCCACGCTTTGTGCATGGTGACTGCCGTGCGGCCTACCGCGGCCAGGTGGTCTACGGCCGCGATGCCTTTGCCGATCTGCGCTTCATGGATGCGCTGATGGAAGCCAAGCAGCATGGCCAGTGGGACGATCGCCAGGGGTTCCTGGGCGCCATTCCCGAGGGCCTGGGTCTTGGACCCAGCAGCACGGAAAGCGAGAGCGAGCCCACCAGCCAAGCCTTGCCGGCTGAAGCCCACGAGCCCCAGACCGACTCGGCCGAGCGCAACGACAGCCGCTCGGAGGTTGTCGCCGAAGAACCCGCCCTGACCCCGCCGTTCTGGGGCAGCTGCGTGCTCGACGAGTCCGTCATTCCCCTCGATCAGGTGTTTGCCTATCTCGACCGCACGGCGCTGTTTGCAGGGCAATGGCAACTGCGCAAGGCCCAGCAGCAATCGCGCGAGGACTACGACGCGATGTTGGCCACACAAGCCGAGCCGGTGCTGCAGCACTGGATTGAGCGGTGCATCGCCGACCAGCTGCTGACGCCGAGGGTGGCCTACGGCTACTTTCCCTGCGGGCGCGAGGGCAATGCCGTCGTCGTGTTTGATCCTGTCGCAACCGAATCGGTTCTCGGACGCTTCGTGCTGCCCAGGCAGCGCGGCGGCAACCGCTACTGCATTGCCGACTTCTACCGCGATGCACTGAGCACGACCGCTGGGGGGCTCCTGCCCCAGGACGTGCTGCCGATGCAGGCCGTCACCATGGGTGAGCGCGCCACCAGCTTTGCCCAGTCGCTGTTCGCCGCAGACCAATACAGCGATTACCTCTACTTCCACGGTTTGGCGGTGCAGATGGCCGAAGCCCTGGCCGAATGGACCCACGCGCGCATCCGCCGCGAGCTGGGCCATCCCGACCCGGCGGCCATGCCCCTGCGCGACGTGCTGGCCCAGCGCTACCGCGGAAGCCGCTATTCGTTCGGCTACCCCGCCTGCCCCAACGTCGCCGATTCGCGCCAGCAGCTGCTGTGGCTGGGTGCCGAGCGCATCGGCTTGTCGATGGATGAGAGCGAACAACTCCATCCCGAACAGAGCACCACAGCGCTGGTGGCCCTGCACAGCAAGGCGCGTTACTTCAGCGCTTAGGTTGTGCGGGCGCAACAACAAGCCAATGGCCATTGCAGGTCCTGATGGTGTCGATGCCGCCATCGCCGCGGGTATCGATCTCGATGGCAGCCCGATCCCGGCAGAGATGCTGAGCCTCTACAACGAGGTCATGCAGCTGGAAAGCCAGCGCGCCCGAAGCGGCGTCAAAAAATCAATGCGCAACCGGGTCGTCAAAACCGGGTCCAAGCACTTTGACCAGGCCACGCTGGATGCCAGGCTGCGCGCAGCGGGCTGGGATGGGCTCAAAGACAAGGAAATTGCCTTTTTTTACGGCTGATCTCAGCACCGATCCAGAGGTTTGCCGCTGCTTGCAAGGGACGGCACCGCTCCTGTTGGCTGACTGAACAAGCCTCAGTTGGTGGTTGGGTCACTGGTGGCGGATCGACGTTGATCAGCCACCCATTCTCAGCTGCACAGATCTTGGAGCGTGTCGATGACCTCTTGCTGGAACTCTTCCAGATCGGACGAATCGCTCAGATCAATGCCCTCACCTGCGGCGTTTTGGGTCAGTTCCTGGAAATGAAACGCACCTTCGCCATGGGCCAGGAATTCCATGGCGGAACTTTCACCGCTTTCCTTGTAGGCGTCGCAGAGGGCCATAAAGGCCGCGTCTTCGGTGAAATCCCAGCTCATGAAGCGGCAGCCGCGAAGGGGTTCGGGTCGGTTGACTCCTGACCTTTAACGCCTGACCCCCGGAATTCGTCAACCATCTGTACCAACTTTGTGGCAGCCTCTGATCCGCCCACGCCCCCCACACCCCCTCGGCAGCCATGAGCGAAGCGGTCCTCAACGTGCTCGGCGAGCCGCTGGCACAGTGCGGTTGCGAGCCGATGACCGGCTGGACCCGCGATGGGTTTTGCCGAACCGACAGCGCCGACCAAGGGGTTCACACGGTCTGCTGTGTGGTGACCGAGCAGTTTCTCAGTTACAGCAAGGCCCAGGGCAACGACCTCAGCACGCCGATGCCCGCCTTCCGCTTTCCAGGTCTGCAACCCGGGGATCACTGGTGCGTCTGCGCCCCCCGCTGGTTGGAGGCCTACGAGGACGGCGTGGCCCCACCGGTGCGCCTGGAGGCCTGTGAGGCCTCAACGCTGGCGATCATTCCCCTGGAGGTGCTGCAGCAGCACGCCGCCTGATCAGCGGGTTCCAGGCCCACAGCGGCAAGGGCCTCACCAGGGGATGGCTGACCCATCCCAGGCCCAGAAGCCGCCGCTCTGCTCGGGCCCCAGGCTTTGCAGCACCGCCAGCAGGTATGCGGCGGCCTGGTCGGGGCTGAACAAGCGCGATGGCGGCACGCCCGAGCGAAACGGCTCGGACAGGGTCGTCGCGGTGGTGCCGGGGTGCAGCAGGCTGACGCAGCATTGGGGCCGGCGACGGCGCCACTCGATCGCCAGGGTTTTGAGCAACTGGTTCTGGGCCGCCTTGGCCGCGCGGTAGCTGTACCACCCCCAGCTGTACCACCCCCCCAGCTGGTTGTCGCCGATGCTGCCGACGCGGGCCGACAGGCTGGCGAAATGGCTGGGGCCGTCGCTGGCGATCGCCTCGGCGAGGGCCTGGGCCAGCAGAACCGGCCCAAAGGCATTCACCGCAAAGCTGTCGAGCAGCTGGGCGCGGCTGACCGAGGCCAGCCGCTTCTCGGGCTGCAGGCCGGGGCCATGCAGCACACCGGCGGTGTTGATCACCAGCCGCAGGGGCCGCCATTGCGCCTCGGCGACAGCGCGCAACCGCGCCAGGCTGGCGTCGTCGCAGAGATCGAGTGCCAGCTCTGCCGGGTGGATTGGACTGCGGGTCGCCAGATGCACGGCGAGCTGGGGTGCCACAGCGCCCAGGCGGGCGGTCAGGGCCCGGCCGATCCCGCCACCGCCGACCACCAGGGCATGGCCCTGCCAGTGCTGCCAGGCCGCGCTGCTCAACGATTGCATTGCCCGAGTGCGCCCCTGGCGCGCATGATGGCAGCCATGGGTCTGCGGATTTCAGTGCTGGGGCGCGGGGCCTGGGGCCGCACGCTGATGGGGCTGTGGCAACAGCAGGGCCATCAGCTGCGCTCGTGGTCCCGCAGCGATGACGCCGGCGACCCGGCGGCTTTGCTCGATGCCGATCTGGTGGTCTCGGCCGTGGCGATGGCCGGTGTGGACGATCTGGCCTGTCGCCTGGGCCCCCAGTGGCCGTCCTCACTGCCGTTGCTGAGCTGCAGCAAGGGCATCGACATCGAGCGGTTGGTCACCGCCTCCCAGCTCTGGGCCCGGCAACTGCCCCCTGGCACCCCCGTGGCGGTCCTGAGCGGCCCCAACCTGGCTGACGAGCTGGCCCGTGGACTTCCTGCCGCCAGCACCATTGCCAGTGCCGACGAACAGCTCGGCCCCTGGCTGCAGCGTCACCTCAGCGGCGAGACCCTGCGCCTGTATCGCCATTCGGACCCGGTGGGAACCGAGGCGGCCGGTGCCCTCAAAAACGTGATCGCCATCGCCGCCGGGGTCTGCGATGGCCTGCAGCTGGGGGCCAATGCCAAGGCCTCGCTGCTGTGTCGCGGGCTTTCCGAAATCGGACTGGTGCTGCACGGGCTTGGCGGCCAGCAAAGCACCCTGTACGGCTTGGCTGGACTGGGGGACCTGCTGGCCACCGCCAACAGTCCCCTCAGCCGCAACTACCGCTTCGGCCAGTTGCTAGCGGCTGGCCTCAGCACCGCCGCAGCCCTCGAGCAGGTCGCGGCCACCGTCGAAGGGGTGCGCACAGCTCAGGCCACCTTGAACCTGGCGCGACAGCACCAGTGGCACCTGCCGATCTGTGAGCAGATCGGTGCCCTGATCGCCGGCAGTGTCACCCCCGCCGCTGCCGTGCGGGCCTTGATGGGGCGCGAGCTCAAGGCCGAAATCGCGCCATGAGCCTGCCAGCTCTGCTGGTTGAGGCGTTCACGGACCGCCCCTTCCGCGGCAATGGCGCCGCCGTGGTGCTGCTGGAGCACCCTGTCAGCGATGCCTGGATGCAGGCGTTGGCCCGCAGCCTCAACCAATCAGAAACAGCCTTTGTGCTGCAGGCCGATGCCGGTTGGTGGCTGCGCTGGTTCACGCCCAGCACCGAGGTGCCCCTGTGCGGCCATGGGACCCTGGCCGCCCTGCTGGCGCTGCAGCACTGGCAGCGTCTGGACGCCAGGGGCCAAACCGTGTTCTTCAGCCGCAGTGGCCCCATGCCGGTCGCCCTCGATGGCGGCCTGGGCGCGCTGTGCCTGCCATCAGCAGGCCTGCAGCCACAGGTGGCGCCCCCTGAGCTGCAGCAGCTGCTCAGCGAGGCCGTCGGCAGCCCCCCGCTGCGGTTCTGGCGCAGTGGCCTGGGCTACAGCGTGGCGCTGCTGCCGCCCGAGGCTCCGTTGGCAGCCATGGGCTCACCCTCGTCAAGGTTGCAACCATCCGAAGCGGGCGGCCTGGTGCTGATGCAGGCCATGGGCGGTTCCGCCTCCGATCCGATGGTCGCTGGCAAGGCCGCCGACTACCAACTGCGCTTCTTTGCACCCGGGCTCGGCATTGATGAAGACCCGGTCACCGGTTCCGCCCATGCCTTGGTGGCCCCCTATTGGCTGCAGCAGCTGCAGCGCCCGCAGGTGGTCGGTTGGCAGTGTTCGCCGCGCCCCGGTGGGATGTGCTGCGAATCGGCATCGTCAGGCATGATTCGACTGATCGGCACCGGCGTTCTGCTGTGGTCTGGCAGCTTGCAACTGCAACCCGACGACTGCCCCGGCGCTGCCGAGAGCTGGCGTCGCTGCTGCGCCAGCAGCTGAACCGTTGCCAACCCATCTGGCTGGGCGGTCCGCTCGCCCTGGCTCTGGCGGGGTTTGGCTTTGGTCTGCACCGGTTTGGATCGTCCCCTGCGGCAGGCGGAGCTGGTGCTGATCCCTTGCTCGAAGCGCTGGTCGCGGAAGCGACTCCGCCCCTGTCCCAGGTTGAGGCTGCCCGCGCCCGCCAACGGCTGAGCAGCGAGCCGGGTCATCCGCGCCAGCTGGCCCTCACCGAACCCGACCAGGCCCCCCCCCTGCCGCTGGAGATCCGCGTCGCGCTGCTCAGTGCAGGAACCCGACCCCAGCTCACAGCCACCGCACCGTGGCAGCTGCGCAGTGCCAATGGAGCCGTACTGCAACAGGGCAGCGCTGCCGACCCCGTCGAGCTGGACCTGGCCATCCAGGCAGGCGAAGCCTGGCTGCTGACGGGCCGAGCGGGTGCCTTGCAGGCCAATGGCCGCCTCTACCCGGGCAGGATTCGCCTGGTCCCCAAGGACGACGGCGTCCAACTGATCAATCACCTCAATCTGGAGAGCTACATCGCCTCGGTGGTGGGCTCGGAGATGCCCAGCAGCTGGCCCCTGCAGGCCCTGATGGCCCAGGCGGTGGCGGCGCGCTCGTATGCGCTGGCGCACATGGCCAGACCGGCCAACCGGCACTGGCATCTGGGAGACACCACCCGTTGGCAGGCCTACCGCGGTCTCGAACGGGTCAACGGCCACACCCGTGACGCCGCTGGCCGCACCGCAGGATTGATCCTCAGTTATCAGGGCGGCATTGTCGAAAGCCTCTATGCCGCCAATCGCGAGATCACGCTTGAAGCCCACGGCCATCTGGGGGCGAGCATGAGCCAGCAAGGGGCCCGCAGCCTGGCCGAAGACGGCCATCGCTACAACGCCATCCTGGGTCGCTTCTACCCCGGAGCGTCGCTGGCACGGCTCCGGGCCGGGACTGGTGCCGGTGGCAGCTGAGCACTTCAGGCGACAGGCGCTGCAGCGCTCTGAGCAAGCCGAATCGAGCGGCCTGCTCGTGCCGCTCGACACCGAGCTGCTCGACCTGGCTCAGACACCGTTTGTGATCCGGCGGCTCCTGAGCCGCACCCCCAAACACCTGCGGGCCGGCGGTCCCAAACCCAACCCCTTTCTGCCCTGGGAGAACGGGCTTGAGGTCTGCCGTCTGCCACCGGCCCATGTGCTGCTGCTCAACAAATACCCGGTGCAGCGCGGTCATGTGCTGGTGATCACCGATCACTGGAAACCCCAGTCCGGTTGGCTGGAACCCGCGGACTGGGCTGCCGTGGTGCAGGTGGGCAGCGACACCCGGGGATTGTGGTTTTTCAACAGTTGTGCAGCCGCTGGTGCCAGCCAACCCCACCGCCATCTGCAACTGCTGCCCCGCTTGCCGGGCGAGCCCAGTTGCCCGTTGGAACCCCTGCTCGAGTCAGCGCTGGCCGGGGCGGCGCTGACAGAGGTCTTCCCCTGGGCCTGCGCGTTGAGCCCGCGCACCGATCCGGCCGACCCGACCGAGCTGGCGGCGATCTATGACGAGCACAGCACCCGGCTTGGGTTGGGCTCACCCCAGAGCGACCCGCAGCCCAGCAAGCCTTACAACCTGGTGTTCACCGATCGCTGGGTGCTCACGGTGTTGCGTCGATGCGAGCACTGGGCCGGCTTCAGCATCAACGCCCTCGGCTTTGCCGGCTGGCTGCTGGCGAGCGAGCGGTCCGATCTGAACTGGCTTGAACACCACGGATCCTGGGCGCTGCTGCAGGCCGTGGCGCTGCCGCGTTGAAGCAGGCATTCCGTGGTTTCACGCTTGACGCGCCCCCCGGCGGCATCGGCAGCTGGAAGAGCACCGCTGATTCGACCTGCCGATGGATCGCCCCCTGTCTCGCCGCAAGCTTCAACAACGCAACCGCCTGGCCACGGCCCATCTCGCCCTGGTCCCACCAATCGCAGCGCGCTACGCCGTCAACAGCCCCGAACCGTTTGACGACCTGCTGCAGGTGGGAATGCTGGGTTTGCTGCGAGCGGCAGAGCGCTACAGCAGTCAGAACCCCGTGCCCTTCGAGAGCTATGCCAGGCCCCATATCCGCGGGGCGATCCTGCACCAGCAAGATCTACAAATTACGCAGATGCCAGTGGCCTTAGCGAAGCCATCCGCGGGACGCTCACAGGAAGCAGCTCTGCTGCATATTGCTGCGAAGGATGCAGCGTGGGCTTGAAGAGATCTAGGCCCAACACCCAGCTGGGGTAG
>Ga0194129_10010109_pt1 | contig 10347 bp, 3 predicted proteins | sample TA2KigCa35mmetaG_FD_150862 | JGI IMG/M metagenome (GOLD analysis project Ga0194129, IMG submission 150862) | Freshwater microbial communities from Lake Tanganyika, Tanzania - TA2015038 Kigoma Deep Cast 35m | ecosystem: Environmental > Aquatic > Freshwater > Lake | place: Tanzania: Lake...
CATGTGGAGAAGTGGGGCCACACTGCTCCAGGATTTCCCGGCCAATGGCATAACGCTGTTCAATCTTCTTGATTGCCGATTCGACGCGATCGGATTTTGTGGACTTGTTCATGTGGAACTCAATTCATTCACATTCATTGCAATTGAAAGCCAAAATCCGGCTTTTAGTGTTCCAGGAGTTTTGTGAAATTCGCATAGACTGACATGCAAGCTTCAACGAGCTAGTCGGATGCGTCAGCACACTGCCGGGGAAGTTATTTCTTGCCGCTGACCGTCACCAGCAAGTGCTCTCTTGCGCGAGTCGCGGCAACGTAGCGTTCGCAACGATCGCGGATATCTGCGGCATCGAGGTTGTTCATCGGATCGTCCGGTTTTGCACAAGCCATGGCAAGAGCTCGAAACTCCAGCCCCTTGATGCGTTTCATCGTTCCCATGCGAACTCCCGACTCGTCTGAACCCGGGTCTTCCTCACGTGGCTTGAGCTCGAATGTCGCGATGTTAGCCGTCGAGAGCGCCGTCACAATCCGAGGCTTGCGCGGCGTGATGCAAATTTCATGGGTCGCGAGGCCGCTGTCCTTCATCAGCATTTGTACCCAGGCAACAATTGCCTCTGCCTCCGCCTTTTCATCCTTGCATTTCTCGACCATCGGAACTGGGCCCTTGAAGACCGAATGGTCGCCTACCGTGGTCACGACGCCGCCGTCGAGATCATCGATTTCGACTCCCTTGAGAATCCCCTGGGCGAATTGCCGTATTTGCTCGCTTGTGCGGTAATTGATCTTTAACCGGCGGGAACGACCCCGGATGTCGATACCAGCCCGACTCATCGGAATCTTTGTGCGATAGATCCGCTGGTGCCCGTCACCTACAGTGCAGAGCGGATCCGTGGCATTGGGATCTTGCGGACTGATAGCGCGGATGAGCCGTAGGGCTTCCAGGCTGAAGTCCTGCACTTCATCTACCAGAACATGGGCGTATTGGGTGAAATTGCCCTGGTCTACGGCAAGACGAGCTTCATGAATAGCACCCTCGAATGTCAGGAGGTTGCGTTTTTTTAGGCCCCGTTGAAACGCACGAAAAACGGGCCATGCCTGCTTTCGTTGGGCACGTGTGATTCGCGGGCGTCCTGACCGAACGGTACCCAGGTAGGTCTCCTCATCATCAATCCCGTTGGGATCAATGACGAGTTCATACTCCAATCGCATTTCTTCCTTGGACAAGGGAAGTTCATCGGAATAACCAACCCAGACTTCGGCCCAGATCTGAGCCAATTCCTCATCTTCGGCGATTCGGCCCTTCCATCCCGATCGGTTGCAGATTGTTCGGGCGAGAGCATGCAGATTTGTGACCTCAATCCGATGTGCAACATCAGGTGCAAGGCGTTGGATATGGTGCTTGATTGTGACCGAAAGGTTTGTCGTAAACGTGGTCACTAAAACACGTGCCGCGTTGTCTTCGAGCTGTCGTGCCAGATGGACAGCCCGATGCATCAGAGCGACAGTCTTCCCGGTTCCCGCAGAGCCAGCAATGTGCATCGGCCCCTTGGTTTTCCACTTCACAAGTTTTCGCTGGTAAGGATGCAGGAAGATTCGCCATTCCTCGAGACTCCCCTTGAGGATTTGCTTCAGCTCTTCCTCTCCCGCAACCAGAATGAGATCGAAATTGGGGGTTTCCTGGATCTTTGTGAAGTCTCCGGGGCTTTCAGGCGCGGCTTCCGCTGTGGCAGTGGCACCAAGCATCTCTTCCACGGCCTCCTGCAACGGAAGTCCGGCTGCGATCCCGAACAGCACGTCACGGCAATCGGGTGGCAGGTAATCGCTGAGCGCCTCGAGGCCAGCGTCATTCTGGATAGACTTAACCGCCGGAACCAGTGGTTTGGGCACACCCGCCTCGAAGAGCTGATCATCGGTGAGTCGAGCTAGGGGATAATTCGGCAACGAGGGCCGCTCCTGCGTCGCCTGTTGCGCTACGGCCTGAACTTCCTCGGCATCGAATACCTGAAAGACACCCGTCATTCGGTGCACTTCAAACCGCTTGTTTTTGGCCCAATCATACGCCTTGTCGTGGGAATCGATATGAACGAGCAGGTAGGTATCGCCCTTCTCAGGCGCGATCACGATCGCGCGGTAACCATCGGGCAGCTTTGTCACCCCGCGTACCTTTGGATCGAGCATGGTTCCAGGTAGTGGATGCATACCAATGGCAGGCGATTGGGGATCATGCTGGAATTCCTCGATGAGCTCGGATACGCGTTTTTGCACCTTGCTCGGCAGCTTGTGAAACGCCTTCAAGATATTCCTGTGGACCATCAGTTTGGCCATGTTTAAGCTCCTGAGATTCCGGTCGCGATCAAATCGATCAGGTGTGCAATACCTTTGGCCTGAAGATCGTCCGGTGTTACGACCTTCCAGCCTTGTTGCTGCCATGCCGGGGCGAAGTCCGTCTGGTCTCCCGCCAGAACAGCAATGGGCGGTGAACACCCTGGCCAGGCAAGCTCAGCGAAGGCATCGTCATCGATCTGATCATTGAAGTATTCAACTTTTGGTAGGGCCGCTGGCAGTGGTAAAGCGGCAGAGGCCAACTCCTGAACATAGGACTTGAGACTGGGTAGTACCTCCTCCAAAACAGGCTGCCAATCATCCGAAACAGCTTCCATGGCATGAAGCGGAATTTCAGGCGCGGTGGTGTTGCTTTCCGATGCAGCCCAGAATCGGAAATTGTCACTGAATTGGTAAAGGTTCAGGCAGGCCAGAAACCTCCGCCAGCGTTCAGCAAAATCACTGCCGGTCGTCTCAGATTCGCTGTCACCCAGCCTTGCCAGGGTGATGCCCTGGCTCTGCCGATTACTGACTGCGTCACCGACAGTGATGTAGCTGATCAAGTCCTGATTCAGACTGGCCCTGTCGTTGTAAACCCAGTCACCATTATCCCGGTGTGCGACCTTGGGCAATGCGTTGCCTGGCCGCCATGCGCCCAAGGCGGCCCTCAGCTCATTGGCGTTGACTGTTCGCTGAGCGGCAAGCATTTGCAGAGGGAAGTATATGGCGAATGTCGCCAATTGAGCCCAGCCTGGAGCGTGCGGCGCAGAAACGAAAGCCTTGAGTTGGACCATGCCGTTGCAGATGACTTTTCGGGCATCAGGAACGTTCCTACCCTGCGACTTGGCCGCGTTGGCATACTGCTGGAGCATTTGCGCGACAGGTGCGTGACACACCATCACGTGGTCCCCGTTTTCCGGGTTAAGATCATCCCAGGTAATGTTCCAAACGTGATACTTGCCGCTCTCCAAAATCGCACGCCGTTTCTGCATGTCGTCCGCAAGTCGATTCACCGGGTGGCAGTGGTACTGGAATCCATCAGTAAAAATAGCGATCGGTTTGATCCGGTCATCATCCGTCCGCAGCACAAAATCCGGCTGCGACTGAATCGAAACACCCTGAGCAATGCCAAGGGTGGGCTGTAACTCCAACTCCCAAAGCCGATCTGTTCCTGCCAGTGAAAACCGAAACCCTTGATTGCCACGGATGATGGTTTGTTCCCATGTTCCGTTTTGCTGGGAGACGAACGACTCAAGAATGTCGACGAATTTCTTTTCCAGCATGCTGCCGAACAGGGAATTCGGCTTGATGGCGGCAAGCGCCTGCTGAGGCACTCGCTTTTCACCCGCGTTGATCAACTTGTTGAGCAGCAGGATCCCGCGCTCACGACTGATGGTGTCCGACTTGTACTGCATGTGGTAGGTGCGTATGCAGCGATAGCAGCCGTCCGTGTCCTGCCTGGTAGGGTCCTGCCTCATTTGGCGGCAAACGCAGGTTTCGAGGGCATTGCGAGCCAGTCGAAGCACCTGCATAATGCCTTCGCCATCACGATTCTGGGCGTCTTTTTCCTGATACAGGGTTTTCAGGTATCCGGTACCTCCGGGCACCGCATCCAGCAGCACGACATAGTATCGCTTCATGCCTGTGCCTGAGTCGGGCATGATTTGCGGGGAGACGTTCAGGTGGGCCGGGTTTCCCTCAAACCGGAGTCTCAGGCCCAGATGGATGCAGGCTGTCAGGGTGTCGATGTCGGCATCGTCGGCAATTGGCAGCAGCAGGCGAATCGCCTCCGACTTCAATTCCCGGTACAGGTAGACAGGCTCCCAATTGTAAGGCTGCTCGTTTCGTCCTTCCTGACGCCGCTTTTCATTGGATCGCCGTCGGGAACAACTGCGGCGGTGGTTGATATCGTCTAGCGATGTGCCTGGCGTCACTACAATGCCACAGTCGCGGCAGACGCGAAATCCATCCTCTGGAGCCTGCTGATCAACACCAAACGGTACGATGCGCTGGTCCCCGTGATAGCCGACATTGACCTCACGCATGATGACCGAGGCCCGGTACTCGATACCAAATGGCAGCCCTTCATCGCCGACGGCCCCGGAGGGGGAGTCTTGTGTCAGGTCGAAACTGCGAATGGTCTGGTAATACTCGCGGTTTCGCTCGTCGCTTCGATCCCCCGACAGGCTCTCGTAATGTTCCATGTAGGAAAGGGCCTGCGATCGTGAGAATTCGATGAACTTCCGATGTTGCCCCTGGTCCAGTTGGCTGCTTGAGTCTCCGTCGTGTCCGCACTGTGGGCAGGCGGGCTGAGCCTCAGGGCGGTCCAGTTCCTCCTTGGGCCGCATATGCCCGCAAGCCCCGCAAATCGCCCAAGTGAAAATGAGCGGATCCTGCGGGTTGCCAATGGCAATCTGCTGGATGTCGAACACGCGGCTGTGCGTGTAAAAATGGTTGGCCGGTGCCAGTTCCTTCAGTGCCACCCCGGCGGCCCGGGTCACTTCGATCGGTTTGTGTTCCTGATCCGATTTTCGATGCTTGTTGTAGATCGCGCCGTAGAATCGAACGCCTCGTTCCGGAAATGCATAGTTCGGCAGCAAGCCGTTGTCAGTCAGGATCTCCAGGGCTGTCGTGCGACTCAGACTTTGCAGTCGGCCATTGAGAATCCGCAACTCTTGTTCGATTTCCAACCGGGCTTCTTTCTCTTCCTCGTCGAGCTTGGCAAGCTGATCGCGTAATCGCTTCCTTGCGTTGTCCAGATCGCGGATCATGCGATCAAACTCACCGGTTGCCAGATGCATTCGTTGTAGAAGCAACTCAGAGGCCGTTTCGCTGATGAAGCGATCGCGTGTATCCGGCTGCACGTCGCTGTGGAGCCGCTTGAGAAAGCGGCCGCGAAGATCGGCTTCGTTCCTGGTCATCCATTGAAGCATCCTCGGGATATGCCCCTCGGGCTTCGCCATATCCTCAACCAACTGCTTGCCTGACTTGGGCAATTCAGGCAGTTCGCCTTTGCTTGTCGCGGAATCGAAACCGTAGGCCAGGTACTGACGGACCAGAACCGCCGAGGCATCGAGCCAGCAACCAGGAGGATCGACCTTTCCTCGCAGCATTTCCGCTGGCCGACCGTAAAAGAACAAATCATGCGGCCGTTGATTCACGACGGACACGATCAGTGCCGTACCCGTGGACCGGCCAGCTCGCCCGATTCGCTGGAGATAACTCGCCGTGCTCGGCGGGATGGAGCACAGCATCGTGCTGGACAGGTCACCGATATCGATACCCATCTCCAACGTGCTCGTGCACGTCAGAACGTTGGGAGAATCCGTATGCTTGGTCCGTGAGAACTCCAGTTCCAGTTTCTCTCGATCCTCGGTGGCCAATAGACCTGTGTGCTCACTGGCAACCACACGCCGCAACGCTCCCTTGCGGTAGCGGTTCTGGTAATACTGCTGACGCTGTGAATACTCAGCTATGCCATAACGTCCTTTGTCCGAGTAGTATTCCCAGCTGGGGGCCTCCTTCCAGAGTTCCGCTTCCATGCTGGGGCGAACCAGGGCCTTGCCACTCTCGCTGCAAACCAGATTCACCCGGTCCGATGTCAGGAATGCGGCTTGTGGTGATACCGCGTAGAAGTGCTTGGCACCATCCTGGTGCAAGCGCACAAACAACCCCGACTCGGTTCCGCAGGAAAGCAAAGCCGCAATCAGATCCAGCAAGCTTTGTTCGTCGGCATTGGGTTTACGGAGTGACCGACGTGCCCACACCAGTTGCCACGGTTGCCGACTGGTCTTCGACGGGGCAAGAACATGATCATGATTCCGCTGGGACTGGGTCACCATGAGATGCGGCTTGTAGTGCCCGCCCCCCGGATACGTTTCGCGGCCCGGAATCGTACGCCCGAATGGATACTTGCCCCAGAAGTTGTTCCTGGCAAAACTCTCCAGGTAAGGATGTGCAATGGCACCGCGGATGCGGGCACGATGCAGGAAGCCGTAAATCCAAAGCCGGATGGCATCGTGAGACAAGTTTTCCAGTGAAGGATCGATTCCGGGAAGGCGATCTCGAATCTTTCCAATGGTGGCCTGGATGCGATCCGGATCCCATGCAATGCACGAGCTACCGGCCGGTTCCATCGTTCGACCGTGCGTCTGCATCAGGCCGAATTCGCTCGTCACTTCCCACGTCAGACGTTCTTCAATCTCTTCCCGCAGCCGCCTGGGTGGTTCCTCGCCTGATGCGTTGTCCCGGTAGTTCACGAAGTCGACGTATTCATGCAAATCGGGTGGCAACAGCGAAGCCATCGCCTCGCGTATCTTGCCAGGCCAGCCGGGTCGCGATTCCGACCACCAGTTGAGCAGAGCCGGGCCGGCATCACTCAGCCGGATACCCTGGTCACCTGCGTCATCGATTACATGCTGCAAGGCGGTCCGGAACGTGAATTGATACGTTCGCGAGGAAAAGAACCCTGCCCGGTGCGAAGCATCCTGAACACTGTCGGTGAACGCCAGCAGCTTTGGGTCGTTGTTGAGGACCGAGCCGAATAACTCGTCGATGGCCACGCTGGACAGAGTGGCTGACTGACTACCGATGAAGAACACGCCTTCTTTCGACCCGCAATTCGGGCAGCCCTGGTCGCCCACGGTGTTTTGTTTCTGGTCCTGCCGAGTCTCCATGTTGACCCGAACCCGAAATCGCTTTGGATCGTTCGTCAACGGGCAGGGTCCATCCTCCAAGCGCAGCACCAGGCTCTTCGGACAGACATACCAGTTCTTGAAATCGAACTGCTTCTGCTGGGAGTTGCCGGTATCCGGTTTCTCCTGATCGGATTCATCCTCACTCGGAGCAAGAATTCGCACACTGGAGGTTTCCTCTTCTCCCGACGGCGAAAACACCACGATGTGCGGATTCCTCATTCCCTTGTAGCCGAACCAGCCACGGTAGATTTTGGAAGGATCCTGTTCGAGCTGAAAACCATTGACACCCTTGGCCCCGATCTGGGTTTCGGTGGAAAGATCCGCCAGGCCAACCCAGCCGCACTCTCCACATTCGCTGCAATGGAAAACCGGCAGGCTCGGGAACTCCTGGGTCGGCTCATCCAGCCAACTGAAAACCGGTTTGTCGTGCACCAGCCTCCCCAGTCGCCGTAACTCGCGAATCCATAACTGGACCTGAGTCGGCACCAGTGGAAAAGCATGACCACTGCGGATTTCCTTGGCCTGAGCCACCAGGGCAAAAAACGAGGCACAGATACTCAAGCGGTCGTTGGACTTGGGATGATCGTTGAAGCCCAGCTCTTCTCGCGCGAGCAGTTCGACCAGTCCATTCCAGGTGAGCGGTCCAGAGTTGTCCGATTCCGACTTCTCAAAGATGTTCAGCAGGTACTTGAACAGCTTCAACCCTTTGAGCCAGGTCCCGAGCTGGACTGCCCACTGCTCCACATTCTCCAGCGTGGCTTTTTCCTGCGGCGTGAGCTTCTCCTCATCCTTCGACATCAGGTAGTCAGTCAGGTCAGGTCCGGAATAAATCGGGCCTCCCCAGAGGGAAGATTGGCGGATGGCATATTTCAGCGCATCCTCATCATCCAGCGGCTGACAACCGACGGGATTGGGCAGGGTCACTTCCGTCGGGTCCAGGGCCACCATCTCTTCGACGGTCACGCGGTCTTCGCCAATCACCGCTTCGGCATCGATCTCTTCTTCAAAGAGTGTGCTGGCGAAACGGGCCAGTCGATCACTACCGGTTTCCTTGGCATCAACGCTGCCATCGGCCTTCTTGCTGGTACTGTCTTTGGCCGGTCCGCGATCATCCAGCGTGGCACTAGTGCCCACGACGCATAGATCACCACGCTGGATCTCCAGCCGTTCCTTGAGTCGTCGGATCAAGCAGGCAACGTCGGCCCCCTGGGCACCGTCGTAAGTGTGCAGTTCGTCCAGCACCAGATACTGTAAAACACCATCCGTGTTGAACCGCCACAGTCGCTGATCCTGCGGCCGCAGCAACAGGTAGTCCAGCATCTTGTAGTTGGTCAGCAGAATGTCGGGCGGATCATCCTGTTGCGCCTGGTGGTTCGTGATCCCAAAGTTCTCACCCATCGCCTTGGTGCCACTGTCGGCCGAGGCACCTGGATCAGACGGATCGTAGCGGCCCGTGTAATTGCCGACACGGATTCCGGCCTGCTTCAGTTCGGGTGTTCGCCAGATGACCTTGGCAAAACGTTTTTCCTGATCGGCCGCCAGGGCGTTCATCGGATAGAGGATGATCGCCTTGATTCCCTTTTGACGTTCTCTTTTTGCTCGCAGACAGTGGTCAAGTATCGGGAACAGAAAGCACTCGGTCTTACCGCTACCGGTGCCGGTGGTCACTATGGTCGGCTTGGGCTTTTGTCCCTTGCTTGTCAGTCTGCGCCACGATCGATTCTGGTGCTTGAAGGGGCGGAAGCCGACAGCGAAGTCGAACGGCACTGTCTCATTGGCGTCTGCAGGCCGAAACGGCCGCCGCAACTGCACCCATGGTCCTTTGAACAGGCCGGTGTCGGGGTCTGTCAGGAACCGTTCAAACGCCTTCTCAACCGACTTCTCGCGAAAGTCGAAGGTCGATTGCAGGTAGAATAAGACTTGCTTGCGAATGTTCTCGGCGAGATGGGCGGGGAGCATGGCTACTATGCGTCCTCGCCTTCATTTTGAACACAAGCAAAAAGGAGATTACCTCCCCGGGCAGTGAATCCTTGCTGCCAGTTATCATCGTGTCGCGTTTGGAAATCGTTAATTTCAACTTCCATTAGTTCTATCATCTCGACCCAGCCATACGTTTCGCCTACCGGCCAAGGGTTAAACTCTCCGGGATAAGCCAGATTCGGTTCATATTGACGATTGCACCTTCCAGTTACGATTCGCAGACGCAATGTGTCTCCGAAGGCCAAGTAAAGATTACGGCCAACATGCTCTAGATTCTCGCACAGATTAAATCGATGACCTGTTCCCACCGGCAACCAGTTGTCTCCCTCTCCGACCGCTGCAAGCGCCAGTTCAATAGTTTCTTCCTGGGTCAGATCCCCCGGTCCGTTCGGTCCGAGTCTCAGGATTACGGCATTGGCAGGCGGCCCATCACCGGCGTTGCGCTGGCGGGGAATTCGCCCGCCAGGAGGAAATCGATTAACTCCGGCTTGTCGCGGAGTGACAACAAAATCAACATTACTGGTTGGAATGTAGATAGATCCCTCAGCAGGATCACCAACCGGCACCAAGCCATTCAAGGCTTCTCCCTTCCAAAGAGCCATCAATGCGCACAAGGTTGCATCGACATGATCAATACTCGCTTCTAGATGCGCCTGAACTCGGGGATTAGGCGGGAAATCAAGCTGTCCAAATGCCTGATTGATTAACGCAATACGTTGTGCGTGCCCCCCTGCGTTACGGGGACGTTTTGGCGCGAGTAGGTTTTCCGGATCGACGACCCATTGGGTAATATCTCCATGAGTGTGCCCTTGATTTCGCCCGAGCATAGCCTTGAAGGCATATGTTGGATGGGTTTCGCTTAATTCCCCGTTTCCATCGCCAAGGTCAATGCCCCAACCGAAGTGATCACGCAATGCACCAAATACTTCCATAGACCTTGCCATCCACCCTTGATTCGAGTTGACGTCAGGAACCTGCGCAGGAGTTCCGTAACAACCGTAGATTCTCAAGGCGAACTCAGCCACACGTCTCTGAGTGTTGAATCGGGTATCCGCGGGCAATCTTTGGGCCAGTCGACCTTGGTTTGGCTGCGGTGGCCCATCAATGCAGATTCCACTAACCGAATTCATTGAAAACCAATTAAGTATCTCATTCGCACCCAGCGACTGTTCCGGGTAGCTAATAGAGCCATCTTCCAAGTCTATGCGGCATGCGAACGATCCATGCTTTCCTATATCTATGCCACCGTATGCTTTTTTCATCTTAATTCCTTAGGGTAACGTTTCTCAAACACCTCCCAGGCACGGGCGTAGTCAGCTTCGCGGTCGACTTTGGTGAAGGGGGGAAAGAAG
>Ga0194129_10010111_pt1 | contig 10346 bp, 9 predicted proteins | sample TA2KigCa35mmetaG_FD_150862 | JGI IMG/M metagenome (GOLD analysis project Ga0194129, IMG submission 150862) | Freshwater microbial communities from Lake Tanganyika, Tanzania - TA2015038 Kigoma Deep Cast 35m | ecosystem: Environmental > Aquatic > Freshwater > Lake | place: Tanzania: Lake...
TTTTTTGAATTCTATATGGTTTATCAAATTTATTCATATTAATTATATTAATAAAAGTGATAAAATATTTAACTTAAACTTAAATATATTTTAAATATATAATTATTTATGCCTTACTAGAACCAGGTAAACCACTAAGAGGTACACATTTACCATGAACAGAGCAAGTGTTTATTTTTTCTTGGTAAGCTCTTTCTTTGTTAATAATAGAATCACCATTAACTTGTAAAAATCTTTTATATTCTTGTGCAGAATTAATTTTATTTACATTTCGAATATATTGATCAAAAACTCTAGAATCTAAATAATTAGTAACAAATCGACCATCTTGCATTAAAGGAGGGCATCCATTTTGAAAATAACGGTTATCCATTTATATATATTAAATTAGATATTTTTTTTAATTATTTTGTAATATATCTTGTATTAATTCCTGTTTAGTTTTTGTTTTTTGTGATCCATTAATTTTTCTTGAAAATGTAATACCTAATTTTGAAGCCATATTCTTAATATCAACTAATTTTAATTCATTTAATTTATCTTCTTTAATTTTATTTTGATCAGTCTTTGGTGACAACTCAGATAATTGTTTTAGTTCATCAGATTTTGATGACATCTCGGATAATTGTTTATCTTTTTCAATTATTATATCATTTATTTCTTGTTGTTTTAATTTATTACTTTTTTCAGATTCAGATAAATCATTAATAATATCTTCCATAGTAGATTTTAAAATGACACTATTTCCAATTAGTTTATTAGCTTCAACGCTATCAATTAATGAATTTTGAGCTGAATCAAATTGTTCATTATCATTAGAATAAATAGCAAGATGTTTTGAAGATTCTGATTTAATTTCTGTAGTGGTATCATCATCTAGATCATCAGACGATATATATGATTCTTCATTATCTTCAGATGAAGTATATGTTTCTTGAGTTAAAAAAGTTTTTTTTAAAGAATTCTGTTTTGTATCAAGTGATGATTGAGTAACTAAATCTAAATTAATAACCTTTTCAGGTGATTTTGATTGAATATTATTTTTATTACTAGGTAATTGTAAAACTGGTTTTGTGACTGGTTCAATGATTTCAGTCATAACTGGAACACATTCATTTGTTAATTTTTTTTGATTAATTTCCATTTCTATTTTATTAACTTTACCTCTTAAATATTCAACTTCTCTATAAATAAAATAAACAACCAAAGTTAATCCTAACAAAATTAAAAATTTATAGTCAAAAAATTTCATATTATTATTTATTAAGATTCTTATTAATAAGTAAACTCACCATATCCCTAAATATTTTATAGAATTTAATTATTACACCTTTTTTTTACTAAAAAAATAGGACAATTATTTAACTATTTTTGTAAATAAAGTCTTCTGCTTGTATATAAAAATAATTTTTAATATGAACTTTGCAAATTTTATTTATAAAAATATAATTATCAGGACTTTTATACCGCTGAAGATTTAAAATGAGATAAAACGAGCTTAAAGATATTATATTACAATATAATAACAATTAATATTACGAGTCCGATAATGACTTGTTCATGAAGTTCCTGCTTTTCTCAAATAAGAAGGGTTTTTATGTAGGAATAGAAGATACACATTAAAACTCATCAGTTGTATTTTGACGATATAATATACTTAATTTACATTTTCCCGGAATGGATAAATCTTGAAGAATCGCTTGTTGTCTCATTTTAAATCTTCAATGTGTAAAAAGATAAATTGAAGGATATGAAGATTTAGAAGAAATTAAAAGACTTAATATAAAACCAGTATTTTATAAAATAACCAAAAACAAGTTAAATATTCCGTATAAAAATTAAAAGAAAATGATAAATAAATTACAATTAAAATATAAAGACTTTAATATTACCATAAACATTTAGTTTTACTATTATTTATTATATCTTTTGTTGATTATTTTTTATGAATTGAATAAACAATTACAAATTATAGAAAAGAATAAAAATTAGATTATAATATTGGTAAAATGTTAATATAAAAATGATAGATTTTTTAATTAAAAAAATATTATAAAATTGTTATTAAAAATAAAGTTTAACAATTTTACTTTAATTTAAGGAAAAAAATTTGACTTATAATAAAATTAATTGTTATAAATTACAACTCAAGTAATTATAAAAATAAATATTTAGTTTTTTTCTATTATTATTTAATGATAATATCTCCTAGTGATATACAAAATACTAAGGTCGATTTAACACTTGTTTCAACTGTTTTAGTTGTATCTAATTTAGTTTCACATCAACTTAATAAATCTAATTTATTTGATGAATCTTGGCAAAATTCAGCAGTAGCTACTTTATTAGGTTTTACATTACATGGTTTACTTACTAATAAATTAACAAGTATGGTAAATAAATCTTTATGTATTAAAAATAAAGCATTAGCTATTTCAGTTGCTGATTTCTTTAAATTCGGTACCGTTTTTGTTGCCCAAAGAGCTATTGGTAACTATATTGAAAATAAACCTATTGTTTTTGATCAAAATTGGGCTATGAGTTCTGGTTTAGTAATTGCTGGTTACACTGCATTTAACTTTATTGAAAACATGGTTCCTCGTGTTAATAAAAAACACCAACCTTTATTAAATGATTTAATTAAAGTATCTATGGGTGCTTTAGCTTCTAATTATTTTATGGATGGTACTATTACTAATGGACATTTAATGTCTTTAGTTGCTACTTTAGCTGGTTTCAGTGCTTTCCACCTTTTAACTAAACGATTTGTAGTTAAAAAAGAAAAATTTTCAGAACAGGGAGGATATTCTATTTTACCAGTAGAAAATATGTATCATGGGCGTAACTAAATATAACTTAAAAAATTGTAAATTACATCTTTTCTCTGAAAAGTGAAACAGTAAAAATATTTAAAGTTTTATTAATCTATATTAGTTATAATATGGTTTATATATTTCCTATTAACTCCTACTGAAATTCTTAAGCTCTCAAAGCGAAATTATAAGGCTTTTCATATAGTATTTAAAAATTAAAAGCATCTATCTGCTTATAATTAAGCTGTTATTAGATGTATAAAACTTGATATTTCTTTATAAAACATATAATATTTAAAAAATTAAATATTATATTTAATAGTTTTAATATGTAATAAAAATTAATTATATATATATCCAAATTTATTACAAGCTTCAAAATTAATACTAACTTATGGTTTACTATTGAAAGATATAAAAATAATGCTTACAATAAAAAAAAGAAAAAACATACAGTTAATTATACATATTTAATACTAATAAAATTATATTGTATCCTACAGAAAAACAAAAACAGATTATTAAATTATGGATGGATGATTGTATATCCATTTATAATTTTTAAAAATTGGTACTTAAAATATTTAATTACTGATAAGAATTAAAACAAACATTAAATTTTATTAGTATTAGAAAACAATTAAATAAAACTGTAAGATATTTTTATGAACTTAATAAGCATACTGGAGATTACAGTATAAAGCTAAAATAGAAAATTTAAGTAATAGAATAAATAAACCAAAAATAATTCGTCTTATTAAAAATTGGTCTTGTTATAAAATTTTTATTTAACTATAATTTAAAAGATTGCGTTAAGTTAAAGGAAAGAATATATATAATTATATAATGTCAGATTCGGAAACATCATCATCAGAAATTAAAGTAAAATATCAAAATTCTAAAGGAGATAATTTACTTGAAGATAAAACAAATCAAAAAAAACCACAAACTACTGATACAGATTATTACTTTAGAATGATAGCAAATCCCGTTAAAATCAATGCAAAACCTAAATTAGAAACTGAAACATCAGAATTAGATAATATGTTAAAATCAACAGAATCAGAATCAAGTAGAAAATCTGATAAATCTTTTAATTCAAATTTATCTAAAACAAGATCAACATCATCTTCATCTAACAAAACATCCGAATCAAAAGTTAAATTTGAAGCAATAAATATTGTACCTAATATTTCTAAAGATTCTTTAAGACAAATACCTAATAATCAAATACCTATATCTAATATTCAAAATACAGATTTTAAAGGTTCTTTTAATCCAGAACCTTATATCCAAAATTCAAATTTTAATCCAGTACCAACTATTCAACCACAACCTTTAAATAAAAATGTTATTATTGATGATAATCCAAAACCTTTAACTCAACAAGAAATTAGAATGAAAAAAATAGAATTATTAAGGAAGTTATGTGAGATAAAATCAAAAGGTTATCAATTATCAAAAGAATATGATTTTAATTCATCTTTAGAAGAAATGGAATACGAATATGAATTACTCAGAAGTTTTGCTGATAAAAGAAATGGTGTTAAAGTATTTAAAAATGGTTTATTACAAGCAGTATCAGTAATAGAATTTTTAAATGATAAATATGATCCATTTGATTTTCAATTATCTGGATGGGGAGAACATATGTCTGTAGAAGTAGATTCATGGGAAGATGTTTTAGAAGAAATATATGAAAAGTATAAAGGATCGGGTAAGAAAATGGCACCTGAAGTTAAACTTGTTTTTTTAATTATTGCATCAGGATCTGCTTTTCATTTTACTAAATCACAAGCAAATAAATTACCAGGATTAGATTCTATGTTATCTTCTAATCCAGCATTACTAAGTAAAATAATAAATCCGGGTAAAAACGAAAGTTCACAATTTATGACTCCTCAGGAATTAAATATTGAAAAACAAAGAGAAGAATTACGTAAAAAAGATGCGGAAAATAAACAGAAAAATCAACAGTCATACATAGAACAATTACAATCTCAAATCCAAAAACAAAATGAATTATTATCAAAAAAATCATCAACTTCTAATGATACAGGATTTGGAAATATTTCATTAAATGAACCACAACCTGCTAATTCTAAAATGTTTGGATTACCTAAACAAATTCCAAGTAATCTATTAAGACCTAATATTCCAGATATACGAGCACCTGAACAAGTTAAAAATATTTTAGATAGATTACACAATATTAAACCTTCAAATATTATATCAAATAATACAGACACACAAGATGAATCTTCAAATAATGATAGAATTATAGAGGAATCAACAGTAAGTGAATCTAATAAAAAGAAACCTATAAGAAAACAAAAAAAATCTAATATTTCTATTATATAAATTATTTACATCTTTATTACTTAATAATTGGATTGTTATTAAATTATTTTCAATTTATAAAATCATCAGCTTGTGTAAAGTCTATGTTATTTTCATATACAAGATAATAAATCATATCTTAAATCTTTAAATACATTATATTATAAATTTAAAGATTAAATATTATTATGAATAATGTCTGAAATTATTCTTAAAAAAAAAAGAGGTCGTAAACCAAAAAATTATAATAATAGTTTATCAAAATCTGATGTAAAATTAACTGAAGAAAATGTGAATACAGAAGATGAAAAAATTATATTTCATATACCTATAACTTTAGATGAAATAAATAATCAAGATAATTCTTTATTTATAAAATCAGAGAAAGAAATTAAAAATATTTGTGATAAATTTAATTTACAAAAAATAAAAACATCTGAAGAATCAGATACTGAAACATTAAAATCATCAGCATTTAACATAAACAATAATAAATATTTATTAAATAACAATGTTAATAAAATATCAACTCATAATTTAAAGTTTAATAAAAATACAAAATGCTTCTGGTGTAGAAATAATTTTAATTCACCACCATGTGAATTACCCGAAGATTATTTTAATGATACATTTTATTGTATTGGTAATTTTTGCAGTTTTAATTGTATGAAAACATATAATTTAGATATTAATGATTCATTGGTATCAAAAAGGGAATCATTAATTAATTTATTATATTATCAAACTTATTCCTCATATAAATTTATAAATCCAGCACCTCATTGGATGTGTTTAGAAGAATATGGTGGAAATTTGAATATAGAAGATTTTAGAAAAAATTCGTTAATTAATTCAAAAGAATATCTTATTTTACATCCTCCGCTTATATCTAGACAAATGCAAATTGAAGAATCTTATAAATTATCTAAATTAAAAGAAGTTCCTATAGATAAAGTAAATAAAATTTATTCAGAAATAGATTCTGATTATGTTATTAAAAGATCTAAACCTATTCAATCATCTCATTTAAATTTAGAGACAACAATGGGATTAATTAAAAAAAAACCATCAAAATAGTATTATCAATCTAAATTAAAAAAATTATATTTTTCACTATATTTATATGCTTGATATTCATCAATTAAAACTTTATCATTATATCCTAGGTTTTTAAGAAAAGTAATAATTTTATTTTTTTTACTAACTTTCATATTATTCCATTCCTTATCAATTTGTTGTTTATATTTTTTATCAAAATAATATTTTGCATGCAATTTTTCATGTAATAAAGATTTAGAATCATAAATACCAACAACATATTCAATATTATTTTTTTTAACAAAATCATAAATACGATCTGATTTTTTTATAAAACTAGCTGGGAAATTATGTCCTTCTAAATTTGATAATCCTTCATATCTGTAAGAAATTTTACCAAGTTCTTCATTCATTAATTTTTTGTTACTAAATCTTATAATTAATAATTTTGGATTATTTTTGTCTATTTCATAATTAAATGACGAGTTTTCTAAAAAAACTATAAATAATACTATTAGCAAAATAATTTTAGTAATACTTGTTTTATCCATTATATATAATTTATAAATTAAATAATTATTTTGGTATTGTATTTTCACCAACAAATTTCACTTCCACAAATATTTTTGGCTCTTGTTTTTGTCCTTCGGTTTGAAGAAAAGTGATAATCTTTTGATGATCTTCCTTTGATGAATCATTTGTTGTACTTCTAAACATATAATATGGAGTTGATTCATATTCACATGAAAAATTGTAATCAATATCAGCAAATGCACGCGTAAGTAACTGTTTAGTTGCATCAACTCCACCCAAACTAATGATTCCAAATCTGGTTAAAAGTGGTTGATCTTTTTTGAATGTTTTTTTCTTGTGTAATTCAAGAACTCTTTTGCTGAAGGTTTCATCAAGCCCAGACTCTTGTACCCATTTATCAAGATCATCAATGTTGTCATTAAAATATTTCCAAATGGTAACGTCATCGTCTTCATTTTCTTCTTGATTGTATTCACGGCGATGACGATCAATTGAATGAACAAATTTAGTCCAAATTTCATGATAATCGTATTTATGTAAAATGCTCATGGATTTCATAAAACTTTCCATTTGTTTATTCTCCTGAAATAATGAAGCCAGAAGTTTCTCTTGAAGAGTACCTGGATCTGAATCTTTAACACCTTCATCCAAGTAAGCTAGTGACAACTGACAAATTTGTGCATCTACATCGACACTTTCAACACGTGCAACCATCATTTTGTCTAGAGGTACTAACTTATTTAAATTAGCTTGCCGACGTTTTTTGGTAACATCACAAAAATTCATCATTGCTCTCATTTTTTTGTATTCTTGTAATTGTCCAACGAAGAAACCATCTCCTTGTTCAGTAAATTTGACAAGAACATGTTCATCTTCTGAAGGTTCAGTAACTGAATAGTACTGAGTATATGTATCCAATTCTGCTTGAGTTGACATTAAATGATAATTTTATAGTTTGGTATTAAAATATTCAATTTTTTTTAATAGAAAAATTATATCGTAAGACAATTTTTTTTAATAGAAAAATTATATCGTAAGACAATTTTTTTTAATAGAAAAATTATATCGTAAGACAATTTTTTTTAATAGAAAAATTATATCGTAAGACAATTTTTTTTAAACATTAATTTCATTTATTAGCTTATTAGTTGGTATTTGTGTAATTTTCTTATTATCTTTAATATTTTTTGATTCATCATATATAAAATTTTTTACTTGATCAATTTTATAAAGTTTATAGTTTTGAAACTTTTTATTATTGTTATTTTCTACAATCATTTCAGTATAATCATCATTTATTTTATCTATTAGTTCTTCTATTTTTTGAACAATTTTTGGATTAAGTTTTTCTTTATACTCATCTAGTGAAATTTCTATACTATCAATATGATTATCAATTAACTCTGTAATAGCTGTATTCTTTTTAGTAGTAACAAATTTATTGCCATCAAATATATATGCCAAATCATCGCGTAAATTAGTTATTAAAATATTTTGATATTCTGGACGTGCATCGTTAAAATGGATTCTCCTAATTGATTCTTCTAAAGACAGAAATCTAGCTTCTAGTATTTTTAATTTTTCTTTTTGGTTTAATATTTGATTGATATTTTCATTCCCAAATTTAATTATATTTATGTTATTAACAGTTCCTAAATTTACATTGTTTAAATCACCGTTTATGTTTTTTATAAGATTTCTATTAATTTTCTCTAAAGTTTTAGGATGAACCTTAGATTTTTTTAATAATTCCATAAGCATACTTTTAATTTCTGCATTTTCTTTTTTTAATTCTAGTATTTCTTCATCTTTATCCAATTTAATATTTTTATTAGATAAATTACATTTTTGTTCATGTCTCCATTTTGAATGTCTATTAGCTAATATTTTAAAACAATATTTACATTCTAATATATTTTCATCTGAATGGTAACTTTTGGTAACATTTTTGGTAACAATTTTTTCTTTACTAGATTTTTTGGTAACATTTTTGGTAACATTATGATTACTATGTTTAATACGTCTATGATTACTTAGACTTTGAATTGAAGAATAATATTTATCACATAATTCACAATGAAATCCTTTGAGATCAATTTCATCCATATAAATAAATATAGATTTTATTCTTTAATTATTTTTTATTTTTACACATTTTTTTACACATTTTTTACACATTTTTTACACATTTTTTACACATATAAAACTAGCGAGAGAGAGAGACGGATTTAAAACCTGGATATTTAAAAAAATTTGGAATATAATAAAATTTCAAACATCAAATTCTTTTGGTTGGGATTTTTTAGTAGGTTTTTTAGTTTTGGTTTCTTTAGTTAAATCAATAGAACTTTCAATAGAAACTTGTAATTTTTCAGGTTCTGTTTTACGAGTTTTTGGTTTTATAATTTCATCACTAACATTATTGGTATAAAAATATGCACCTTGTAAGAAACTATCTGCTAAATCATCTTTCTTTTTATGTGAATTAAAATGTTTTTGCCAATCTGGTAAATGATTTGTTAAATCTAAACAATATTTTATTCCCAAACTTTTAGTTAATTTATAAGCTTTTGTATCATCTGTACTTTTGGCTTTAATTAATTGCTTAGTGTCACCTTCATCAGCTAATTTAAGTTTATTAGAAGGTGACATAAATTTGACTTGAGTTATATTAGATTTAGTAATTGATTTATCTAAGATACCCCTAATTAAATAATAATCATAAAGTGTAGAAGCTATTGATTTCATTCTGGGATTTTTAAATGATGGTTGATTTTCAATAACAACATAATCAGCTGAAAGTAAATTTGATCTTTTTTCTAATTCCATCATTAAACCATATTTAACATCATCAAAATTCAATGTAGTTGAACTTTTTAATTTAAAGTTTTTTAATTGAGATCCTTTAGTTTTACTAGTATGAATTTGTTTAGCATGTGTTTTACAATAATAACATTCAGTATCTGTTTTATAACAACTAGCAGTTTTACCACATGTTTTATTTTTAGTTTCATGACCACATAATACTTTTTCTTTATTTTTAGGAATTTCTTTAAAACATTCTTCAAATGGTTGAATAGTTACATCTACTTTTTTACCATGAGTTTTACAATAATATTTTATTTCACCATTTACTATATTTGATAATTTTGCTTTAGCACCACAATGACATTTTTGTTCATCTCGATTAGTTAAATCAATGTTATTCCAATCAATTACATACCAATCTATTTTATTTGTGCCGTCTGGTTTGGTAAATTCTTTTTTAGTTAATAAACAATAGGAAAGATGTATAACACCTACATCAAATGATAAAATTACAGGAAATTTCTTGGATTCTTGAGTCATTATATTAATATTTATAAATCATTTTGTTAAACCAAAATTAAAAATTGATATATAAAATAAATACAATTATATATAATTATATAATGTCTGGTAAATTAGAATTGATAATTGGTCCAATGTTTTCAGGAAAATCAACTGAATTAATTAGACGAATTAGACTTTTGCAAAAAATCGATAAAAAAGTTCTTGTAACTAAACCTCAAATAGATATAAGATATAATCAAGATAAAATTACTTCACATAATTATGAATCTGTTGATTGTAAAGTATTAT
>Ga0194129_10010114_pt1 | contig 10342 bp, 16 predicted proteins | sample TA2KigCa35mmetaG_FD_150862 | JGI IMG/M metagenome (GOLD analysis project Ga0194129, IMG submission 150862) | Freshwater microbial communities from Lake Tanganyika, Tanzania - TA2015038 Kigoma Deep Cast 35m | ecosystem: Environmental > Aquatic > Freshwater > Lake | place: Tanzania: Lake...
AGGCCGTCATCACCACCGAAGATGGCATCACCATCTACAGCCGCATCCTTGATGGCAAATACCCTGACGTGGCAAAGCTGATCCCCGACAGCTTCAAGCACACCATCACCGTTGACCGGCATCGCTTCACCCGTGCATTGGAGCGCGTCGCACTCATCGCAGAAGCGCACAACAGCATCGTCAAGCTGGAAGCACGCAACTGTGATCTCACCATCACAGCCGAAGCAGACGCCAACAATGGCAAAGAGCAACTAGCCATTGAAGGCACTGGCACCGGCACTTGGGCATTCAATGTCCATTACCTGCTAGACGGCGTTAAGGCAATGCGCGGCCATGAGCAGGTCACACTCTCGGCTAATGCGACAACTACGCCTGTGGTGCTGACACCTACTGGCGTAAATGGTGTAACGTATCTGGTAATGCCAGTGCAAATCAGAAGCTAGCATTTATGTATGGCTAGATCTAAAACCAAAGATAAAACCCACTACACTCACGAAGAGCTGTTGTGCATTTGGTCCGATCTGGCCGAGATCATTGCCGCTGGCAATAACCAAATCTCCATCCCCAAGCTCATTATTGAAAAATGGGGGGTGTGCCGCCCTACTGCTGATAAGTGGTACGACTGCGCTAAACAACTGCTGTACCAGACTTGGGACAAGTCAACGTTGGCTGAAATGAAAGCCAAACGACTGCAAACGCTTGAGATGACAATTGAGCGTGGTATGCGGACTAACCAACTAGGTTCAGTGATTGGCGCAGTCAGGCTGCAAGCTGAAATGCTTGGATTGGTTGGCAAGTGAGTTGCATCGAAGCTGATCTGCTAACGCGCTCAGCATTGCAGCTAAATGAATCCACCGAGCTGGACCTTGCAGAGCTGCTCGACCGCATCCGCGCTGACCTGCACCCAGGGCAACTTGCATTTGTAGATGACACCGCAACGCAGATCCTTGGTATCAGTGCTGGCTATGGCGCTGGCAAAACTAGGGCGTTGTGCGCAAAAGCGGTCATGCTAGCCGCGGCCAATCAGGGCTTTATCGGTGCGGTGATGGAGCCGACCGGACCGCTAATTCGGGATATTTGGCAGACCGACTTCGAGGCTTTCCTAGAGACGTACGAGATTCCGTACACCTTTAGGGCTAGCCCATTGCCTGAGTACATGCTGCACCTGCCGGGCGGTGATACAAAGATCCTGTGCCGTAGTTTTGAGAACTGGAGCCGCATCATCGGCCTCAACTTGGCATGGGTGCTGGCGGATGAGATCGACACCGTGACGCCAAGCATCGCCAACAAGGCGTTCCCCAAGATCCTTGGCCGCTTGCGTGCCGGCAACGTGCGGCAGTTTGGGGCTGCATCGACACCTGAGGGTTTCCGGTGGATGTGGAACACCTTCGGCAGTGACGAAGCCAAAGCCAGGCCAGACCGGCATCTAATCAAGATGCGCACTGCCGATAACCCGCACCTGCCGCCGGACTTTATTGAGCGGCTAGAGGCCAACTACGACCCCAGCCTGCTGCGGGCGTACCTGGACGGCGAGTTCGTCAACCTGACGACAGGGCAGGTCTATGACCGCTTTGACCGCATCAAACATGTCACCATCGAGCTGCCGGACACTGACCGCGAGCCGTTGCGTATCGGCGTTGACTTCAACGTTGGCAATATGTCAGCCGTCATTGCCGTCAGGCTTGGCAGCAGCCTGCTGGTCATTGATGAGATCAGCGGCGCACACGATACCGATGACCTGGCGCAAGAGATCATCAGGCGTTACCCACAGCGGCGCATGTACGTCTACCCAGATGCCAGTGGCGGCAACCGCAGCACCAATGCAAGCCAGACCGACATCAACATCCTTGAGAGCTATGGCATGTCCAATCAGTCGCCGCGTGCCAATCCTCCCGTCCGTGATCGGGTGGCTGCTGTTCAAGCTCTGCTGGAAAACGGCAAAGGGCAGGTCCGGTTGCAGGTGTCAGAAACTTGCAAGCGGGTGATCGAGTGCCTAGAGCTGCAGTGCTACACCGACAAGGGCGAGCCGGACAAGGACGCCGGCTTTGACCACATGAACGATGCACTGGGCTACCTGGTCTGGCGGGAGTTCAATCCGCTGCACGCTGGTGCCGGTCGCGGAACTGGCGTAAGGTTGTATTGACCACGGCGGCATGGGGTGGCATCCTGTGGGTGTCCAACACCATTCCACCCCATGATCAACAACCGCTGGATCAATCGCGCCGCTGTGCTGGTCATCATGTTCGGCTTTTACGGCATCGGCATGGCCGCTGGCCGTGATCAAGCCACCATGGCGCACCACAACCATCCCTCCTGTCATCCAAACCTGAAGCCGTAAACTAAACTCATCGAATAGTGGGTCCGCTGTGTACACCGGATACAACTTCTACGACCGGCCACTAGCGCAGCGGACTGTCACAAAAGTCCAAGACCCGAACACGGCATGGTTTGCGCAAGAGCCGCATTGGATTTTGATTGAAGACCTGCTGCAGGGCACCTACGGGATGCGTCGCAAGCATCGCCGGTATCTGCCGCAAGAACCGCGTGAACTGGACGAGTCCTATGACAACCGCCTAGCACGCAGCGTGGTGCCGCCGTACTATGTCCGCCTTGAGCGGATGCTGGCAGGGATGCTCACACGCAAGCCAGTCCGGCTTGACGACACGGCTGATGCCATCCGCGAGCAACTGTTTGATGTTGACCTGCAAGGTAATGACCTCAATGTCTGGACCTACGAAACCACGCGCAAAATGGTCCGCTATGGCCACGTTGGTGTCTTGGTGGATGCACCGGCTTCTGGGGGTAGACCCTATTGGGTGAGCTACACGCCTAGGCAAATCCTTGGCTGGCGCACCGAGCAGCAGGAAGGCAAGCAGGTGTTGACGCAGCTCAGGCTGTCAGAGGTGGTCACCGTGCCCGATGGTCTATATGGCGAAAAGGAAGTGCAGCAGATCCGGGTGCTGACGCCTGGTGAATACCAACTGCACCGCAAGGATGACAACAGCGACTTTCAGATTGTCGATGAAGGCCGCACTAGCCTCAGCGAGATCCCGTTCAGCGTCGCCTATGCACAGCGGCATGGCTTCATGGAAAGCCGCCCGCCGCTTGAGGATATTGCCGAGCTGAACCTGAAGACCTATCAGATCCAGTCCGACCTCGACAATCAGCTTCACATCAGCGCCGTGCCGATGCTGGCGTTTTATGGCTTCCCGTCAGCAGCAGAGGAGGTCAGCGCTGGTCCTGGCGAGGCGATTGCGTTTCCTGCTGATGGCCGTGCTGAATACATCGAGCCAGCAGGTAAGAGCTTTGAAGCGCAATTTAAGCGGTTGGAACAGTTAGCATCGCAGATCAATGAGCTTGGCCTGTCGGCAGTCCTTGGTCAAAAGCTGACTGCAGAAACCGCCGAGGCAAAACGCATTGACCGCAGCCAGGGCGACAGCACCATGATGGTCATTGCGCAAAACGTGCAGGACATGATCGATAACTGCCTGCAATACCACGCGCAGTACCTCGGCAACGCAACTGCTGCCGGTAGCGCTTATGTCAACCGCGACTTCCTTGGCGCACGCCTTGAGCCGCAAGACATTCAAGCACTGCTGTCGCTTTACACCGCTGGCACCATCAGCCAGGAAACGCTGCTGACCGAACTGGCAGAAGGCGATGTCCTTGGCGATAATTTTGATGTAGACGAAGAGCTTGAGGCTACATCCAATGCGGGGCTTGACGTATCGTCTACTGGACTGGCTGACAGACTGGTTGGTGGCGCTGATGATCTTGGTGGAACCGAAGAAACCGAGGCGACCGGGGATTGATTACACAATGTGCAAGCTGCCTGATGAGGTGCTTGCCGTGGTGCGCATGAAGTATTACCGAAACGGCAAAGCTGATGAGGTAGACGAAATGGTGATCATGGAAGACGGCCAGAATGGTTTTGATGCGTTTGCTGCAGCGGTCCGTGGTGCATTGACACGCGGCGCTGATGTAAGCATCAGATCGCAGTACCGGCCAGATCAGCTAGGGATTCTGGGATGAGCACACCAGAAGCGCTATACCGCAATGCGATTGACCTAAACCGCTACAGCAACTCAGTAGCTAGGCGCATCATCAATGCTTACAACGACATCATCATTGATGCGGTCAATCAACTACGCACCATTGATGAGCTTGCCGCACCAGTCAAGGCTGCACGGCTGCGCGGTATTCTTGCGCAGCTCAAAGAGTCATTAGCCACTTGGTCAGGCGATGCTACCGAGCTGACTGCTGCCGAGCTGCAAGGCATCGCGCAGTTGCAGTCTGAGTTTGTCACCGATCAGCTAGCCAAAGCGTTACCAATTGGCGCTCGTGATGCAGTGCGCACCGTCGAGATCAGCCCGCAGTTTGCGCAGTCTGTGGTAACGACCGACCCAACACAGATCAACGTGGTAGCGCTATCGGATGACCTGTTTGCAGCCGTGCAAGGCGCACCACAAACCTTTGCATTGACCGCTGCCCAGGGTGCGACCATCACGCTGCCTAATGGCGAGGTAGTTAGCAAAGCCTTTCGGGGCATTGCCGTTGATCAAGCTGAGCGGTTTAATCAAGTGGTAAGGCAAGGACTCCTTACCGGCGAACCGACACCCGAGATTGCTAAGCGGTTGATCGGTAACCTGCAGTTTGGCGAACGTGCCCGCAATGTCAGACAGCTCATCGCTGCAGGTGGTCAGGCCACAGCCGTTGCCGACAATCAAATCATGGCACTGGTGCGTACTAGCGTTAACCAAGTAGCGAACAGCGCCAGCCAGCAGGTCTATGAGGCGAATCAAGACATCACTAAAAAGTATCGCTATGTGGCAACACTGGATACCCGCACCAGCAGCATTTGTCGTGCATTGGATGGGCGAGAGTTTGAATACGGCAAAGGACCAATGCCGCCGCAGCATTTCAATTGTCGCAGCACTACCGTGCCGGTCATCGACTACAAAGAGCTAGGCTTTGATCCGCCGCCGACTGGTAGACGCGCAGCAGCAGGCGGCCAGGTGCCAGCAGACAAAACCTACGGTCAGTGGCTTGCTGATCAAGACCTACCAACCAAGGCCAAGGCATTAGGCGCAGGCAAGGTGGCCTATTTTGACAAGCTCTCCAAGAAATACGGTCCAACCAATGCCATTGCCAAGCTTGTGCGTGATGATGGCAGTGAACTAACCTTGAATCAACTCAGGGCACGGTATGGACCTTAAGTACACCTACGCAAATGGCCGCAAGGCGACCGAGTTCATGCTGCATGACGGCATTGAGGCGCGATATGTCGTGCATCCTGATGGCAGCAGCGGTTGGTATGACCGGCAAGGCTTAGCATTGATGCAGCCCTCAGTTGCTGACGATGGCCAAGAAAATGACGGCAGCCCAGAAGAAAGTGGGCAAAGTAATGGGCGAGTACAAAGCCGGAGCACTCAAAAGCGGCAAACCCGGACCCGGCAAGGGACCAAAGGTCAAAAGCCGTAAGCAGGCAATCGCCATTGCACTGTCTGAAGCTGGCATGAGCCGCAAGCAACCCAAGGGTAAAAAGAAATGAAACGCGGTGATCGAGTTAGCTGGAACTACCAAGGCACGCGTGCCTTTGGCGTCATCACCAGCATCGGTGGTGAGCGGGCAACGATCCCAACGCGCAGTGGTGGTAGCGTCACCCGCGTCGGCAGCCAGGATGACCCAATCGTGCGGATCAAATCTGAGTCAACTGGCAATGCAGTAATCAAAAAGCGTTCAGAGCTGAAACCAGCACCACGGCGATGAGCATCACCTATCGCGGCGAAGAGTTTGAGGGTTACAACAAACCCAAGCGGACGCCGAAGCATCCGACCAAATCGCACGCGGTACTAGCCAAGGATGGCGATACGGTCAAGCTGATCAGGTTCGGCCAGCAGGGCGTATCTGGCTCACCAGCACGCGAGGGTGAATCTGCCGCAGCTAAAGCTAGGCGTGCATCATTCAAGGCAAGGCACGCCAGCAACATTGCTCGGGGAAAGATGTCACCGGCTTACTGGGCAGACAAGGTGAAGTGGTAGCAGTCTCTTGACGGTGTATCCATGTCTTCAGTTCGCAGATGTAACGCCTTAGGTCATGCGCTCTGGCTGCGTGCCAGCCGTTGCCGGTCTTGCGATATAAGTGCTCGTGCCGGTCAATGGCATCAAGCGTTTGCTTGATTAGCGGGTTCCATGGTTCCCGCACTGGCGTATTCCACTCACGTTTTGACATGGCGCGAGCGAGCCATTACGATGACAGCGTAATTAAGCCTGCGGCTTATCCATGTCTGATGAACAACAAACCCAGGAGCCTGCGGCTACCGGGGGTGACAATACCGAGGCGCTGCAACGTAGCGTTGAGGCACTTGAGCGCAAAAACAAAGAACTGATCGCTGAATTGCGTGCAGCAAAGAAAGCCCCATCAGTGCCCGATGGCGTTGATGTTGACGAGCTACTGGAGTTCAAGCGAAGCTATGAACAGCAGCAGCTTGAATCACAAGGCAAGTACACAGAAGCACGGCAACAGCTAGAGCAGCAGTTCCGTGAGGCGACGGCGCAAAAGGATCAGCGCATTGCAGATCTTGAAGCCCGTGTCCGTGAACTAGAGCTAGTCACACCAGCAGTCACTGCATTGGCTGACATCGTGCACGATCCTGACATGGTGCTAAAGACCAAGCTCAAGCCCGAAGCAATCGAGCGCGAGCCTGATGGCACCGTCGTTGTAGTAGACGGCTACGAGCGCAAACCTGTTGCCGAATGGGCCAAGACCCTGCCGGCATGGATGCAAAAGCAACCCAAGCCGCAGGGCAGTGGCGCCCCATCTAGCGGTGCAACAGGTGGCAGCATCCCGGCTGGCATGACTAATCCTTTCAACCGTGATTCATTCAATCTGACCGAACAAGCACGGCTATTTAAAACAGACCGTGACCTGTATGAAAGAATGAAAGCAACAGCTAACCGCTAAGCTGTTGTCACCGGCTGCGCTGGTGAATAGGGCTGCGCCCACACCCGTAAATCCATTTTTGGTGATTCATCATGGCGACTCTTCGCTCTGACATCATCATCCCAGAGGTTTTTACGCCTTACGTCATCGAACAAACCACCCAGCGTGATGCCTTCCTGGCTAGCGGTGTGGTGCAGCCGATGGCTGAGCTGAACGCTACTGAGGGTGGTGACTTCGTTAACATTCCACACTGGAAAGCCAACCTGTCTGGTGACTTCGAGGTGCTGTCTGATAGCAGCTCGCTGACCCCTGGCAAAATCACTGCTGACAAGCAAGTCGGCGTGATCCTGCACCGTGGCCGTGCTTTTGAGGCTCGTGACCTGGCTGCTCTTGCTGCCGGTTCTGACCCCATGGCCGCTATCGGCGCCAAGATCGCTGATTATGTTGCCAACCAGCGCCAGAAGGACCTGCTGTCCTGCTTGGCTGGTGTGTTCGGCAGCCTTGGCGGCACCACTAGCGCCGCTGCTTTCTTTGGCCTGACCATCGACGGCGAATCGGGTGATACCCCTACCACCCTGTCGCCTCGTCACGTTGCCGAAGCCAAGGCTCTGCTTGGCGATCAAGGTGACAAGCTGACCGCTATTGCAATGCACAGCAAGGTCTACTACGACCTGGTTGAGCGCAAGGCGATCGACTATGTGACCGCCGCCGAGGCTCGCACCACGACTGACAACCAAACTCCTGATGTGTTCGCTGGCAGCATTGCCGGCGCCTACGCAGGTAGCCTCAGTGTCCCGACCTATTGCGGTTTGCGCGTCATCGTTTCTGATGATGTGCAAGTGGATAGCAATGAGTACGCCACCTACTTCTTTACCCAAGGCGCTGTTGCCTCGGGTGAGCAGATGGCCATGCAGACCGAAACCGACCGTGACATCCTCGCCAAGAGCGATGCCATGTCGATCGACCTGCACTACTGCTATCACCCTGTTGGCGCTAAGTGGGGCGTGACCACCACCAACCCGACCCGCGCACAACTGGAGACCGTCGGCAACTGGTCGAAGGTGTACGAACTCAAGAACCTTGGGATCGTGCGTGCCACCAACACTTCTAACATGGATTGATAGGAGGCACTAACCATGGCATCTATTTTTGAACTGGAGAAGCCCGTTTTTGGGCGTTCTAACCAGAGCCTGACCGTTGTTGCTGCATCTGATGCAGACACCGAGCTGACCGCCGCCCAATCGGTGAACAGCTTGGTGATCATGACCCCTGGCGCTGCTCGTGACGTTGACACCGCTTCGGCGGCTGCAATTGTTGCCGAGCTTGGCGATGGCGTCCGCGTTGGCACCAGCTTCTCGCTGACCATCCGCAACGAGGCTGCCGCTACTCATGCCATCACCTTGGTGGCTGGCAGTGGCGTCACCCTGGCTACCGATAACACCAACACCGTGGCTGCGGCTAACACCCGTCAGTTCATCGGTCGCGTGACTGCTATCGGCACGCCTGCAATCACCATCTACAGCCTGCCCGCAGGCACCCACTGATGGGATTGTTTGCCTTTCGCAGGCAACGTGAAAAGGAGGCTGCTGCTAACGCGGCGGCCTCTCTTTCTATTGAGCAGCCTGCACCTAAACTAGAACCACAGGAGCCGCCGACCGATGGCAGTAGTAATCGTGGCCACGCCAGGCGCGGCAAACGCAAACTCGTACCTGACGCTGGCTGATGCGCAGGCCATCATTGATGGCTTTGTGCAGGATCCTGATGTACAACACTGGAACAGCGGCAACAACGACAGCCGCAATCGTGCGTTGTTTACCGCTACGCAACGGCTGGACCGTGAACGTTTTTTAGGTGCCCGTGCTACTGATACACAGGCGCTGCAATGGCCGCGTACTGGTGTGCGCAAACCTGATACCTATATCAACACCTATGCTGTTGGGTTTCCGTTTCGCATCACTACGGACTACTTCACGGATACCGAAATCCCGCAGCAAATCAAGTATGCACAAGCTGTGCTGGCGGCGTATTTGCACAACAACACCAGCGGCCTTGGCTTGAGCGGCCTTGAGGACTACAAAAATGTCAAGATTGGCAGCCTTGACGTGACCCCTAACCTTGGCTATGGCGCAGTCGGCGCTGACCGTGTGCCACCGCTGATGGAAAGATACCTGACTGGCCTTAGAATCAGTGGACCAGGTAACTTTGCCATCAAACGGAGCTGACCATGGGCTACAAGTACCCCGGTGCTGAATACATCAGCGACACCAGCGCCCATACTGGCCGCTTTGGCAAGATCGTGTCGCTTGAAGCCAGCACGGTGATTAGCAGCTTGACCGCACTGGACTACAGCGGCAATGCACTGACTTCTGTGGTGCTGGACCCTAGCTGTGAGCTTGAGGGTGTCTTCACCAGCATCACGTTGTCGGCTGGCTCCGTGGTCGCCTATAAGCTCTGATGGCACTTGCGGATTCGCTGCGGTCAGTTGCCAGCAAGCTGATGGCAAAGTTTGGTGGCGATGTGACGATCCGCATTGTGACGCCAGGAGCCTATAACACCACAACTGGTGCCATCACCGAAACCGTTGCCGATACCGGGATTAAGGGCGTGCTGGAGGATGTCAGCGTCCGTGAGGTCAACGAGCTAGTGCAGGCTGGCGACAAGCGGCTTATCATTGCAGCATTGGATCTGAACGGCACTGTGCCAGACACGGTTGACCGTGTAGTAATCAGCAGCGTGAGCCATCAGATTATTGAGGTGCGTACCATTGAACAAAACAACGAACCAATTACCTACGAACTGATCCTAAGAGCATGACACGTCGCATCAACCTATCGCAGATTGGCAGCTACTCACAAGAGAAATACGAAAAACTGCTGCGGGCGACGGTGTTTGAGACTGATGCTAGGTTGAAACAAGAAAGCCCTGTTGATCTTGGCCGGTTTCGTTTAAGCTGGGCGGTTGGTGAAAATGCTTCCCCGTTCCCTGGCCTGCCGCCTGGCGATTATCGCGGTCAGCCTGTACCACCACCGCGAAGAGTAGGTTATCAAGTTGAACGTGCTGGCAGGGTCTATAGCATCCATAACAACTTGCCGTATGCAGAAAAACTTGCAAATGGTAGGGCAGGTTCAGGAAAGAAAGAAGAAAAACGCTACAATCCATTTCGAGAGGTAGACAACTGGGCTTCACCGGGTGGCGGCAGCAGTCACCAGACCAATGGCCCTGGCTGGATCGACCTGATTGCCCGCGAAATGACCGCATGGGTTAAGCAGCGAGCTGACCGCATTGGGAGGGAAGACTGATGGCAGCCGTCAACCTCAACACCATCCGCTCAACCATTGAAGGCAGGCTTGCTACTGAGTTGGCGTTAGCACCAGCAATTCCGGTTGTATTTCACAATCAA
>Ga0194129_10010115_pt1 | contig 10340 bp, 7 predicted proteins | sample TA2KigCa35mmetaG_FD_150862 | JGI IMG/M metagenome (GOLD analysis project Ga0194129, IMG submission 150862) | Freshwater microbial communities from Lake Tanganyika, Tanzania - TA2015038 Kigoma Deep Cast 35m | ecosystem: Environmental > Aquatic > Freshwater > Lake | place: Tanzania: Lake...
CCGCCGATGGAAGATTTCTACATGGGCGGCGCGTCCGTGAAACTCTTCCTGCCCATCTTCAAGATGAACTTCCCCGAGATCGTGGACATCGCGCTGCCGGCGGAAGGCGTGTTCCACAACCTCGTCGTCGTGAGCATCAAGAAGACCTACCCGATGCAGGCCTACAAAATCATGCACGGCCTCTGGGGCATGGGGCAGATGATGTTCACCAAATACATCGTGGTGGTGGACGCCGACGTGAACGTGCACAACACCAGTGAAGTGCTGTTCCATCTCACCGCCAACACCGACCCGCAACGCGACAGCATCTTCACCAAAGGCCCGGCCGACGTACTAGACCACGCGACGAGCGAAATCGCCATCGGCAGCAAGCTCGGCATTGACGCGACGAAAAAATTGCCGGGTGAAGGATTCAAAAGGCCGTGGCCTCCTTTGATAAGAATGAGCGAGGAAATCCGCCGTAAAGTTGACACCCTGTTCAAAGGGAACTCGTAGTAGCCGTCGTTAGGATGCTCTGAAAACCCCGCGCATGACAGCCTCAACACCAGTCCAAGAAGTTTGCGCCGTGTTGATGGCAACGAAAGGACGGCTTGATTCGCTTCAGCATGTCAGCTTGCCATCAGTGCGAAAGCAAAGTCAGCCGCCAGTGTTGGTGTTGTTGGTAACTGATGGCTGTGAAATTCCACCAACGCTTGCGAGCGAACTGAAGGAGTTGGTTGGCGGCGAATTCATGTTGATTACCAATCGCCGTGCGGCGGGTGCGGCGGGAGCTTGGAACACTGGATTGGATTTTCTGGCAGCCCGAAACTTCGACGGCTTCGTGGCGATGCTCGACGATGACGATGAGTGGAGCGAAAACCATCTTGTGGCAAATCTCCGTTCGGCGCGCGACGCGAACGCCAGCGTTGTGGTTTCTGGTTTGCGGCTTTTGAAAGATGGCGTGCAGGTTGAGCGAACACTGCCGCGCGCTTTGATAGACCGGATGTTTCTCACGGGTAATCCCGGCTGGCAGGGATCAAACACGTTCGCCTCCATGCAGGCGATGAAAGCTGTCGGTGGATTTCGTGATGGGATGCCGAGCGCGAACGACCGCGACCTCGCAATTCGATTGCTACGCAGGCCCAGCGTCCGCATCGCCTACACGGGCGAATGGACGGCGACATGGCATTTGTCATCCCAGCGAGGTTCGCTTTCCTCGCCACGCTCGGAAGCGAAGCGGCGGGGCTTGCGCTGGTTCTGGCAGATTTACGGCTCGGAAATGCAGCCTATCGAGATTGAGCAATTCTTCGCGCGAGCCGCCAGCCTGTTCCAAATTGAGCGCGAGGAAATTCTTTCCAAGGCGAACGACTACCCACCGCATCGTGAACCGCGGGGAGATTTTCTCTGATGAGTAATTCCCACGGCATCTTCACAGAGTCGCGTTCCAGTCGTATTGATGGACGCAACATCGTCGTGTCGGGAAGCCGAAATGCTTTTGAAGCTGAACTGGTGGTTGGCGTGACACTCCACAACCATGCGCTCGCCTTGCGTGATTGCCTCAGGAGTATTGCAGCACAAAAAAATGTCCCGCTGCGCTTCGCCGTTTTGCTGTTGGATGACAACTCCCAAGACAACTGGCGAGCGGCGTTAGAAAATGTCAGCCCGCATCTTGATTTGGTCGTCGCTCAAACCTACTGCGGCTCGGCGGCGCACGCGCGAAACTGCGTGCTCGACTTAGTTGACGCGGTGTTTCCTCAAGCCCGTTGGGTCGCGCGGCTGGACTCGGACGACCGTCTTTCGTCGCCGGATTCGTTGTGCGCGATAGCCCACCGGGCGATGTCCACCAACACACGATTCGTTCTTGGCGGAAATCGTCTGCGGCTTGATGGGAAATTGTTGCAGAGAACAAATACGGCTTCACTTGATTTGCTCCATCCTGAATTTGTTCTGTCGCGACTGGAGCGCATGGCACGTGGCGAATCGGAAGCCGAGTTGCCGTCATGCAATCTCCTTCTCGCGACGCACGCGGGCTGGCGTTACCCGTGGCAACCGAGCGCGGAGGACCACTGGCTTGTTGCCGAACTGTTGATTCAACATGCGCGCGAAGGGGCGATTCTCACCGAGCCGTTTTATACGGACTACACTCTAAAAGGCGCGATGACGCGGCTGAATCACAGACAGGCTCGATATTTGTCGGGTCGCCGGGCACTTTTCCGAGTCGCGCAAGCGTGGGCTGGTAAATCCGGCGCAGCCGTTCTCGGAAGCGGACGGGAAAGCGTGGTGACTCTGGAAGGCGGCGACGTTTGCAAACGCTTCCACCAAGACGCGGTGACTGACGAGCATGTCCAGTGGCTACGACAAGTTTTGCGTGATGTCATGCCTTACTTTCCAGAACCGAGTTGGCAGAAGGAGGATGACGCTTGGACGCTTCGTTATCCGTGGTTTGAAACCGATCCGGTCGAGAGATTCGAGTTGGACGAGCTTCGCGAGTTCTTCGGCTTCTGCCTGCGGAAGAACCTTGTTTGTGCCAACGTCAATCGCGCCAACTTTCGCCGCCGCAGGGAAGGTGGCCTCACTTACGTTGATATCAGCAAGGATGTGCTGCCGATGAACGTAGATTACTTCCGTGACGCCTGCGCTCGAGGCTATGTGCTGATGTCGTGTGGGTGGACGGACGATGAACTCCGCCGCCGAAGCAAGGAGCTTCGGGACGAGGCGGCACTGCGTTCGCTGGCGGGCTTCGATGAGTTCTACAGTTCCATCCTGCATGAACACGCGCGGCAACAATGGGCAACCGGTGTCCTGCCGGCATGGCTGGTCGCAGACAAGGTCGAACCCAACGTCACGCTGCTCATCAAGGCTTGTGCAATGGACGCGGCCACGCTCGCAGTTCAAGTGCGGCACATCGTTGGACAGTTGGAGCATCCACGCCGGTTCGCAGAACGCGTCTTGGTGCTCGATTCGTTTCGCGGCCCGTTTCTTCGGCAGCATTGCGAAGGGGATTTGTCTCGGCTCTTGGATGAGGCAGAGCAACTCCGCAAGACGGGCTGGGTTGACCGCGTGCTGGTCACGCCGGACGACCCACAAGCAATAGCGGCAATCAATCGGCGCTGGTTTAACGTCACCTCTGTCCGCACGCACTGTGTTCGCGGCGTGCCGGTCGCACCACAACTTTGGGGATTTGAGCAGGTGCGAACGCGTTACGTCTTGCAGTGTGACGTGGACGTTCTCATTGGGCGGCGCGACTTGGGCCATGACTACCTCGCAGACATGCTCGCAGCGGTTTCAACACCTGACGTGCTCGGGGTCGCGTTCAACATTCCACACGCGCCTGATTCAGCTTTCCAAAGTTACGACGCGCCAACCGGCGAATTCGTCCCCGAAGTTCGCTGCGGCCTGCTTGATCTCGAACGGGTTTTTGCTTGTCCCCCGCTACCGAACGAGCTGACTGACGGGCGGCTGAAGCAGACTTGGTATCGCTCGCTGCAACGCCATCAGCAGCAGCACAATCTTCGCACCTTGCGCGGCGGCGACCCGCGCACATTTTACCTGCATCCACCCAACTCATGGAAGCGGGACAGCGAGTTGCTAGACCATGTTCGCGACTTGGTTTCACAAGGGCGTGTCCCGCCAGCGCAAATTGGTAAATGGGATTTGTTTGTCCCGCCTGTGAATTGGAACTACGAGCCGCGCCACGAATCCGTTGTGTTTGTTGTGAAAGGGCGCAACACGCCGGTCTCAAAAATCGAACGCTGTCTCCGCAGCCTCGCAATGCAAGATGACCAAAGCTTCGGCATCATCCTCGTGGACGATGCTTCAGACAACGGGAACGCATTTGCACTGCCGCATCTGCTTCAACCGTTCGCAGGCCGCTGCACTATGGTTCGTCGCAGCCGACGCCACGGCTACATGCCGAATACGCTACTGGCCGTCCGCAACATCATTTCATCGCCCGACGCTTTGGCCGTGGTGCTTGACCTTGATGATGCGTTACTTCATCGCTCTGTCGTGACGCGATTGAGACAGACGGTCGCGGAAGGGGCGGATGTGGTGCTCGCAGCGATGTTCCGACCCGATAAGCCGCTGAAGGTTTATCATCCCGATTTTGTCGCCACGCGGGAGAAGTGGGGCGGCGACGTGTGGATTCATCTGCGCTCGTTTCGGAAGCGGCTGCTGGATTCCTTGCCAGACGAAGACCTGCAACTCGACGGCGAGTGGATTGAAGACTGCGAGGACTACGCACTCATGATTCCGTTGGTCGAAATGGCATCGAGGCCGGTTTATTTGCCGGAGTATCTCTACTTTTACGAACGCTCAAAGGCAACGACGCCAGAACTGCGTTCGGCCAGAGATGAGGTCATTCGCCGAGTCTTGACCAAACCATCCCGCCGGACGGTTGCGAGTGAACTGGGGGCGGAAGCAAAACCATGAAACGTAAAATCATCGTTCTGGTCAGCGGCGGCGTGGATTCCGTCTGCGCGCTACACGATGCAGCGGCAAATTACGAAGTCGTCGCCGGACTCAGTTTCGATTACGGGGCGAAACACAATCATCGGGAAATTCCCTTCGCAGCGCTCCATTGCCAGCGGCTGGGCGTTCGCAACGAAATCATCCGCTTGGATTTCATCGGCCAACATTTTCGTTCTGCGTTGCTTCAATCAGGTGCGTCCATCCCGGACACCCATTACGAAGCGCCCGCCATGAAGCAAACCATAGTCCCGTTCCGCAACGGCATCTTCCTCGCAACGGCGGCTGGGTTCGCGGAATCAGTCGGTGCAAAGGCCGTTGTCATCGCTGCTCATGCGGGAGACCATGCCATCTTCCCCGACTGCCGCGCGGAATTCATGGACGCGATGTCGCAAGCGATTGGCTTGGGCACGGATAGTGGCGTGGAAATAGTCCGCCCGTTCATCGGGCTGTCGAAGGCTCAAATCGTCCAGCGCGGGCAGGCGTTGGGCGTCAATCTTGCTGAAACATGGACGTGCTACAAAGGCGGCGAACGTCATTGCGGAACGTGTGGCGCGTGCGTGGAGCGGCGTGAGGCATTTTCATTGGCAGGCGTCACGGACGCGACTGTGTATTTCAACTGCGAATAAAACATTTTGCCCAAATTGAAAACCGTTTGCTCAAAAACGCGACCATCGTCGGCATCCCGCCGATGGAAGATTTCTACATGGGCGGCGCGTCCGTGAAACTCTTCCTGCCCATCTTCAAGATGAACTTCCCCGAGATCGTGGACATCGCGCTGCCGGCGGAAGGCGTGTTCCACAACCTCGTCGTCGTGAGCATCAAGAAGACCTACCCGATGCAGGCCTACAAAATCATGCACGGCCTCTGGGGCATGGGGCAGATGATGTTCACCAAATACATCGTGGTGGTGGACGCCGACGTGAACGTGCACAACACCAGTGAAGTGCTGTTCCATCTCACCGCCAACACCGACCCGCAACGCGACAGCATCTTCACCAAAGGCCCGGCCGACGTACTAGACCACGCGACGAGCGAAATCGCCATCGGCAGCAAGCTCGGCATTGACGCGACGAAGAAGCTCCCCGGCGAAGGCTTCAAACGCGCCTGGCCACCGCTCATCAAGATGGATGCGTCGGTGAAGGCGAAGGTGGAAAAACTTTTCAGCCTGTAGCAGCTAATAAGAGAAATCTAAGACACGTTTCGGCAACAATCCGAAGGACGTTTCGCTTTACAGTCTTAGGTCGAGAAGTGCTACGCAGGACTTAGTCCCCAAGTGCAAATCAATTTCGGTTGGGCTTTCCCTGTTCGTCGCATTTTCCTAAGCAGGCAATGGCGGGTCATAACTGCTGAGGGTTCGGTACTAGGCTCCAAGGTCACGCGGCCAGGCAGCAGGCTAAAAAATACGCTTGTGGTTGTAGGCGTCTTCGATTGGTCAAAGCGCGTCCATGTCGTCGCTACGCTAACGGCCCCGGCGGGCGGCTCTGCGAGTGCCGAGACGCAGATTGTCTCCACGCGGCGCGGCCGTTAGCCTGCGGTCATGCTGGACCATGCCTTGCGCGGCGCGCTGCGCCTGATCGAACCGGTGGGTTTCACTTGGGCCTGCCTTGTGGTGCTGGCCTTGTTGTGCTTGCGGAAGCGCCAGCCCCGCCTCGCAGCGGGCGCGGGTTTGCTCGCCTTTTTTATTTGGGTGATCGGCGCGACACCGCTGTCGGGCAGCCTCCTCGCCTCACTAGAGCGGCCGTGGGTAGGCGTGAAACGTGAGGCGTTACCCGAGGCAGATGCAGTCATTTTATTGGGCGGTTTTTCCGCGCCGTCGCGTGAGGAAGTTGGGCGGTTGCATTTCAATCAGAGTGCCGATCGCGCGGTGACGGCGTTCGAATTGTTACGGTTGGGCAAGGCAAAGACGCTTGTCGTAGGCGGCGGCGCGATGGTAGTCGGCGTTGAGCCGCTCGCGGAGGCGGATTTGTTCAAAGACTTGCTTACGAAGTGGCAGACCGGTGGGCCGGAGGTCATTAGCTTGGGTGGCTGTAAGCACACGCGGCACGAGGCGGAGCAGGTCGCGCGGCTGGCGGTCGAGCGCGGCTGGAAGCGCGTGCTCTTGGTCACGTCGGCGTCGCACCTGCGGCGGGCGGTGGGTGTGTTCCGTACCACGACGGAATTGGAGGTCGTGCCGGTGCCCAGCGCGTTCCTCACGAGTGCGAGCGTCATCGCGGGGGATAGTACTGACTTGGTCCCGCGCTCGGCGGGATTTGCAAAGGTCGAGGCGTGGGTGCACGAGGTCATCGGGTGGTGGGTTTATCGCTGGCGCGGGTGGATCTCCGACGCGGCGGCAAATTGAAATAGTTGGAGATTTCAACGTGGCGCAACCGACGTTAGGCCATCATCTTACCGCCATCATGAATTGCCTAAATCATTTCTCCTTTGCCGCGTGTCTGACTCTTGTGGTCTCTGCGGCTGAACCCGCGCCCTTTCCGGGCAAGCAGTCCTCGTGGAATGAGCATGACCGCTACGACTTTCAGGTGGATGGAAAGAACGTGCTCGTCGTCTTACCCAAGCAGGCCGCGCCGGGCAAACCGTGGGTTTGGCATGGGGAATTTTTTGGCCACAAGCCCGCGCCGGACATCGCGCTGCTGGGCCGGGGTTTCCACGTTGTTTACCTGAGCGTGCCGAACTTGCTGGGCTGTCCGACCGCGGTGGCACACTGGAACCAGCTTTATGCAGAGCTGACGGGCAAGTTCGGCTTCGCTAAAAAGCCTGCGCTCGTGGGCCTGAGCCGGGGCGGGCTTTACTGCTACAATTGGGCCATTGCCAACCCCGACAAGGTCGCGTGCATTTACGGAGATGCGCCAGTGTGCGACTTCAAGAGCTGGCCCGGCGGCAAGGGCAAGGGCAAGGGCAGCCCGAACGATTGGGCACTGACGCTGCGAGTGCATCGCTTCGCTAATGAAGCGGCAGCGTTGACCTACCGCGGTAATCCTGTAGACAACCTTCAGCCTTTGGCGAAGGCCAAGGTGCCGCTGCTCCATGTCTTCGGCGACGCGGACGACGTGGTGCCGTGGGACGAGAACACCGGGATAATCGCGGAGCGATATAAAGCCTTGGGCGGTGACATCACGTTGATCCGCAAACCAGGTGTTGGCCATCACCCGCATGGCTTGGACGATCCCACGCCTATAGTTGAGTTTATTACCAAACACGCGGCGGTGCGTTAGGCCTCTCTTATCGGATGTGAATGTGACTCGATTAATGTCGTTGTTGGGGCGGATTTAGAGAGTTTCCTGTGTGGGTTTCTCCCTGCTCAACTCAGGAATTTCACTGCTTGTTTGACCGAGGTTAACGCGTATCTTGATCGCCATGGGCGAGCCGAGGGACAAAACAGTAGGCCCCATCGCGCCCCCCACCCCGGAGGTGTCGCTTGCGTCCTTAAAGCAGTCACTCGAAGCCTCCCACCTTAATTCCGCTGCCGCCTTGGCGACCTTCCTGTCCAAGCGGCAGCAAAAGGGCACGTTGGCCAGCACTGGGAGTCATCACCCCCCGGCTTCCGCTTATGAACTCGAGCGGATTCTGGCCAAGGGCGGCATGGGTGCGATCCTTTCCGCCCGCGATAACTGCATTCAGCGCCCCGTTGCGGTCAAGGTCATCCTTAAGGGAGTGCACGCCTCAGATGAGCACGTCCAACAGCTCATCGCGGAGGCACGCATCACCGGTCAGTTGGAGCATCCCAACATCGTCCCGCTGCACGAGTTGGGTGTTACCGGTGACGGCGTGGTGTTTTACACGATGCGCTTGGTGGAGGGCGTCACCCTCAGTGAAGTTTTGGAGAAAATCCGCCAGAAGGACCAGGCTGCCATCGCGCGTTACTCACTTCGCACGCTGCTGACCATCCATCAGAAGGTTTGCGACGCGGTCGCGTTTGCACACTCGCGTGGCGTGGTGCACCGGGATTTAAAGCCCGATAACATCATGCTCGGAGAATTCGGCGAGGTGTTCGTGATGGACTGGGGGCTGGCAAAGTCGTTGCGCGGCGGGCATGCCATGGACGCAGTGCAATCGGACATTGCGGGTTTGGCCGACCTTTCCCGCGACAGCTTCAAGACGCTCTCTGGTCAGGTTAAGGGCACCCCGCGCTACATGGCCCCAGAACAAGCGGAGGGGCGGGTGGACGACATTGACGAGCGCACTGACATTTACGCGCTAGGCGCAATCCTTTACGCGATCCTGACTCTGCATCCACCCGTGACTGGCGACACGGTCAACGAGGTGCTCACAAACGTCGCCACCGGGACCATCTCGTCGCCTACCAGGTACAATCCGCGCAACACCCGCATCATGCGGCTCACTGGGCCGCCCACAATAGCCCAGGACGTGGCCCCGCCCGAGTTGGCGCACTGCCCTGACCGACGTATTCCATCCGCGCTTTCCGCTGTGGTAATGAAGGCGTTGGCTCGCGACAAGGGGAAGCGTTACCAGAGCGTCGCAGCGTTGCAGGCGGACATCGCGGCTTATCAGAGTGGCTTTGCGACGTCTGCTGAGGGTGCGAGCGCACTGCGGCTGCTGTTGCTGCTCGTCAGGCGCCATCGCACGGAGTTCACGCTCGGTATCATCTCACTGGCGCTGATGCTGGCCTTGGGTTTGCACTTCACCAATAAGGTCACGCGCACGTTAGCCGAGTTGAAGGAGACTGCGCCGACTTTTTATGCGGAGGCGAAGTCGCTGGTGGATGAGCTGAAGTTTCCCAAGGCATTGGCGCGCATCAACTATGCCATCTCGCTCCAACCTGAGGACGCACGCTTCCACGTCCTCAAGGGCAACATCCTGCAGTCTCTCCTCCAGTTCGCCGAGGCGCGGGACGCCTATGCGCTGGCGTTGACATTAGACCCCGAGGCTTTCATGACGGTGCGCAACTTGCGGCTGTGCGAGCGCCTGATTGCCGCCAACGCGGGGCGTGCGACCATTCGGCCGGAGAGCCTCGCTGAACTGCGCATTGAGATGAGCCGCCAGTCACGCAGCGCGGAGGCCATAGCCATGGCTACGCGTGAAAGCAAGGGAGCGCAGGCTATCTTCGAGGCTTGGCGGGCTGTGGTCGGCAAGCTGGAACTCAACGGCGCCTTGAAGCGAGAGGCCTCCGGTTTGGCCCTAGTGATACAGCAGCCTGAGTTCAACGATTTATCCCCTTTCCGCGGTGCGCCTTTGACCAAGCTAAGTGTAGCCAAGACGCAGGTGGAAGACTTGGCTCCGCTCAAGGATATGCCGCTGGTGTCATTAGACATCAGTCAAACGCCCGTGACTGAGCTTGCTCCGTTACGCGGAATGCGGTTAACCCGTTTGGATGCTGAGCGCGTGCGTGCCACCGATTTTGGCGTGCTCGCGAACATGAAGCTCACCCAGCTCAATCTCGCCCACACCCGCATCGCCAGCCTCCCACTGCTCAAGGATGCTCCGCTTCGGTTTGTTCAGCTTGAGGGGTGCACCAATCTCACCGACATTTCGGCCTTGGCCGACTGCAGACTGCTCGAAGGAGTCACGATCCCGGTCGGAGCGAAAAACTTTGAAGTGCTGCGACAGTTGCCGCGCTTACGCCGCATTGGTTATACCCTGCCGGACACGGGTTGGGACAACGTGCCATTAGCCGAAGAATTTTGGCGCGTGCAGGACACTAGGCCATCCGTTGGGAAGTAACGTTTATTTTAGTCCTTGGGCCCAATCGCTGTTTCCGGAACGGTATTGGTCGCCGTTGTTTCAAGCTGAAGCCGACCTTCGTTCGGCACGCAGCCGCGCCACGCGCAGCCCGTCCATTGCCTCCACCCGAAGCGTGAATGCGTTTAACTCCACCAGGTCGCCCTCCTTGGGAAATCCACCAAGCCGGTGCGTCACGAAGCCGCTGGCCGTGG
>Ga0194129_10010116_pt1 | contig 10340 bp, 11 predicted proteins | sample TA2KigCa35mmetaG_FD_150862 | JGI IMG/M metagenome (GOLD analysis project Ga0194129, IMG submission 150862) | Freshwater microbial communities from Lake Tanganyika, Tanzania - TA2015038 Kigoma Deep Cast 35m | ecosystem: Environmental > Aquatic > Freshwater > Lake | place: Tanzania: Lake...
GTGAACGATGCCCGCGCGATGCGCTTCCTGGAGCGCCGAACAGGCCTGAAGGATGAAGTCGACGGCCTCACCGACACCGAGCCGACCGCGCGTCTCGAGCTCCGCATCGAGCGGGGACCCCTCGAGCAGCTCCATCACCATGTAGGGCGCGCCGTCCGGGAGGGTCTCGACGTCCTCGACGGACGCGACATAGCGGCTCTTCAGGGACGCGGCCGCACGCGCCTCACGCTCGAGCCGGACGCACGCATCGGCGTCGAGCTTCGCGTCGGTCGTGAGCGTCTTGATCGCCACCCGCCGCCCGAGCTTCAGGTGCCGCCCGACGTAGACGACGCCCATGCCGCCTCGGCCGAGCACCCCGAGGAGCTCGTACTTGCCAGAAAGGATGGTGCCGTTCTCGAGCGGTGGCGACTTCACGGGCTTGGTCGCCAAGCGTACCACCGTTTCATGCCGCAGGGCAGCACGGCGGACCGACCGGCAACCGAGAAGCGTCGCACCAACGTGGCGGGGCCCGCCGAGCGGCGAGCCCCGAGCCCCGATCACGGTGCGGACTGGCGCCGTGAGTCAGCGGCCAATCTTCGCGAGCGCTGCCGAGATGTCGTCGCCCTGCTTGATGAGCCCGGCCTCGGTGTCACCGGAGCCATCCGCCGCGGCTTGCCCTTCGATGAGGCCGCGGGTCTCGCCGAGCACGACGGCGAGCTGGGCCACGACCTGCTGCGACGTGAAGCGCGCGACCGACGACTCGTCGACCGGCACCAGCGGGGTCTCCTCGAGCTTCGAGGTCGCCGTGAGTCGCTTGGCCTTGACCTCTTTGCCTTCCTTCTCGTTGCCGGAAGGTGGCTTGGTCACCGCGTACTCGCCCGGCGCGGCGCCCTTCAGCGGGAAAGGTTGCTTGTTCGGGACGAGGATCGCGAAGTAGTCCTCGCCGCGCTTGTCGAGGAGGATGGAGAAGTTGACAACGGGCTCCTTCTTCGTCGTCCAGTACTTCGAGATGCCTTCCTTGACCTTCGCGTTGTTCAGCTGGCCAGAGAGGCGATCGATCTTCTTGTTGAGGTCTTCGACGCCCTTCGTGAACTTGATCAGCGCGACGAACAGCTCCTTGGGGTAGGCGCCGACGCCACGCCCCTCGAACTTGGCAGCATCGAACGCGACCTTGTTCTGTCGCACGAACGCGGCGAGGTCATCGGGGAACTGCTCGTTGCCAAAGCCCTCCTGGCCGCGCATCAGCTGGTCGCTGAGATCCTTCATCGTGGTGACGGCGGCGCCGACGTCCTTCGAGAGGTCCTTCGCGCCCTTGACCGCCGTGCGACCCTGCTCTCCGCCCTTGATCAGCGTGCCGATCGCACCACCGAGGCCGAGGCACACCACCGCCGCGAGCAGGACGTACGTGCGCCACTTCTTCGCGGTGCGCTGACGCTCCTCGACGATCTGGTTCTCGTCGACCTGGATGGTCTGCTGGGCCGCGGTGACCTTGACGGGCGCCGGCGGCGGCGGCGGCGGCGCGAATGCCGACGAGACCGACACCGGCGGGACGAAGGCCGCGCCCGACTGCGACAACATCTTCGGGGGTGGAACACTTCCCTGGAGCGCTGGGGGCGGGAACGAGAGCGGATCGTCCGAGGGCCGCGAGACCGCCGCCATCGAACCGGACGCGCGCACGCCGCTGAGTCGCGACTTCAGGTCGATCTTCGTCTTCTTGGGCTTCTGCCCGTCGTCCGAGCCACCGGCGGCGGAATCTGCGTCAGACATTGGTCTCCACTTCGATTAAAAGCCGCGAACGATGCAGGTGCGGCGGGAGGACGTTAGCGGGGCGCCGGTCCGGGTGTCAATCGCAGTGCGGGCCGCGGCGCCTCGGTGCGAAGTGCCCCGGGAAAAAGCGTGCCCTCCGTGAGCGCTCGCCCGACCGTCGCCGTCGTGGATCACCACGACTCGTTCACCTACAACCTCGTGCACGCGCTCGAAGCCGCCGGCGCGGTGTGCCGCGTCGTGCTTCACGACGAAGCCACCGTGGCGGAACTCTTGCCGTTCGACGGCGTGGTGCTGTCGGCCGGGCCCTGCTCGCCGCGCGAGACGGTCGTCAGCGTGCCCTTCGTCGAGCGAGCCCTGCTCGGAGGGGCACCACCGCTGCTGGGCGTTTGCCTCGGCCACCAGTGCATCGCCCACGCGCTCGGCGCGGAAGTGGTGCGAGCCGCGCGCGCGATGCACGGACGCGTCACTCAGATTCGCCACGATGGTCGTGGCCTGTTCGGCGCATGCCCGAGCCCGACGTCGATGGCGCGCTACAACTCGCTCGCGGTGGCCGAGCTTCCTGCGGAGCTCGAGGCGTGCGCCTGGGATGACGACGGTCAAGTGATGGCGCTGAGGCACCGCAGCCGCGCGATCGACGGCGTGCAGTTTCACCCGGAGTCGCACCTCAGCGTCGATGGCCATCGGCTCTTCGAGAGCTGGGTGGCGGCGGTGACGCGCGAGCGCGGCTTGCGCGCGACGGGCGGGTGAGGCAGCGTTCGACGCGACGATGCGCTCGCAGCAGAACCACGCCCGATGTTCATCGTGGACCATCCTCGTCGCCTTCGCGGCGGCGTGGTCTGCGGGTTGCGCGCCGCTCGCAACCTCGCCGAGCTGGGCCGGCGGTGGGATGAGCGTCACCGGGCCGGTGGGTGTGCCGAAGATCGACCTCGAGGCCGACCTCCCCGAGGAAGGCGAGGCCACGAGCGAGACGATCGGTGCCCGCCATGTCCTCGTCATGCACGAGCGGTCCCAGGCTCGGCCCGGTCACGTCATCCGCACCCGCGAGGAGGCCCTCGCACGGGCGAAAGAGGCCCTCGAGAAGCTGAAGGCCGGCGCCGACTTCAGCGAGATCGTAGACAGCTACACCGACGAGCCCGGAGCCGCCGAGCGCGGCGGCGACCTCGGGATCTTCCCGCGCAGCGCGATGGTGAAGCCCTTCAGCGACGCGGCCTTCGCGCTCGACGTTGGTGCGCTGAGCGACATCGTCGAGACGCAATACGGCTTCCACATCATCAAGCGCACGAAGTAGCGCGTCTCAGGCGCGAGGATGCGCGCGCCGGTACTGTCGGCGAACGTGGTCCGTTACGACGTGGGTGTAGACCTCCGTCGTGGAAATGTCCGCGTGGCCGAGCATCGTCTGCACGCTGCGCAGATCCGCGCCATGCTCCAGCAGGTGCGTCGCGAAGCTGTGACGGAGCTTGTGCGGCGACGTCGGCTTGCGAATCCCCGCGACGCGCGCGTGGAGGAGGACGCGCTTCCAGAACGCCTGGCGTGTGAGGGCCTTGCCCGAAGGCGAGAGAAAAAGCACGCGGCTCTTCGCGGCGAGCGGGTGCAGCGCGCGGTCCTCGAGGTAGCGCTCGAGCGAGGCGAGCGCCATCTCGCCGACCGGCACGAGCCTGCGCTTCTGCCCCTTGCCGAAGGCGGACACCACGCCACGCCGTCGGTCGACATCCGCGAGGCCGAGCTTCACGAGCTCGCTGACGCGCAGACCCGCCGCGTACATCAGCTGCAACATGGCGCGGTCACGGCGCCCCCGCGGCTCGCTCGCGTCGGGCGCCTCGAGGAGCCGCAACACCTCGTCGACGGTCAACACCTGGGGCAAGCGGCGGCCGAGTCGCGGCCGGTCGACGAGCTCGCAGGGGTCCTGCCCGAGCACGCGCTCCTCGACGAGGTGGCGACAGAAGCCGCGGACCGCCGAGAGGTGGCGCGCCGCCGAGCGCGCACCAAGCCCGTCCTTGCCGAGCTTGACGAGGAAGCTCGAGACGGCACTCGTCGTGATCGCCGTGGCCTCGGCGATCCCCGCCGACTCGAGGTGCTCCCCAAATTTGGCGAGGTCTCGCGCATAGGCAGCGACGCTGTTGTCGGCGAGACCGCGCTCCACCCGCAGGTGGTCGAGGTACCCATCGATTCGATGATCGACCGCGTCACTCACGCAAGCGATGATCCGCGAGCCCCGAGGCCCAGTCAAAAAACGCCCGGCTCCCCGGCCTGCGATCGGTGGAGGGCGCGACCGATCGGTTGACGGCGCGACGACGTTCGCCGCTACACTCGCGCGGGTGGATGCGTTCGAGGTCGTCGAGCCGGAGGAGGACTCGCCCGTCGTGGTCGAGATCCCCCACGCGGGTCTGGCGCTCGACCCGCCGACGCTGAGCTGGATCGTCGCGCCGGCGCGCTGCATCGCGCGTGACGCGGACCTCTACGTCGACAGGCTCTACGCCGATGCGCCAAGGCTCGGAGCCACGGTGCTGCGCTCGAAGCTCAGCCGCTACGTGGTCGATCTCAACCGCGCAGACACCGATTACGACGGTCAGACGGTGGACGGGGGCTCGACCGCCGACCGACCGCGCGGCGTGGTCTGGCGGCTCACGTCGGAGGGCTACCCCGTGCTCCGCGAGCGCATGCCGCGCGCCGAACTCGACCGGCGGCTCGAGCGTTTCTGGCGGCCGTACCACGCGACCCTGGGCACGCTGCTCGAGCAAAAACGCAGGCAATTCGGCTTCGCGGTGTTGATCTGCGCCCACTCGATGCCAACACCGCGGACGCGCGGGCTGCGCTCGCTGATGCCAGGCACGGTGGCCGACGTCGTCCCGGGGACACGCGGTCGAACCTCCGCGGCGGCCCGCTGGATCGACGCCGTCGATGGCGTCGCGCGGGCCCACGGCTTCGGCGTGGAGCACGACGTGCCCTACCGCGGTGGCTTCAGCACGGGCCACTACGGCCGACCGGCGGAAGGCGTGCACGCGGTCCAGGTCGAGGTCGCGCGGCGGCTCTACATGGACGAGGAGGCGCTCGAGCTCGTAGCGGCGGGCGCAGCGCGACTCACGGCGTTCGCGGGGGCGCTGGTCGAGCGGCTCGTGACCGACGCTCGCGCGGTGCATCGTTCCGACTCGGGGGGCAGCGCGCCATGACCTCCGATGAGCTCGCCCGTGACGCCGAAGACCCCGCGCATCCACCGAACCGTCCCACGCACGGGCCGAGCCTCCCGCCACGGCCGCTGCTCGCCTCGGAAGCGCTGCGCGACGACCTCGCCCCGGTCGAGCCTCTGGCGAAGCCCGCGCGCATCGTCGCGGCAGCCGGTGGGGTCATCCTGGCTGGGACCGCCTGGAGCCCGGCATGGGAGCCCGCCGGCAAGCCCTGGGTCGAGCTTGCCTCGGCGGCCTGCGCGCTCGCCATCGGCACCCTGCCGGTCGGCTACCAGGCCCGCGCCGGTGCGCTCCTGACCGTGGGCATGCTCGTCGCGCTGGTCGGGATCGCGGGCTCCGGACCAGCGAGCGTCGTGGCGTACGCGCTCGGTGAGTGGGGTGTGCTGGCCCTCCTCGCCGCGGTCGTCCTGCCTGCGACGCTGCTTTTTCGCTGCCACTATCGCGCGTACCGAGCAGCTCGAGCGATGCTCGCCGCGGCCCTCGCCCTGTGCGTGCCGTTTGCGGTGGTCACGGCCGCCGGCTTTCAGAGCGCGGATGTCTCGGTGCAGGTCACCAGTGCGCTCGGCCTGGTCGGCACCGGCTTCGGGCTGCTCGGCTTCACGGGTTCGCAGACACCGCTGTCCGGCGGTGCGCTCGCATCGATCGTGAACGCCGCCATCGTCGCCCCGATCGTCGCCGGGGCCGGTCTTCGCTTTGGATATGGCGGCGCGACCGCTTGGTATGCGCTGAGCCTCAGCTCGCTGTCGTTCGGGGTCGCCACCGGGCTCGCCTCGCTCGGCGCATTTCAGCTCCTTGCGGCCCATCATTGGAAGCGCGCGCGCGATCAAGAAGAGCCGCCTTTGCCGGCAGATCCACCGGCACCAGCGCCCTCGGCACCGTCCCTGACCGACACCTGGCACGACCGGCGTTGAGGCGAGACGCGCTGCGGACTTTTGCTGCGGCTCCGAAGCCTGTAGCGTGCCGCCCGTGACGACCCTCCGTATCGGAACGAGTCGGTGTCAGGGGAAGCTTGCGAACCACGCCAAGCGCTACGGCTTGCTGGAGGTCGACGGCAACGAACTTCCGCCTGTCGCCGCGCTTCGGAAGTGGAGGCGACAGGTGCCACCCTCGTTCGCCTTCAGCCTGCTGCTCCCGCGCCCGCTGGCCGAGTTGCAAGTCGGCAAAACCCAGGAGGATTCCCTGGCTCGCAGCGTCGAGGCGGCGCGGGCCCTGCAAGCGAGCGTGCTCGTCCTCGCTACGCCGCCCACCGTGCGACCGACGAAGGCGAACGTGGACCGCATCACCGAGCTCGCCGCCAAACTGCCGCGCGACGCCCACCTGCTCGCGTGGGAGCCGAGCGGGCTCTGGAGTCCGGAGGAGATCGCGCGGGTGGCGGCGAGTTCCGGGTGGCTCCCGGTCGTCGATGCCGCCGAACACGAGGTCCACCCAGGTCCGGTCGTCTACACGCGGCTCCGCGCCATTGGCAAAGCGACACGGCTCGGGCCCCACCGCTTGCAGCACATCGCGTCGGAGCTCGCCGGTCGCCGGGAGGCGTTCGTGGTGGCCGATCCGCGGATCGGTCCGAAGCTCGCGGCGAGCCTCGAGGCCGCACTCTCGCGGGTCGGAGGTGAGCGCGACATCCCGCTGATTTTCAAGCCGTCGCAGGGCATCGAACACGGGGGCTTCGACGACGACCTCGAAGGCTTCGACGAGGAGCAATGAGCGGCGGAAAGGCTTCATCGAGCCGTCCCGATTCAGAGGCGGCCGCGGATCTGTTGTTGCTCGACGGGGGCAACAGCGTCGACGCGGTGATCGGCGGATTTCTCGCGGCAGCTGCCGTCGACCCGGGAACGCTGTTCGCACCGGTGGCAATGCTCGTCGCGGGCGTCGGGCGAGGCGCACGCTGCGTCGATGGTCGCCCCCTCCAGCCCGGTGTCGGGACGCGGCGCCCTCGCGGATTGGCGCCCGGTCAACCCACGCCAGATGCCGCCTTCGCCGCGGTTCCTCGGTCGCTCGGGGTGCTCGCCCTCGGGCAAACCCACGGTGCGAGCAAGACGCTCGCGTCGCTGGTTCGACCCGCAGCCGCCGCGGCTCGCAAGGCCGGCGCCGAAGGACGAGCCAACCTGCTCGCGGCGATCGGCTCACGTGGCGCGCGGGCCCTCCAGCAAAGCGAGATCGCCCGTGCGCTGCTGCTCGCTGCGGGCCCAACCGCAGGTGGCATGTTCGTCGAGGACGACCTCGACTCGCTCGTGCCAGAGGACTCGCGGGCGCTCGTCCGGGACCTCTCCGGCGGCGGCTCGGTCGTGCTGCCGACCTTTCAAGGCACCGCGGCAGAGACCGAGGATGCAGCCTCCCCGCGTCGCGAGCCGGCTCGCCCCGCGGAGGTGCTCGTCGCGGCCGACGTCGCCGGGACCGTCGCCGCGCTCGCGTGGTGCCCGGACCCCGAGGGCGTCCTCGTCCCCGAGCTCGACGTCCGCCTGCCGCGAGACGGCGCCCCCATCGTGAGGGGAGTCCCGCGCGTCGGCCCACGCACCGTCCGCGCGGCCGCCCTCCCCCTCGCGGTCCTGGCTCGACCGACCGACGGTTGGTACGCCTCCCTCGGCGTCAGCTCACGGGCCCCGCTGCTCGAGGAGGAGTTGAAGCTCGGGGCCGATGGCCTGCTGCCACTGCTCGAGCGGCTCGCCGACGTCCAGCGCGGTGCCCTCGCGGTCTCTGCGAGCGTCTCCCGCGGAAAGGTGCAGTCGATGCGCGTCGGTGGGCGACGTTAGCGAAGGGCGCCCCGCGTCCCGCGACCGCACAAAAGGCCCCGCGTCACGCGACCGCACAAAAGGCAGAAACCCGGACGAGCCGTCCAGGTCTGCGTTCCGCTTCGATGTCCCGACCGCGCCGCCGCGTCGATTTCGACGGAGTCCAACGTGAAGTCGCTGAGGGCGCTCCGAAGAGCGACAGCGCTCACATCAAACCGTGGCCGGCACTCCAGAGAGCAACAGCCCGCTCCAACGAGCGCCAGTCCGCTCCAGGGAGCAGAGCAACAGCCCTCAGACCAGGCCCGGCACCTTGAAGCCGTGCTTCTTCGCGTAGGCGACGAGACCCAGCTTGTCGATGCTGCGGATGTCTCGCGTCGTCAGCGTCAGCGTGACGAATCGGCCGATCTCGGGGACCCACACGCGGCGCTCGCGCACGTTGACGTTCTGCCAACGCTTGGTCTTGATGTTCGAGTGGGAGACCAGGTTTCCCTTGAGCTTGCGCTTGCCGGTGATGTCGCTCTTCGCCATGACGCTATCCTCGTCCGCTGGGAGCGCGAAGCTCCACGGGGGACCGCGGTTTTAATGGATTGCCCCGGAATGTCAAGTCGACTCGACCGGAGCCCCACCTCCGCGCGTCCCGCTCACTCCGTCGCGAGCGTGGCGGCCAAGCCTCCGACGAGGTTGCGCAGCACCGCACGAGCCGCAAGGTCCGGCGCCACCTCGGCCAGCGCGACGCCGTCGAACATGCCGCCCCGACGCCGCGTGACGGTGACGACGACCGAGCGCGCACCGGAGTCGAACACCACCGGCGCACCGTCCTCCTCGAGCCGCGCGAACGCGCCCCACGCCGAGCTCGTCGCCATCCGGAACGCCACGTCGCTCGGCGAGCCAGGCGCCCGGTAGGTTCCCTCGAGCCACAGCGTCGTGCCGAGCTCGCCGCCGACCGTGGTCGTGGTCGCCGGTCCGGCGAGGTGGTGCGCGCGGCAATACCATGCGGGCCCGACCACAGCTTGACCTAAATCAACCTCACCCCCCAGGAGCGGTTCGACGATGGCATTCGCCACGAGCGAGTCGTCGCTCTCGCCCGTGCCATGCCCGCTCGGGCTCGCCCCCGGTGTCCCCGCCTCGCAAGCGACGCTCCGGTAGGCTGCGCGCTCCTCGTGATCGCACGGGACGAGCTGGATCGCGTAGTCGACGAGCGCCCCGTCGGTCAACGTGACCGCGTAGCCGAGATCGCTCACGTAGCTGCGGCGCGCGCCTTCCTCCCCGGTGTCATCGTCCCATCCGAGCACGTACCGGACGGCATGAGCGCCACGCGCAGGCGCCACCTCGCAGGCACGGTCGTCCGCCGACGTGCAACCGAAGCAGACGAGCACGGCCACCGCCCCGAGGCGCCCGTGCGACCGAGAGGCCCCTCGACGTGCCATGAGACCCATCGGAGCACAGCCCGGTTCGCGGCGCTCGACCCAATCGCAAGCGCGCCTCGCGAGAGTCTTTCGCATGAAGCTGGGGTATCGTGTCGGCATAATTCGGTCCGTCGTGAAAGGTGCTGTGTTCGTCCTCGGTGGCGCTCTCGTCATTGCGCACGGCACGGCTTGCAACGAGGTTGCGGAGACGGTCAGCAGCGGCGGCAGCGGTGGCGGCGGGGTCGAGACCGTGACCACGACCACCACGACGACGACCGGCAGCGGCGGCGCGACGAGCTGCCCGTCGAAGAACTTCCTCGACGTGAGCCAGTTTGCGGGCGCCGGCGCGAACTACCCGAAGCCCGAGCTCTCGGTGACGTGCGCCGGCGACGTCGTCACGGTGACGAGCAACGGCATCCCGCACTACGAGTTCGTCGCCACGACGCCGAACGACCTGAAGGAGCAGGCCTTCACGTGGACGTTCCCGCGCGCGCCGAAGGTCGCGGCCACCACGACCGAGGTCCCGCTGCTCGGCACCGCGGGCATGGCCGTGAACGGCATGCCGATCTACGGGCCGAACGAGGCGCAGATGCCCGACCCCTACGGCGATCCTGTCTACAACGGCATCATCGACGACTGCCTCGGGCACACCGGGGGTCAGGGTGACTACCACTACCACGCGCTCCTCGTGAAGTGCCTCACGGCGAAGTCCGAGGACGTGAAGCCTTCACCGATCGTCGGCTACGCGCTCGACGGGTTCCCGATCCTCGGGCCCTTCGAGTGCGCCGACAAAGACTGCACGACGCCCGTCGAGATGCGTAGCAGCTGGGAAAAGACGGGCGGTCCGACGACGTACGCCTGGGACAACCACGCGTGTACCAAGGCCACCTGCGACAAGCCCGAGGGCGTCTACCTCGACCGCTGCAACGGTCACGTCGGTCCGAGCGGCGATTGCCACGACCACGCCACCCTCGCGAAGAACGAGCCGACCTACACCGGCTTCCCCTACATCCTCGGTTGCTATCGAGGCACGCCCTCGTCGCAGCGCGGCGACGAGCGAATGCGAAGCAGCTCATGCCGGTCCATCGGCCCGCGGTTTCGGTCCCCACTTCCTTCCCACGGTCGGTCGCCCTTCCGGAGTTGCGGTTCGCTTCGACCAGGCTGGTCTCCTCTCGGCGGGACTTGCACCCGCAAGGTCGCGCCCATGCTGGGCGCACACAAGAGAAGAGGCCCGGCACATCGACTGATGGGCGTCGTCCGACGAAACGCCCGCTGAACAC
>Ga0194129_10010119_pt1 | contig 10338 bp, 7 predicted proteins | sample TA2KigCa35mmetaG_FD_150862 | JGI IMG/M metagenome (GOLD analysis project Ga0194129, IMG submission 150862) | Freshwater microbial communities from Lake Tanganyika, Tanzania - TA2015038 Kigoma Deep Cast 35m | ecosystem: Environmental > Aquatic > Freshwater > Lake | place: Tanzania: Lake...
AGAGATTTCATATTATCTTCTATTGATTTACTATTTGTAAATTTAATAAAATAATGTGATTCTATACTTTTATCTTCTGTTTTACTATATATTTTACCAGAATTTACACCTATTCTTCTAATTGATATATCATGAGAATCTTGTTTTTTAACAAATTTAAAATTTATAGGTTCTATTTTATCTGGCATTATTCTTTCTATATTCTTCTTTTGCCATATTTGGAATATACAAGGGACATCACAATTTTTACCATTCACAATAAATGAATTTTCTGGAATATCATTTTCATATTCTAAATGGAAAAATTTGTCAAATTTAGCTTTATAAAAATCTTTTCTAAATGATTTTGGTAAAATAAATGATATTGTATCCGCAAAACTACAGCATTTTTTTATAAACTGTATTGCCAATGACGATTGACGACCAAAAGGAGGATTACCAATAATATGTACCTTATTATATGGTTTTATTATTTCTTCAACATCTAATAATAAAAAATCCTGCTTTACTATTTCTTTATTTTCTGGTAATAAATCATAAAATTTATAATTCTTAGATAGTTCCTTAATAATTTTAATGAAAGAACCATTACCAGCACTAGGTTCAATTATTAAATCATTTTCGCCTATATTTATATATTTCTGTATATGAACTTTACAATCCATAACTATTTCTGGATTAGTATAATATTTATCAATTGTATCTCGTTTTAATCCTGTATTTTGTATAATAACTATATTTTTTTTATTCATTAGTAATTTATTTTACTATTTTATTTTTATAAAAATTTATTATATAAATTATTCATCCAATAACATTAAGGCCATCGCAGAATAATTATGTAAATCAATCAATGTATCTCTAATTCCTTCATCATTTACTAGATTTACTCCATTTTTAGTTATTGACATGGAACGCTGTAATTTATCTTCAATTCTCATCAAAACACCAATAACACCATATTTAGCAAAAGCATCACCATAATCAGTATTTTTTCTAGTAAATAATTCCAACGCTTCTGTATGGATTTTTTTCATTTGGTCTACCCTGTTATTTTTGATAGATTCTACACTGTTATTTTTGATAGATTCTACACTGTTAGTATTCATATTTCTAATATATTTAATAATAATTATATTATTAAATAAAATCAATTTTTCAGTTTCACTCCAAAAAAATTATCCTTTTCAGTATATCTATATGCTTGGTATTCATCTATCAGTACTTTATCATCATAACCTAATTTTTTAAGGAAAGCTATAATTTTATTTCTTTTGTTTTCTTCCATATCATTCCATTCTTCATCTATCTTTTCTTTATATTCTTTATCCAAATAATATTTAGCATGTAATCTTTCATGTTGTATGGATTTTGAATTATAAACACCTATAACATATTCTATTTTATTCTTTTTAACAAAGTCATAGATGCTATCTGTTTTTTCAATAAAAGAAGCAGGAAAGTTATGTCCTTCCGCAGCAATTCCTAAACCTTCATATCGTTCGGATATTTTACATAATTCATTATTCATTGCTATTTTATTACTATATCTTATAATTAGCAATCTTGGATCTGTTTTATCTATTTCATAAACCATTATTATATTATTAACTAATTATATATTTATCAATTTTTATCTTTTATATTATAAAATTATTTAATCTAAGTATATTTATATGAATCATATTACTAATGAAAATTTTTTACAAAAAAAATATTTAAAATATAAATCTAAATATTTATATTATAAAAATAATTTAATTGGTGGTGATCCACGAGAAGAAATTATAAAACAAATATATTCTCTTCTTAGAATTAATTCTGATAGAATTATACAATCATTTTTAATTGGAAGGCTTCGTGTAGAACCATTTAGTATTCCATATACTGATAAAGATCAAACTATAATTGATGATATAAAAAATAGAGTTAATCCATTATTGACTAAACAACTTCAAGATTGGTCTGTAGATTCACGAGCCAGATTTGATTTACATTTATCAGTAAGTGATACACACATAGAAGTAAATTTAGAAATAATACCTCTATTTGGTTGTTTGATATTAGAAGATAGAACTGGACAAAAAAGAATAATTAAATCAGATGATTGTATAATATTAGAAGAAAAATTAAGATTATCACCCGAAGGATCTACATATGAAAATTTGGGCAACTTATTAAGAGGACATTTTACACATAATCCTAGTTTAGTAGAAACTCGTGTAGTTAGTGAAGATGAATATAATTTTATTGATATTCTTAATAGTAGAGATTTAGAAACATTAAGAATTATGAAAGGTTTTACAACTAAATAAATGAGCTTTTTTGCTTAATAAAATTAATTAGTTTTTACCTATTTCAACATGAATTAATCCATCTTTTACTAAATCTTCTTGTTTATAATTATTTTTAAGCATTTTACCTTCTCCTTCAATAATTATGTCATAATTATTTATATTTTCTTTTGTAATATTATTTTTTTGAACATAACTATCTATATCAACCTTAAAATTAACTCTTGTTATAGCACATCTCTTACAATCAATAATATTTCTATTTACACCAAAGTGAAACGAAGATCCAGCATAATGTTTTTCTTTATTTATTTTTTTATTTTTTGGAACTAAATAAACATTAATTGTTACAGATTCCATTGGAATAGGAATTTCAATTAATTCAATAAAAGATACAGTAGGTTGTTCTGGTTGTGCTTGAATAATATCATATGTAAATGGATATCTATCTAGATTTAACATATTTTTTAATAACATATATTTAAATTTTTGATTTGTCCATCCATATTTATACTTATTATAATCTTTACTATAAATACCAGTATGAAAAAATGGAGCTTGTGTTGCCATATATGTTTCTTTTTTAATTTTTTTAGGATAAATAGATTTCTTAAACTGATTAGTATTATTATACATCCATGTATAAAAAAATCTATCCATATTACAATGATGTAGCCAAAATAATGGATCAAAAGCAGATATACTAATATCACTCATATTACCATTTTCTCCACCAATAATATTGTGAAGCGAATTATGAGGTGTTTCTAATGGAGTATATTCTGTAATTAAACCTGTTTTGACGTATGATACTGGATGAGAACTAAACTCTTCGTATGATGATGCATATAATGTATTATTTAGTTGTTTCTTAATAACATCTAGTTTCATTTTATCTTCTGATGTTTTTGGATTAAGAAAACCATTACGAGTTGTTTTTGTTTTAACATTATCTTTGTAATAATAAGCACTTGCTAATGGATTATCTATAGTAATATCATTATTTTCATATTTTATTGTAATTTTTTCAAGATTTAGAAAGCTAAAATCAACTGTATAATCAGTTAAATCAAGATATGGTAAAGTTATGTATTCTTTATTAGTTGAATTATTATATTTATTTAACAATAATTCAAATTGATAAATATATGGAGTGTGCCACGCAATAAAAGAATATACACTATGCTTACAATAAAATGGTTCATTTGTTTTACCAATAGCTGTTACAATATCTGGATCTGTCGGACATAATACTTTTTTATCATCTGGACGAAATGTATCACCATGAATTCCACAAATTCTATACCAATCACTCGATTCTTCTAAATTTTTTAATGCCATTATAAAAATGCCAAACTTTACATGATGGTTATTTTTTAGATCAATAATGTTAAGACGTTTGTGTTTTTCAATAATCATAGATATTTTTATATATAATATTATAATTACATATTTTTATATTATTTTTATAATAAAATTATTTGATAAAGCAGTTGTAAAAGAAAAAGATATTTCGGAAAAAAGAAATCTAAAACTAGCAAATAATAAAATTAATTTATATATTGAATCTGGTTATTCTTTACTTCCAGATAATAAATTTCATTATTATTTTCTAAATTATAATTTTTATTAAGTTCATATTTAGTATTAAATAATTTTTTACGAACATATAAATCTATATTTACATATTTCATTATTTATAAATAGATAGAATATATTTTAGTTCAATATAAAGAATAAATAATATATAAAAGTAATACTATGACAAATTTAGAAATATTTTTAGATGAATATAATAATAAAGAAATTAATTTTAATTTTACAAATAAATATAAAACCTTTGGATATGAAGATGAAGAATTATTTGATATTGATTTAGATTTTATGTTAAAAAATTTGTATAATATAGTAATAGTAGAAAATAGAAAAAGAAGATTACATCAAACAGAATTTAGAGAGCAAATACTTAATAAGTATAATAGAACTTGCATTATTACAGGAATAAATTGTGAAACAGAATTAACAGCTTGTCATATAATTCCAATTTCTGAAGATGAGAATTATGATATTGACAATGGATTATTATTAGTTGAAAATTTACATAAAACATTTGACAAATATCTATGGTCTATAAATCCAAAAACAAAGCAAATTATTGTTAAAGAAAATATAGGTAATTCTACAATTACACAATATAATAATAAGTTTCTTGAAATAGATATATCACCACAAATGTATTATAATTTGTTAAATCATTATAATAAATTTTTAGGTAAAAATATGTAAAAATTGAATATAATTATATATGTTTATAATTATATATATAACACTAAAAACTATAATGGTAATATACGAAGATATTAAGAAAGAATTAGAATATCTACAACAGATAAAATTAGAATGTAAAATAATTCCGAATGGTTATCTAAAAAGATTAATAGATAATTTTATTATAACTGAAGAAATAAGTGAATTAGTAAAAGAGGATTTAGAATTATTTATTAGATGTATAGAATATTACAAAAAGAAATTTAATAAATTTATTATTGAAAATAGTGATATTAATTTTAATGAGTTAAACTTTTTAGAATTATTTATATTTAACGATTCTAATGAAAAGAAACAAAAATATAATAGATTTACTGAAATTATTATTCCTTGGTTAAAACAAGATTTTTTTCATGATTTGTATCAAAAGAATAATTTTGTTAGTAATGAAGATATTATATCAGCAAAAAATCAATCTAATAATACTATTACTAATTTTGTACCAAGAATAAACCAAAAAGATGCTTTTGATAAATTAGAGAAATATGGGTTAGTTACAGGTATTCATTGTCAAGCAACTGGTTGTGGTAAAACAAATATTATATTAAAATATATTGGTTATACATCTAAGCTAGTAGATGCCCTAAAAGTGTCATCGCCCCAAAAAAGAAATTGTAAAATAATTCTATTTACTGAAAGAGTAAGTATCTTAAAAGATTTATTTGATTTTAAAAACGGTGATTTAGTGCCAGATACTAAAAAGTTTGAAGAATGGAAAAAATCAGGATTATGCGATCTAACTAATTTCAATATTATAAATAGAGTAACAGTTAAAAGTAAAGACTGGCATGAAGAATTAAAAAAATCAACTAAACCAACTCTATTAGTTATTAACAGAGCTTATTTAACATTGGATAAATTATATAAATCATTTACTAAAAATGATATTGATTTAATTTTACACGATGAATGTCATAATACTTCTAGCTTACAATGTCATGATTTTTTAACATATTGTAAATCTCTAACAATTCCTATTGTTGGTTTCAGTGCTACACCTGTTAGAAGTGGTAAGAATGATAAAGATAAATTATTAGAAATTTATGCTTGTAAAGATGATAAGACTAAATTAAATTTAATTACTGATTACAATATGATATATGCTATATCTAATAAACTAATATTACCACCTGAATTTTTTTGGTATCAAATAGAAAAATATTATACAGATGATACAAAAGAAAATAAAAAGAAAGATAAAAAAGTAGAAAAAGAATTGATTACACAAGAAGAATTAGGTTCTGTGTTGGAATTATTAAATTCTGTAGTTCCTCTATTGGTAAATAAAAAAATTATAGCATGGTGTGGAACTATATCATTAGCTAAAAAATGGAAAGAATTATTTGAAAACAATTACAAACAAAGAGTTAATTTAAGAGATTTCACATTTGGACTAGATACATCACAAAGTAAGTCTGAGGATTATGAAAAATTTAAAACTTTAGAAGGTAAAAGTATATTATTTTGTGCCAATAAACATAGAGAAGGTTCTGATATTAATTTATTAGATTGTTGTATGTTTATTGATAAAGTTAAAGATAGAGGAGCAATACCTTTTATTCAATCTATTGGAAGAGTTTTAAGATTACCAAAAGAAACAGAAGAGAATAAAGATAAACCGCTTAAAAAGATGGGTGTTATAATTGATGGTTATGTTAAAGAAAGTAATAATTATGATAAAGAATTTATTGAAAAAATTATTGGATATTACATTGCATTACAAAATTTAACAGGGATTGAAATATATAATGAGGAAACTAAAGAAACTGATAAAACTGTAGCATTTAGAAGAGCGATGGATTTAATTAAATTTGATAAAATTAAACAAGAAATTAAATTCAAGTTAGGAACTGAAAGAATTAAAATTCATTGTAATAAACTGGAATGGATGAGTATATCAAAATATTTTGAAAAGTTTCTACAACAAAAGATTAAAATATCTAATGATGAAAAAACAGAATCAGAATATAATAATTTAAAACTTAAAATTAAAAATAAGTTTAAATCAGATTTAGAATATATTGACTGGGCTGTAGATAATAATCAAGAAATAAATCCAAAAGATAAATATAGTGAATATTGGAAAAATTGGTATGACTTTTTACAAATTGATACTTCTATTTATCCAAAAAATAAAGAGGAATTAATAGTAATTTGTAATAAAAATAATATTAATACAGAAAAACAATATTTATCCAGAATACAAATTAATAATAATATATATCTTCCATTAATGCCTAATGAATTATATAGTGATTTTAGTTATAAATTATTATAAATTTTTATATTAAAAATTGATTTTGATTAAATATGTTTAAGTATATATAATTATATATAAATAATGTCAATTAATACTAAAGAACAATTAAAAGATTATATTCATAGTATTCATGATTATATTCGTAATTCAGGTGCTGGTTATGGTATGAATGCTTTAAAAATATTTAATGTATTTTATACTATGAAACTTTTAGAAAATAAAATGGCTGAAATTGGTTTTAATGAAGAATTAGATTGGCGTTATGTTAAGAAATATATTAATAATAGTAATTTTGAAGATGATGTTAGAGATTGGATTTATGATACTATAAATAAATTAAGATCAATTTGTCTTAATGATAATACAAAGACTCATCCATTAACTAAAGATATTAAAAATATTTTAGATATTGTTTTAGATTGTAAAGAAAAAAACGGTAATAAAAATAAAGAATTACAGCATATAGAGGATGAAATAAACAAAGTTTTAAAAAAACAAAATGACGATGTTCAAAATAATATAAAATTAAAAGAGTTGGCTTATTTTATTTATTTTCAATTACCAGAAAGATTAGATAAAAAATTTATAAAAGATATGTTTATTAAAATTGATAGTTTAGAAAATATTTTAAAAAATAATAAGGATTTTGATATTAAAGGTAAAATTTATGAATATTTTATTGGTAGAGATAAAACTGCTATGTCTGACTTGGGAGCTTATTTTACTGATAGACATTTAACAAATTTTATTATGGAAGAAATAAATCCTATTTTAGATAAAAATGGTAACGTCCAAACAATGATTGATCCTTTTGCAGGTTCAGGTGGTATGACATTATCATATGTATCGTATATTAATAAAAATTATAAAGTTAATTGGAAAAAAAATGATAATTATAAAAATGTTTATCATTATGATATGTCAGAAGATGTTGTTAAAATTGCTGGTATTGAATATTATTCATTAACAGGAAAATTTCCTAGTTATGAAAATCAATTTACTAGAATTAACAGTTTTAAAGAAGATAGATTTAATAAATATAAATATCTTATTACGAATCCACCATATGGTGGAGATAAATCCACAAAATCAGCAGATACTATTAATAGAGAATGTATAATTGAATATAATAAAAAAGAAATAAATACTTTAATTGAGAAAATTGATATTACTCCTATTAAATATAAAAATATAGAATTAAGTATTATTAAAGATATTAAAGCAACTATAAATAAAGATAAAGATATTTGTGAATTTATAAATTTTAAAGAAAGTATATTAATTAATGATAAAATAGAACAATTTAATGATTATGCCAAAAAATTATTTATTAATTATAATTTTGATGAAAATAAAGAAGAAATTTTAAAAGTTTCCAGATTATGTATTCAAAATATATTGTATCAAAATATTATTAATAAAAATAATAAAGAACAAGAAAAAATGCAGGTAAATTATTATACTTGTGGTAGTAAAATTAAAGAATATTCTAAAAAAATTGTTAAGGATTATCATAATATTCAAAAAAATTTAATTACTAATACTATTGATAATGAATTATTAAAACTAAATAAAGATGTAGAACCTCTAAAATATAAACAATTTGAATCTTATAAAATTCAATTGTCTAAAAATCCAACTGATAAAATCATTATGGATGAATTAGAAAAATTTACGGATAAAGAATCATGTTCTCTCATTTTATTAATGAGTTTATTAGATAATGATGGTGTTTGTGCAGGTGTATTAAAAGAAGGTGTTTTCTTTGATACAAACTATTCTAAATTAAGAGGGTATTTAATTAATAATTTTAATGTTTCAAAAGTTATTTCTGTTTCAGCAGACCAATTTGAAAATACAACTACTAAAACATCAATAATTATTTTTAAAAATGATGGTAAAAAAACAGAAAAAATAGAATTTTATGATTTAGATATTGAAAAATATTCTGATGATAAAATTATATTTGGTGATAAAAGTGATTTTATTCAAGGTTTAATTAATGGTAATGTTAATATAGAACCTAAAAATAAAATTTCAAATGTAAATAAAAAATTAATATCTACTGCAACTTTTGATGAACTTTCAAAGGTTATTATTAAATATAATAAAAATAATGAATTACAATTTGATATTCCATTCTCTTTTAATAGTAAAGATTATATTAAGAAAGAAATTGTTTGCGGTGATGGATATGAACTTGTTAAATTAGGTGATATATGTGAAAGTAAAAATGGATATGCGTTTAAGACATCAGAATATAAAGATAATGGAGTACCATTAATTACTATAACACATATAAAAAATGAAAGACTGAATTTTAATAATAATCATTATATTGAAAATAATGATATATATAAAAATTATGAAATACAAAAAAATGATTTAATAATTTCATTAACTGGTAAAAAACCAAATTTAGTAAATATTGCCTTAAATACTTATAGTGATAAATTATATCTTAATCAACGATGTGCTATTTTACGAAATTTTAAAAAAATAAACTATTATTATTTTTTAGCTATCTTTAATGGATTTCTACAAAATCATATTGACAAATATATTGGCAATGGAACAAATCAAGAAAATGTATCATTGATTGAAATACAACAATTAAAAATACCAATTCCAAAATCACAAGCCAAAATTCAGGAATGGGTTGATAAAATATCAAAGCCTTATGATAAAATGAATTCAAATAAATCCAAGATTAATGAATTAGAGGAAAAAGTAAAAAATAGAATTAAAGAAATTTGTGAGAATGAGGATTGTGATGAGGTTGAATTTGATTCATTATTAAGTTATTTACCAAAAAAGAATAAATATAGAGCAACTGATGGTTTTACATCAGGTTTATATAAATTTTATACTTCTAGTCAAGATAGAATTTTATATAGAAATGACTATGAATTTGAAAATACTTGTATTTTAATTGGAAGAGGTGGTAATCCTTCAATTCATCTTGCATCAAAATTTTCAGTTTCACATGATGATGTATATGTAATAAATATAAAAGATGTTAAAAATAAAAAACTAATACAATTTATATTTAATTATTTAAAAATAAATATAAATCTAATATCAAGTAGTTTTAAAGGTTCTACAATAAAACATAGTTCAAAAGAAGGATTATCAAGTATAAAAATTCAAATTCCCAAAAACAAAAAACTCATACAAAATCTTGAACCAACATTTCAAAAAATAGAAACTTTACAAACTGAAATGAAGGAAGCAGAAACACTATATAAACAATTAATTAAAGAACTGTCTGAAGAAGCATTACCAAGTAATAAAAATGTATCTACTATTACAACAAATAATAATGAAAGTGATGATATTTCAGAAGAAGACATTAAACATAATATTGTATCTATAAACAATATTGATTATATAGAAGAAAACGGTAATTATTATTCAATAGATTCTAAAGGACAAAAAGATTATTTATGTTATACA
>Ga0194129_10010121_pt1 | contig 10338 bp, 10 predicted proteins | sample TA2KigCa35mmetaG_FD_150862 | JGI IMG/M metagenome (GOLD analysis project Ga0194129, IMG submission 150862) | Freshwater microbial communities from Lake Tanganyika, Tanzania - TA2015038 Kigoma Deep Cast 35m | ecosystem: Environmental > Aquatic > Freshwater > Lake | place: Tanzania: Lake...
TTGGACCGCGTTAATAATAATATGAGCCGCAGATTTAATCCAAGATTCGATAATATTAATAACAATAATATAAACATTCACCATGGAGGTGGTGATAGAGATAGACATGATTGGGGTGGATATGGAGGATATAATAATTGGGTATATCCGCCTCTTTACTACTACGATTATTTAAATCCATATTGGAATCGTGGCTGGAATAATCCAGAAGTTGAAGTAGTTAAAGTAGAATCTGACAAAAATGATAAAAAAGAAAGAGATGATCGGGATGACAAACCCAGGAATTTTATGAATGTAACAAATGTATTTTTGGGGCTTATTTTATTACTGCTAATTATTGGAATAATATTATATATTAGGAAGTAATAAGAAAGTATATCAATATAAAGGAAAAAGAGTAAAATTGGCAAAACCAATTGTTCTCGAATTAAAAGATAAAAAAACTGGCGAAGTTAAAAAAGTAGTTAAAAAATATAATAATGTAATTATCTCTATTTAGATAAAATATTATTAAATTTATATAATGTCTAATTCATTATTAAATCTAAGAAGAAGAGACTTAAGAATAATAGATTTATCAAATAATAATTTTATAGGAGCAGATTTAACAGGAGCAAATTTAAAAAAAAAAAATTTTACAGGAAAAAATTTTACAAAAGCAAAATTAATAGATGCAAATTTAGAAAGAGCAAAATTATCAAAAGCAAATTTATCAAATACAACTTCAACAAATGCTAATTTTACTGATGCAAATTTAACAGAAGCAATATTACAAGAATCATTTTTATTTAAAGCAAATTTAACAAGAGCAACTTTAATAAAAGCAAATTTAGAAGGAGCATATTTAAGTACTGCAAATTTAACAAAAGCAATTTTAATAGGCGCAAATTTAACAAAAGCAAATTTAACAAGAGCTATTTTAATAGATGCAAATTTAGAAGGAGCAAATTTAGAAGGAGCAATTTTAATAGGCGCAAATTTAACAGGAGCAAATTTATCAGGAGTAATATTAAGTGAAATACAAAAAAAACAAATAATCCGTGAATCAGAAATACAGATTATTCAAAGTTTTCCACCAAGATTACCAGGAAATTTAGTGAATAACCAATTTGTTTCACAAAGACCAAGAAGGGAATTATTAGCATCTCCATTAATAATAATTCCAAAAAATAAATTAAATTTACAAAATTCAGCAGACGGTTCATGTCCAAATTATAATGATTTATATGATTTTATATTAGACCAAGACTTAACGCTTGGGTTTCAATTTAGATATATTGGACAAATGGTTATAGATGAAGGAGGTGCAAGAAGAGATATTTTTGAAAAATTGCTTCCGATTTATACACATCGATTTTTTGAAAGTATTGAAAGTAATAATGATTGTGTAATATTAAGAAATAATATAGATATGGAAATATTTATAGAAGAAACTTTACAAATGATACGTTTAGCAAAAGCTGCAAATATACCAATATTTTTAAAAATTCACGAAAAATTATTATCTTTATTATCATCAGATAAATATAAAGAATATTTTAATAATAATAAAAAAAATTTTGAAAAACTTTATAAAAATGTTAGTTTATATATTAATTCTAATAATAATTCTTATAATAAATTAACAGATAATAGTGCTTTTTTAAGAAAAAAAAATAATAATGATATAATAAATCTTTATAAAAAAGAACAAAATAAAGATACGAAAAATATACTTAGAAAAGAAATACGATTAAGAAAATTTTTAGTAGGAATCGGTTTTAAAACGTGGAAACAATTTAAGAATATGTATTATTTTTTTAATAAAATTGTTAAATTAAATGAAAAATATTTCTCTTTTAAATTGGATTTTGATTTAGAAAGTTTTGTAAAAAAAATAAAAATAAATAAACAATATGAAGGGGAAATACCATTAACTAATTTGGTGTATTGTCAGATGATAAAAATACATTTAAATTTAAACACTCTGAAATTTATGAAGAATATGAATATTTTCGTCCTTTTCTTGATTATATTTTAGGTCCTAAAAGTAATGATTTAAGAAGAGCGATGTGTATTGCATATATAACAGGTTCTTCATATTATCCAGGCTCATTTACATTTGTTTTACAAAATACATCTAACCCAAAACCATTCTTCGCTCATACGTGTAAATTTGAATGTTATTTTTTTAAAAATGATAAAAATAGAGTATTTTATGAAAATAAAGAAAATTTTATTGAAGACCAGCTTAAACCTAAACCAGGTAATGATTTTTCATTTCATTAAAAGTTTAACTATCCTTAAATAATTTCATTGTTTTCTTTGTTTCCCGAATCATCTGTTTAATTTTTTCATCATCCAATGATGAAAATTCCGGTGTGTTCTTCTTTGTCTGCAAATAATACGATTCCTCCATTTCAAAAGGCATCATTTCATCTTCTCTAACTGGACTCCGTGGCTTTTTCATATTATTTTTGATAAAAGCCAGTAAATCAAATGTATAGTATTCTCGCCCATGCAATGTTAAAAATGCCTCTATTTTTTTCGCATCCGTGATTTTCTTGGCGAAAAGCGTATTCTTATTTATATGGATTTTGTCGGTGCAAAAATCCTCCTCCAAAATATACATATCAATATCCCCATCTTCAATAAACTTGAAGATTGGCTCCCAATCTTCCTTCTCCAAAACATAAGACGCGATTACTTTAGGAATTCCAATATTGCACAACTCTAAATTTATTAATATTTGCATATAATATTCAGGAAAATAATTACGAATCAAAAACATGCAATGCATTCTTGTCAAAATATTCCACAATTCTTAGACCATTTATCGCCCCGTTTTTCATCATAAAATTCTTCAAATCCTTTATTTTATTCATATCCCCCAAAATCCGGTAATTTATTCGCTCAAACAAGTTCTTCTCCATAACTGGAAAAACGCATTCAATATAATATTCATATAACTTGTTTGTGTTCGCCTCGTAGAATTGTGTATGCCCCGTTTTCAAATGAATCGCATTGGCACTCCGGCTCACAATCATCTTGTCGCCTTCTTTGTAGTTAGCTTCTATATAATTCATGTAATTCACCGGGAAAAAGCTGTTCGCCGCCATAACAAAAAAATAGGGCGCCACACTGTTCATAAAATTCGTCATAACCAGCAATTTCTGCATTTCCGACAGGGTTGTTTTGCCCCCACCTAAAACCGCCTTTATCTTGAATAGTCGGTCAAAATTGTAAAATAAATTTTCCGCTGTCTTCTCCAACCCACGAATGTAATTAGGATGGTCAGCATATAATATTATTTCAAATGTATGATTGGGCGACGATTTCACCAATTTCTCCAATGTGCGCTCTATTTCCCCAATATTCCAGTTCTTCGTCTGAGTTATAATCACCGTATTCTGAGGAATTAGGAAACGATCCTTTCGGTTCCATTCCGTCACAATAAATCCATCATTCTGCACTGTTTTGTTCGCCACTGTCCGCAATATTTCATTCCGCTGAAATGGCTGGTTTTGAACCTTCTTCTCAACCCGCCTCTGGTATTCCCTTTCACAATCAATCGCCAGCCGATTCAAAATTTGACTCCTATATATTTTATGTGTGTCATATGCTCCAATATTTTCGCTAAAAATATTCTGCAGAACTAGCCTATAAAACGCCTTTGTATCCTCCTCTATTTTCCGTTCTTCTTTACTATTCCGAATAATTTTCTCCACTGATTCCCGCACAAAATCGTTATCGGCGTCCCCCGCATGATTGCAAAGATTAATGATTAGAAGAAATCGGTATTGGTCAAAATGGTATTTTTTGTGATAGCCAAACAATTGGTAAAAATGGATGTCCACTGGATTCCCAGAAGTCGGCAAAAAAATGCTGTCAATTTCTCCAATATAAGCAGTTAAAACATGATTTTCTATCTTATTTAATTCCATCCTAGTGATCTCATTCGCCCAAATAATCAATTCCTTTTTCGCCTTTTTCTCCAATTCTACCTTACATTTATATTCATCGACCCCAATATTCTGGGCTTGTTTCACAGTTTTCTTCATGTCAATCGACCAAAATATTTCTAACCGTGAATTCACCATAAATTCACAGCTGAACTTGTCCGGTGTTTTATTCTCCAAAATAATATGATACCCTTGAAGGTCCCCCTCTTCGATCACATCATTTATTTCTTGGATGGTGTCCTTCGACTCCAGAATATTTATAAAAATTTTCTTACATTTCATTGCCGAAATATTATAAATAGAATATATTTATAATTTTGAGAGAACGCCAATTTCCTAGAGGAGTGTGTATGCTTGCAAACTTGGCAGAGGATAAGATGAGTGGAATTTATAAGGATAACGGTATGGCTCCCTGAATAACGGTTTATTGTAGAAATTCAGGGGGTTTGATCCAGTCCTCAAATAATTAAAGGGTTTATCCATGTAATCTTGCCAAAATTCAGCTGCGCTTTTGTCCGTCTTCTTCCATAAATACGACAGATTATAAACAAAAAGAATAATAATTAAAATTATTAAAATCAAAAGTGTCCAAAATAAATTTCCCATTATAAATATATGCTATATATTTTTTTCTTCGCAATTCTTCTTTCATTCGTCATCGGTTTAGCAGTCTGGGCAATCATTGAGGCTGTCCAGCACAAAAAAACAAAAAAAAATAAAATAGTTGTTGGCGATTGCAAAAATACTCGCTGGGGATGTTGTCCCGATAATCTAATTCCTAAATATGACCCAATGGGAACCAATTGTATACCTCGCTCACACTCAGGCTCAGAAAAAGTATCCAATAATCCTTTCAATCAGCCCCATTTGCTGGGGAGCAGTTAATTTGTAATTCGTAATATACTCTGAATGTTTCTTAGTCTCATACACCATAAGTTCTCCCTCAAAATGCAATTCTTTACCCTCAAAATGAAGGCGATTCGTGCTTTCCATGAGAAGAGGAATTCTGTGAAAGAACCACATACGCAACTCTCGTATATTCATTTGCCTAAAGAATTCAGCGCTTAATATATGTGGGCGTTCTCTCATTTTATCAATGGCAATCTTCTTGTTTAAAAATCGGCGACCTTGAGGTCCCAATTTTTTATCAGTTTTCGTAATATTTTCAATGGAATATCCAACACAATAAATGTCGTCTTCGTTGGGGTCCGTAGTAAAACTATATTCCTTTTTATGGACTTCTGACATGTACTGGATCCACTCATCTAATTTCATAAAAGCAATATGAACCCTCATCTTATTACTGAGCATCGCCCGGAAATATTTGATCTTCATTTCGCGGTAAGAATCATCCATTTCAACTTCTACTCTGGGTTGTTCATAGTGATCATTCTTATTGATTCCTAGACTCAAAAGGTATTCTTCTGGTATTTTTTCATATTCATCAAGGCGATATCTATTTTTGTCTTGACCAAAGAATTTGGAATTCTTCCGGAGAGTGATTAAATCTTCATAATTCTTTCCAGAGAAGTAGCCACCTTGGGTCCTAGAATTTACACTCTTCAAAACATCTCCATTCCCCTCCAATATGAAGCCAAATTTGATATGAATAATGTGTCCATTCTCAATTTTATTCGCTAATATTGCACTATTGTAAATCTCAAATGGATTCGGTTTATCGCGGTTGTATAGCATCTTCAAATCTGCATTTTTAATATCGCAAAAAATTCCTAGCCCAGATTTAACAAAAAATTTTCCCAATGAAATGCATTCCTTGGGCTCCTTTTTCGCGTTCTTCGGATCTAATCCATTAAATCGATTCTTCTTGTCAGAAATAATTTCTTTCGCTGGATTATACACACAATAAATGGGCTTTTTGATCAGCCTTTTAACGGCGGTATTCCTCAAAAATGGGCGATTCTGGCGAAGTTTCGAGTGATCCCCCTTATATTTAACTCCCGCATAAAATACGCCATTTGTCTCCTTATTCTTAACATAAGCAAAACAATAGGCAATTATTTGGTTTGATTTTCCAACTGGTTGGTATATCCAAGTGAAAGAAACTGGCGTGTCCGTGGTCATTTTTATATAAATTTGTATTATTTCTTTTAAGCCCAATTAAAAAATTTTCATTTTTTTCCCGGACTCATAAATTACTAGAAATCCCAAATTTTTTCGAATATTATTGCCGAATGCACGGGAAAGCCCTACATCAACGCGCCAAAGTTTTTTATTACATAAATCATTGACTTTACTCTGAACAGTATGCCCAACCACCATATAATTTGCTTTTAGATTTCCTAAGGTTGTCAATAATCGCTTACAATTTACATTATTCACGCCAAATTCGCGCGTTGTTAGTATTCCATTTTCGCCACTTATTATATCGAAAAAAACATTATCTTCATGGAGGTTCATTTCATTGGACAGAAATTTATGGAGCATTGCATTTAATTTCGGGATTGGATATTTTTTGGATATTTCCGGGGGTATCCCAGCATGGCAAAAAACCCAGCCACCAATATTTACAGCAAGGAAACATTTTTGTGCAAATTCACGGAATTGATTATTAAAATACTTTAGGCGATTCAATTCACCACCCATTTCTCGAATTCCGCGATCGCCACTATATGTGAAATTACCGCGAATATTCATGAATTCATGGTTGCCCAATAGTATTATCACATCCCCTTTTTTACGTTTTGCCTGTTTTATTAGTTTGCTCAAAAAAATAATGACTTTTAGGTCACTATCTCCGGACCAATTATCAATTCTTGCTTTACCATCAACTAAATCTCCAATCATTACCAAATATGTTTTACCACCGATCCATTCTAACTTATCATTTATTAATCCTGCTTTTTTTAAAACAGCGATTAATATTTCATAGTCAGCATGAATGTCTCCAATAACTACTATTTTTTCAACCATTTTATAAATTCCTTTCATTATTATTTAAGAAGATATTAAAAACAATCTTATATTATTTTATATGACTTCCAGAGTTTTTGATGTTAGTTTCCGGAATGAAGCGCGCAGAGTAACCGTAAATGATAATACTAAAATTGGATATTTCATTGAAAAATCTATTGGAATTTATGATTTAAATATTGATGATATAACTGGAATATATTTTGTTGATAATGATAATCAAGAATTATTTTTACATGATCAGGCTTATACTAAATTTTTCGAAACTATTGCTGTTTTACTGCGCGAAAATCTATATATTACATTATTCACAATTACAACTTCAAGACATTTAAGAACACCGCAATCTATTAATAAATTTCGCAAGGAATACAAGCGATTTATAAATAATAATAATCAACCAAATAATCGCGTATTTTTTGATAGACCCTACATGAATGTCACGAATAATTATTATGGGCAACATCCAACACCTGATATGTTATTGAATCAATTAAATCAACCCATAACATATTACAGGGCGGAAATGTATGTAACGAATAATTATTTTAATGATCAACCAGATAGACAAAATGATAGATATTATCATCCTCGTCCTCAGCCAGAGCCAGAGCCAGAGCCACGAGCTCAGCAGCAGCCTCAGCCCTCAGTTCGTATACCAGAACCAAATATTATAAATAATATTTTTTCTGAACAGAATGTTCTTAATAGATATTTAAACAATAATAATGCGGCAAATAATGCAAATAATATAGAAATAGAACTAAATTATTTATATAATCCAGAAAGAGGGCGGTTTAATATAATCCAGAACCCAGCCCGAAATAATATAATTGATTATATTTATAATTTTATAACAACCCCACTGACTCCAGGTGTTAGTCAAGATACAATAAATCAATTACAACGTGGGGCATATACAAATCTTCGCGAACATATTATTCCTGAATGCACCCAATGCACAATAAGTCTGGAAGATTTCACGGATGATACAGAAGTCATTGTTCTACCTTGCCGACATGCTTTTACAGTTAATGGAATTCAACGATGGTTGCGAACAAATACAACATGTCCGACATGTCGGGGGGACATCGCGTCCACCCCTCCGATTGGATAATATTGGATAATATTTTTACAAATCAAATGAGTAAGATATTTGGACATTGTGTCTATCTTTTTACAATTGATTAGTATTAGACGAATATCAATCTGTTATGCGTTTGATTCCCAATGAATACGCCCATTGTGCATTTCCATCTACGCCTATTGCATCATTATCGGCGTCCCATGTCATCATTCCAGCTAGCCCTTTTGATATTGCAAATGATGTCAAATTCAGGGCGTCTTGTAGCGACATATTTTTACCCGTGTCGTCTAATCCTGGCATAAGTCCTAGAACAATCTTTGCCGGGCTAACGCCCCAATTTGTCAAATAAAAATTCACATCATATTGCACCTGGTTGTAATATGTTGAACCATCTGCAATCCATAAATCGTATTCCATGGGCTGCCATGCGCTTAAATTGCCAATTGTTAGGTTTATAAGATTCTGCTGATAGCAACCACCACTCCACGCCTGTGCCGGTGTTGTCAGAGTAATGTATAGACCTGGGTTTATATTTTTTAGTGTGTTTATCAGCGATGCAGCTTGATTGGCGAAATTACTGGGGACATTCGCAGATGAATCCTCTATATCAAAATCCACGCCGTCAAAATTACATAGATTCAGGACGGAATTTATATTCGAGGCTAGAAATCCTGGTGAATCATACAAGTCAGAGCCGTAGAATGGATATGTTGCACCTCCAACAGAGAGACTTATTTTGCCGCCATTGGTGTGGACTAAATTGACGATGCTTTGGGTTTCACTAATGGTTATTCCTTCAAATCCGGGGATGTAGTCGGTCCCGGCAAAATTAAAACTGGCAAATGCTAGCATAACGCGAGTATTGGGCATAACATTTTTGGCTATCATTTCTTGAATAAGGGCGAGAGGATCGGTGCCCCATCACATAGGTTGTATATGTAGTCGTCATATATAGTATTATAAAAAAAAATGAAAATTTTTTTATTATTTTATGTAGATATAAAAATGAATACACATTGGATTTTAAGAATCGGTGATGGTAAAAATTTTACTAATTCTTCAAAATATAAAATATGGGGCATAAATTCTACATCAAGTCTTGGTAAATATTTTGTTAAAAATATTAAAGAAGGTGATATATTGTGGTTTGTAAAGAGTAAGTCACATGGAAAAATTTTTGCTGTTGCAACATTTGTTTCACAAAATAAAAGACAAATAGGACCACTTATAGATATTTCTATGACAAATGATGAACTTGGATGGGCTGGTGATGGTGTTGAATGGACATGTGATACGGAAATACATTATTCTAATTTATTTGGATTATCAAATTGTGATATTTTTGCAAATATTAAAGGATGTGCAACAATTAGAAAATACGATGAAAAAATAGAATTAAATTTACCGGATGAATATCAAAAAATTTTAAAATATAGCAAAATTACTACTCAATTATGATGAATTTTTTATAATATTCAATAATATTTATTTTAAAAATAAGAATGGGGGTAACAAATCACAAAGTGATTCCTTAGTGTAAGGGGAAGCGCTATTCAGTCTGAAAGATATAGTCTTTCAGACTTAACAATAGTTCCCCCCCCCCCAAAAAGTGAAACTTTTTTAACTTAAAAACATCACACTATTAGACTAAAAATGCAGAACCCTGAAACCTACCTCTCCAATAAAGAAAATGTTTTCCACCAATTGAGAGGGCATTTTTTAAAAATAAACATTGAAAGACATGGCGAACAATCCACAATTTTAGAAGAAAAGAAGACCCCCATTAATCCACTCCAACAAATGCAAATGAAAATATTGGAGGGCAGAATGCAAAAACTCAAGTATGAGCGATTGCGCAAAAAAGGCGAGAATGCGGTAGAAGGCGCCGGCACAGAAGAAGACGCCAAAATCAATCTACAGAAATTCGGATCATCAGTTGGATATTATACAATTGATAATTTACTGGAACGGCTAAAGCAGAATGATGTGCCACCCACAGAGGAAGAGAAGAAGCCCCCCAGCTGGAAAGATCTTTCAGAAGAGGACCAAAAGCACAAAATGCGAGAGTTCCTCCAGCAATTCCGGAGTGGCATGGAAGAGGATATTTGGGTGGAAATGTCGAAAGACATTTTCCGGAATATGAAGACAATTCCAATCACTTGGGCTAAAAAATCCCAGAAAATATTGGAAATTCCCAATTTAGTGATTCACCAATCCTGCTTTTTCTGGAACTTCGACTAATTTATTTTCTGGTAATAAATTAATGTATTATACACCATTTATTATATTATTATTAGTTGTTATAGTCGCAATTTGTTGCCAATGTGCCAATAAATATCGCGAAAATTATAAAAATACTCCACCTGGTGTGGGCTATAC
>Ga0194129_10010122_pt1 | contig 10338 bp, 9 predicted proteins | sample TA2KigCa35mmetaG_FD_150862 | JGI IMG/M metagenome (GOLD analysis project Ga0194129, IMG submission 150862) | Freshwater microbial communities from Lake Tanganyika, Tanzania - TA2015038 Kigoma Deep Cast 35m | ecosystem: Environmental > Aquatic > Freshwater > Lake | place: Tanzania: Lake...
ATATTCTGTATCTAGAGATATTAAATATGATCCTCTAGCTAAAGAATTACACTATTTTTCATCAAATTCTAAGCAACCTTTACATAATGATTATGCATATTATCCACTTGAAAAATCACCAGACTGGTTATTATTATACTGTTTAAATCAAGCAGAATATGGTGGTATAACATCATTGATAACAAATAATAAAATTAAGAATATATTACAAAAATACTTTGTTAATTTATATAATAATATTAATATTGACATTACATATATATTTGAAGAATTAGATAATATTAATATTAAACATTGTAAAAAATTATTTGATACAGATAATAATATTTCAAATTGGAATTACTATCAAATAAAGAATGAATATAATTCGGATTATATAGAAATTAAAGATTTATTTTTTAATTTTTTGAAACAATTGTCAGATTCAAAAATTAGTGATATTGATAAAAATTGGAAAAGAGGTGAGTGCATATTATTTAATGATCATTTGGTAATGCATGAACGCTCTGGATTTATTGGTAATAGACATTTAAAAGATATAGGTTTTAAAAGTAAAATTATATTATTTTGATATTATATTATGGAATATATAATAGATTGGTGTCCAAATAAAGAGATTAACAATAATCTTATTAATAGTTTATTAGAAGAAAATATAAAAAATAAAAGATTTACAAACTATGGACCAAATGTACAAAGATTAGAACAAGAAGTTTATAAGATTTTAAAAATAGATGATAACAAGTCAGTTATAGTTGTTACAAATGCTACTGTTGGAATTCATGTATTAACAAGTGCAATTGAGTATAATAAAAATAAAAAAATTAACTGGGGGACACAATCATTTACATTTCCATCCTCTGTACAATCAAATTTATCAGATAGTAAAATTTTTGATATAGATGATAATGGTGGATTAGATATTGATGACATTGATTTACAACATATAGATAAAAATATAGGAGGGTTAATTATAACTAATATATTTGGAAATATTGTAGATATTGATAAATATGTAGAATATTGTAAAAAAAATAATTTAATATTAGTTTTTGATAATGCTGCAACTTCATATACGTTTTATAAAAATAAAAATTCTCTAAACTATGGAGAAGGTTGTATTATAAGTTTTCATCATACAAAACCTATTGGTTTTGGAGAAGGTGGTGCAATTATAGTTAATAAAGAATATGAAAAAACAATTAGATCTCTTATAAATTTTGGAATGAATTTAGATAATAATAATTATTACTTGTCTATTGGGAATAATTATAAAATGTCTGATATATCTGCAATATATATATTACAATATTTAAATAAATTTAATTACATTATTAATAAACATATGGAACTATACACATATATGACAAAAAAAATATTTAATAAAGAATATAAATTATTTCCATCATACCATAATGATATAATTTTACCTGCTTGTTTCGCATTACTATTTAACAATTATGATGATAAGATTGAACAAAGTTTATTAAATAATAAAATATTTTGTCGAAAATATTATGTTCCATTAAAAAAAACAAAAAATGCAATTAAAATTTATAATCAAATACTATGTATACCGTGTACTATAGATATGAAATATGATGATATTGATAATATAATTATATTAATAGATAATATTATAAATAAATAATTATTTTTTAATAATAACATTTTTTTCTCCATTTTGAATTTGATAACTATTTTGAATTAAATCATTATTTTTTTCCATAAATTCAATAACTGCTTTTTTAACACCATTCCAATGATAATCATCATTAATAATATGTCCACCTGATTTAATTTTGTTCCAATAGAGTTCTAAATCATTCTTTACACCATTATAACTATGATCACCATCTATATGAATACAATCTATACTATTGTTTTCAAATAAATTACAAACATTATCACTTGTATTACATAATAAGTTAATATTAGTTAATTTATGTTTTTCTATAATATTCATTAAATTTAACTTTATATTTTTATATCTATTTATTTCTTGATTTCTAACAATTATATCAGTATTATCAAAATTAATACCATTAAAAATTTTTATTTCATCAAATGGATCAATTCCATAAATTTTATTATTATTTGTTTTACACACATCGTATATATCAAGTAATGTTGAACCACCAAATACACCAATTTCTACAAAAATACCGTTATGAGTTTCCTTCATTATTTTTTTTATAAATTCACGAGTTGTATCTAAACAATATGCAGGTATGTCTCCATATTTAGATTTAAACATATATCCACCAAAAATATTTGGATTATTTCCGTATCCAGGATTATCTTTATTTATATCTATACTCATTTAATATAATATAATATAATATAATAATTATGGAATTATTATTTTATGATAAAAATAGTATCAAAAATTTAAATATAGATTATCCTGACATTTACTTTACTCCAGAATATGGAGAAATTTGTGAATATTCTGACGATGGTATTTGGGAATGTTGTTTATATAATGATTTAATTTATGTATATTTAAAAAAAAAAATTATATACAATAATCAAATTTATTTTTATTTATTAAGTCCATACGGATATTCTGGATTTTATTATAAAACTAAGAAAACATATGATGAATTTATAATAATGTTCAGGATAGAAGCAAAAAAAAGAAATTATGTATATGAAATATTAAGACAAAATCCATATATAAAAATTGAGATTACTGATTATGAAATAATTAAACAAAAAAAATTATATGCAATTAATATTAATAATTTTGATAGTTATTATAAATTAATGACTACAAAAAAAAGAAATATGTATAATAAAGGTTTAAAACAAATGTATATTTTTGAAATTAAAAAAAAGTTTGATGATAATTTTATTGAAATATATAATAAAAAAATGAATTTATTAAAAGCAAATAAATATTATTATTTTAATGATAATTATTTTAAAAATTTAAATAACTTAAATGAAACATATGTTGCAAATGTAAAAAATAATAATGAATTAATTGGTTCAACAATTTTTTTTAAATATAAAAACTTTATACATTACCATTTATCTGCCAATAATAACTCATCTAATTGTATAAATGATTATTTAATATTTAATTTGGTTAAAGAAAATGAGAATAAAACAATTATTCTAGGTTGTGGAATAACAAATAATGATACGTTAGATAGATATAAAAATAGTATCTCAAATGTTAATTATGATTATATTATTTATAGAAATATAATTAACAATGATATTTTTCAAAAAATTAATATATGATCTAGGTTTACTTAAAAATATATTTTTAAATCAGTATAACTTGTCTGAATAAACATCCATTATTGTAAAAATGTTATTGTTTATATTTTTATAATAATAGTTATCAATATCATTAATAAACTTTGATAAATTATAATTTATAATGTCGTTTGAAAACATATTCAATGCTTCTTTAATACCTAAGTCTAATGTTTTTTCTGCAAAATCTATTTCACTCGGAAAGTTACCATATGCAAACCCATGTTTTAAAGAATTTAATTGTGTTGAACAAAAATTATTTATAAATTCCTCCTTTGTATAATTCTTATATGGTTCTATTATTGGAATACATCCACATAACATAGCATATGGTATATACGCTGTAATTGGATCAAATGTATAAAAGAACTTATATTTATTAAATACTTCTATTACTTCTTCAGTTGATTTTAAATCATCTATAATAACTTCATTATTCTTTTTAATTTGTAATTTAATTTTATTAATTAATTCTATATTTATAAGATTACAATTAATAGATTTCTTAAATAAATAACACTTATTATCCATTCTAACATAATTTTTATTTATAAATTTATCATTAAAAAATGGTAGATACAGTTGGTTATATTTTTTTAATTCTTTATTCATTGGTAACCAATTATATACTATATCAAAATTATTCCAACTATTAATAATATTATTAGGTACCTCTATTCCAATACCTAATAATATCCATCTTATAATATTTTTTCCTTTTAATGGATTGTTATAAATAATTTCTGGATATATAATAATATCTTTATCTGATATTTCTATTTTAGGACACAAAACTTTTGTTCTATCACCATGATCAAATAATAGTATTTGTGTATTAAATATATGTGATGTTAATATTAAATTATATAAATTATATAATGCACTAATACCACCACAGTTATTATTTATTTTGGGTGTATAAATATAAATTGTTTTTTTGTTTTTAATATTTTCATTATAATAATTTATTATTTCATCGGTTGTTGTATAATTTAATTTAAATTCTAAATTAAATGTATCTATATTATATATTCTATATTCATAAATACCAATTGTATTATAATGTTTCTTTAATTCTTCATCTGTTAAATTAATTAAATCCTTATTAAAAATTTTATATATATTTATATCTATATCAATATATGTTTCTGGTCTAGGCTGTACAATTTCTTTTTTTATATGACGAAATTTTCTTTTATGTAACATTATTTTATTCATATATATTATAACTTAAAAAAATCTTTAATTTTATTACATACATAATCAACATCTTCAACTGTCATTCCGTGATGTGCACCTAATAAAAACCCATTTTTCATAATAATATCTGAATTCTTAAATTCTTCTAAATATTCTCTATAAATAGGATGTCTTGTTATGTTTCCCGAAAAACATACACGTGTTTGTATATTATTATTTTCTAAATATTTTAATAACTCGTATCTATTATCTGTTTGTAATGGAATTGCTAACCAATTTGGTTCAATTGTGTCATCTGGTAATAATATCTGTTTTACATCTTTTAGATTTTCAAAATATCTTCTTATTATATTTCTTCTTATTTCTTTAAATTTACTAAATCTTGCTAATTGTACTAATCCAAATGCAGCATTCATTTCAGATGACTTAAAATTATATCCTAATACACCGTATAAAAACTTATAATCATATGGTATTCCATCTACATTGTGTTTAAATCTTTCTGAATAATCCTCTACATTATCACCAATACGTCCCCAGTCTCTAAACATTGTTGCTCTCTTTAATTGTTCCTCATTATTAAACATTACCATACCACCACTCCCACCTGCTGTAATTATATGTGATGAATAAAAACTTGTTGTTGCAATATCTGTTTCTAATGTATAAGTTATAGTATCTGCTGAATCTTCTATTAAAAATATATCTTCTCTTTTAATTTCTACTAATTTATTTTTTAATAGTTTCCAATCCGGTTTGTTACCAATTAAATTAGGTATCATAATTACTTTTGTATTATCTGTTATTTTTTCTAATACACTATCAACAGATGGAACATACTTATTTAATTCTACATCACAAAATACTGGTTTATAACCTAATTGTATTATAGGAGCAACTGTAGTTGAAAATGTACACGCAGGTGTAATAACTTCTATATTCTTAGATAAATTTAATGATGCTAAAGCCAATAAACATGCAGCTGAACCAGAATTTACAAATAAACCGTATTTTTTTCCAAATACTTCAGCTATTTGTTTTTCAAATTCAATTGTTCTTTTTCCAAATCCTGCTAACCAACCATCATTTAAGCAATTTACAACTGCATCAATTTCTTCTTGTCCATATGCTTCAAATTTATTAGGTGCATACCATATTTTCTTATTTTCCATTATAAATAATAATACTATTTATTTTTTAATAAACTATAATTAAAAAATATTATTAAAAATTATTATTTATTGTATTTATATTTTTATCCCAATTATTAATATCTTTAATAAACGGATTGACCATTTTATTAATCATATATTCTTTTAATTTAATATATTGTTTTGGTGCTAAATGAATTGTCTCTTCTGCGTATTTTAAATCTGAAAGTCCATATGCTAAACCATATATCTCACCGTTCTGTGTATTATTAATATAATCTCCTATACTAGTATTACTTATCCAAGTTTTTTTATCCATCCCTTCTACTGGATAAACAACTGATATACATCCACATAGTATTGCTATAATTGTATAAAAAGTTAAAGGATCATATGATATAAAATATTTATGTTTATTAAAAGCTTGTACAAAAATATTAATTGGTATATTACCTAATCGTGTTGCATTATTTGGATGAATCATGTTAATTTGTTTATGATAAAAATATTTTCTTAACGTGTAGCACCATCCACTTCTCTCTAAATTTAAATTAACAACTAATGGATTTATATAATTTAAATATAATATTTTATAAACAGAACCAATTAATTCTTTATTTTTCTCAAATTTTGGTTCTGGATTAAAATAATAAACTAGTTCATTTTTTCCCCATGTTTTTAAATGTTCTATTGGTACATTTTTTCCTAACTCACTTAACATCCATCTAACTACATATTTTGCATTTAGTGGATTACCAGTTATACCTTCACAATATATTACAACAGTGTTTTCTAATTCTTCTGATGTAATATTAGTTATATAATCATTAAATATATAATTCTGCGTTGTGCCATGGTTATTAAACATTTTAACATTACAACCTAATTCTTTTAAAATTTGTGCTAAATAAAATTGAACTGTTATTCCTCCATTCTGTGGATTAAATGCAAAATGAGGATATATTATTATATTCTTCATAAAATATTATTATAAACTTCATTTTTAAATATATAAAATAATATATAAAATAATATATAAAATATGATATATAAAATATAGTAGATATATTACAAATATATGAAAGAATTAATAATTTTAGCGATTGCATCTAGAAATGAAACCTATGATCAATTTGTTAAAAATTACTGGTACCACATAATTAAATATGTTAAACAAAATCATACTAATATAAAAATATTTCTACTATATGGAAACTCAAATATTGATGATTTTGATGAAATAAAAGATAATATTATAAAGTCAGAATACGATGAAACCTTTCCAAATATATTGGAAAAAACATTAGATGCCTTTGAATTTGTAACAAATAAATATAAATATGATTATATATTTAGAACAAATTTATCAACGTTTACAGTTATAGAACATATACAAAGCATAATAAATATGTTACCAGAAACGTTTATTGGTGGTACCGTTGCTCCTTATGAGAATTTTAAATTTATAGGTGGAATGGGGATATTAATTTCAAAAGATATAATACAAAATATGATAGAAAATAGAAAATTAATATTAAATAAAACAATTGATGATGTTGATATTGGTAAATATTTATATGGGAAATACAACTTTACTAATATAAAGCGTCTAGATATTGTATGTAAAAACTATTTATTTAATGAAGAAAATTTAAATATGATATATAATACAATTATTTCTAATAAGTTTTTTTTTATAAGGATTAAAAATAATAATAGAAAAGTTGATATACAAGTATTAACATATTTAACAAATAAATTTTATAATAATTTATGTTAGATCCAAATTAAAATATAATTTTAACATTAATTCATATATTCTAATACTCATCTTTTATACTATTATTTTTGTTTGAATTTTTAATTTTTATTCTAGGTGTATCTTCATTACTTTCTTCTAGATTATCATTTACACTACCCTCTTCACACAATGTTTGGGGTGTAACTATATTTTTTTCATATAAACTAAACATTTGTTCTCCATCCCAAACTGGAACACATATTATTATATATTTAAATCTATGTTGATATTTAAAAATCAAACTATTATATATTTTTACAACATCTTCTTGGGGAACATCATCTTCAGTATGTCCAAATGGTGTTAATAGTAAAATATTATGACCATAATATATTGCAGTCTGAAATAAAGTTTCTACAGTTGTCATCATATTAAGAAATTCAACAGAACCCATTCTATTTTCATCTAACAATGCTGGTTTGTTTATTGGGCTAGTTACTATTAAACCTGTACTATACGTTTGTTGTAATGGTAAGGCTTGTAAGTTTTCATCTCTAATAATAGTTATTGATTTATTATAAACACATTCTTTTTCTTTTAATGGAAATGGATTACCGTTATTTGTTATCATATTAAAATTTGTTCTTAAATTGTAAATATCATCAGTTACACCTTCCGATTGATTAAAATTTGTTCCAAAAAAATTATTTCTATTTACTACACACATACAACAAGGGTTCGCTTGGCTTACAGCCAGCCTGCCCGAAGCCTCTTGGTGAGGGTTCATCCATCCTTCCTTCATTTGATTTGTTGTACCTACTTCACAAAACTCTTTTACAACATCTATAGCATGTTGATTAACAACATATACACTTGCAATATTCTGTTGTTCTCCTACGTTAAAATTACTAACATAAGAAGTTTTTAAAGATTTTGCCATAGGACAGTTTTGATAAAAGCCTATCTTACAAGCCGTTATATTTTGTGTAATTAGAACTTGTTTTGTTTTATTATTCATAATAATAATGATATATATTTATTTTTAATAGTTTTTACACAAAAAAATGATTTTTTAATATTAAATATTTATTGTTTATTATTAAACTTATATGTCTTGTAATAACTGTTTATTGAATTATAACTATATTAATAATGGTTATTGTCTAATGTGTGATATTATACATAATACAAAACAAACTGATATTCTATCTTTTGTTATTGGAGTATCTAGTTTATCACAATTAGAAATTATAACATTAACAAAACAATTTATTATGAAAAATAACTATGTACCTTTACCTAATCAAATTGATAAAGATGTTAAAATTATAAAAAATATTAATCACTATCTTTTTAAAAAATATATAAATAAAACAGAAGAAAATAACTTTAAAATATTTTTTACTAATGAAATAAATATTGATAAAATTAAAGTTTTCAGAATTTTTGATAAAAAAGTAAAAAATAAAGAAGCAATAATTAAAACACATAATCTAGATGATAAAATAATTAAAAAATATACACGTTTTCTAGAATGTATAAAAATAGAAAATATTAAGAATTTAAATAGTTTATTTATATAAAATATATAAATTTAATATATAATGGAACTGAGAATTTCAGATTTAAATAGAGATACACTTATTAATTATTTTAGAAATAATCCATATGATGTAATAATAAACCAAACAATATTGGATTTAGTAAATAAAATTACGAATAAATTAAAAAATTATGTAGATATAATTAATAAAAATATAATTGTAAGTAATCAACCTGTTGATAATAATAAAGATGTAGTTATAAAACTAATAAAATATCATAATAATTTGTGTGAAATTATTAACTCTTATTCAATTAAAGTGGGTGCACCTAATAAATGTAAGAAGATAAATATAGATGTATATAAATTAAACAAACAAGAATTAAATACTATTATTGTATCATTATTAAAGAATATTAATGATCTATGTTTAATTGCATTAGAAATATTTAAAAGTGACGCTAGTGCTGTTTCTAGAATTCAATCATTATTATTAACTGTTACATATGCTGATATAATGGAATTAAGTAGAAAATTAAATATTAATATGTCTGCTCTTAAAAATGTTGTAACTCAAAAGACGGAACCTATTGGTTTTGTTGCAGCTAGAATAGCACCAGTACCACCAGTACCAGTACCAAGACCAGCACCACCATCAACACCATCAACAGCAACACCGCCAGTACCAAGACCAGCAACACCATCAACTGCAACACCGCCAGTACCAAGACCAGCAACACCATCAACAGCAACACCACCAGTACCAAGACCAGCAACACCATCAACAGCAACACCGCCAGTACCAAGACCAGCAACACCATCAACTGCAACACCGCCAGTACCAAGACCAGCAACACCATCAACAGCAACACCACGACAATTACTAGCAAATAAATTAGAATTGAGTATATTACTTAATCAATGTAATAGAGATGGTGAAATGTATAGAAAATTAAGTAGTGAAGGAAAAGAAAAATGTGAACAAAACAGAGAAAGATTAGCAGAAGTATGTGTTGGTAAGAATATGACACAAGGCGAAATTAATTATTGTACTTCTATATGTAATAATATAGACGAACGCAATATGTATGGAGATGAATGGTCATTTTGTCAAGATCAAATAATACCATCAACAGCAACACCATCAACAGCAACACCATCAACAGCAACACCATCAACGGCACCACCATCAACAGCAAGAACACTACCAACAGCAACACCATCAACAGCAACACCATCACTACTAGGATCAAGACCAGATATATTTTATTTACCTGAAATCCCAGAGAATGACATATATAGAAGATTTAGATCAATACCGAGACCTGTACCATCATCAACAGCAAGACCAACACCATTAACAGCAAGACCAACACCATCAACAGCAAGACCAACACCATTAACAGCAAGACCAACACCATCAACAGCAAGAC
>Ga0194129_10010124_pt1 | contig 10337 bp, 17 predicted proteins | sample TA2KigCa35mmetaG_FD_150862 | JGI IMG/M metagenome (GOLD analysis project Ga0194129, IMG submission 150862) | Freshwater microbial communities from Lake Tanganyika, Tanzania - TA2015038 Kigoma Deep Cast 35m | ecosystem: Environmental > Aquatic > Freshwater > Lake | place: Tanzania: Lake...
CTCTCCCATGGCTTTGAGTGCTTGTGACAACATTACTTTGTAGGTGTCTGGGTACTCTTTGCGCATCTCTTGAGGTCCTGTTGTAAAGCGATACTGTGAGCCGACTATGCGCTTGCCCTCTGTGTAAAGGGTGCTTTCTATCTGCTCTGAGTCGCTTGTGCTTGGGTCGAAGAACGAGGTGAGGCTGTCGCCTGTGGGTAGCACCTTGTGTATGGTGACGCATTTGCTTGCGACCATGATGTAGGTGGTTGTGCCTTGTTCTTTGTAGCAGGTGACTGATGCCCATGCTCGTTGTTTCTGTGACCAGTCTGCCAAGATGGCTGATACAGGACTGTTGAGGTTGTGTAGGCATTCGTCATAGGTGTCAAAGGTGAAGGGTCTGGTGACATTGCCACCCGTGTAGCCCTCTGCCTTTAGTTGCTCTATGGTCTTGCCCTTGGTCTCTTGTGTCCTGACTGCTTTGTCTGGGTCGACTGTGTCTATGGGTGTTTGTCCTATGAGGTACATCATCACTTGCTGCCCTGAAGGGAGTAGGTTCTCCTTCCTTGACTCTTTGACGAGTGTGCCGAGTACTTGTTTCATCTCGGCTTCTCTTGCTTTCCTGATGTCTGTAGCAGCAGCATCTACGATGCTTTGGACTTCTGCCATCAGGTCTTTGTTGTCATTGGACATAGTTGGTGAACCCCCTGTCGGTATCGTCTTGCCATTGGCTTAGGGCTTTGAGCCTTGGTCGTTTGCCCATCTGTATTCTGCGTAGCAGTGTTGCTGCTTCGTAGGAGTTGGGTGTGATGTAGATGTCGTGCCTGTCGCAGAACTCCAAGCACCAATCTCGCAGGTAGTTGCTGGCGTTGTCGTTCTTGCCTGTGACTCTGGTGTCGCTTATCCATACGACGGGCTCGTTGTGCCGTCGTAGCGATAAGCCATACTCCAATGCTGGCCCATCTACTCCGTTGTTGCCGGGGAAGTAGGGCAAGGTGCTTGTGCGTCTGCCGTTCTGTGCTACGAGCCACATGTTGGGCTCATCTGCTCTGTTGCCTGAGGAGTAGCAGAGCACTGTTGCGCCTGCCGTTGCTGCCATTATTCGGTCAAGGTCGTCTCTGTCAAACGACATTGAGCCTGAGCAGTCGACTATGACTACGCCACCTGTGCTTCGGGTCTTGCGTGAGAACACCCTCTGTTCTGGGTCGGTGTCCTCTCTGGCGATGAACCTGATGCTCTTGCCGTATGGCACTGGTATCAGTTTCCTGCCTTTGCGCCCTGTGTGGGGAAGCGTTAGTGGCAACTTCTCAAGTAGTGCTACGCACCAGCCGTCTAGCGTTGGCACAATCTGCCTCAAGGCTGGTTTGTCGCCTCGTTGTGGTGTGCGCTTGCCCTCTAGTTGGTTTGGTGTATGGCGTTTGAGTCTGTCCTTGCCACGCTGTTTGCGCTTCTTGTGCGCTTCTCGCATGGCTTCCTCTTGCTCACGCTGGTTGGCTTTGGCTTGTACGGAGTCAACCCCCCTCATTAGGGTTCGGCACAAGTGCTCGTACTCTCTGTTGGTGTAGCGAGTACTGCCTGCGCCCTTCTTGTTGATGTACATTCTGATGGACGTGGAAACATGGGAGATGAAATCGTTGTACCCGTATTCCATGTCTGCCAAGTCTTTCTGTACATCTGGGTTGGTGACCATGTCCAGTAGTTGCTTGTAAGCGCCTGTGCCTACATACGAAAGCGCATGGGCAATCGTTGATGGTGGGCATTTGGGCTGACTGAGCATGGCTGCCAATGGCGCAAGGTTGGTTGTGCCTACGGTGGGGTCGCCACCGTAGATGTCCTTGTAGCCAGTGGTTGCCACTAGTCGTTCTGCGCATGTGACAATGTCCAACGGTATGTCCCTGTTGCGTGCGAACTTGTTCTTGTCAACAAGTCCGTAGCGTGAGAGAAGCAAGCCGAAGCGACGAAGTCGCCTGAACTCTGGTCCTTCTGCTTCTGGGGCAGAGTAGATGTGAGGTTTCTCTGAGTCTGACAAGACCACCGAAACACCGTCAAGAGTCGTGGGCATAGCACCCATTGACTCAAAGCGATTGTGCTTGGCTTTCTTGCGCACCTCCAGAGCCTCTGGGGCGAACTGCGCCCTGCCGTACTTGGGGTTAGGCATGGTTGCTTGCCTCAGATGCGACAATGGCGAGTGAGTCCAAGATGGACTCTGCCACCTCTGGGAACACCACTTGTGCCGTGAAAGCCATGTTCTTGGAACGCTGGTACATGTTGTGGAACTCTACGAAAGAGCGCAACGAGTATCGGTATTCTGCGTGCTCTGCCGTAAAGGTGGTTGCGAGGTTGCGCAAGTACTCTGGCAGTGCTGCTATGGCTTTAGGGTTTGGTTCATTGACGGGGCAACGAACAATCATTCGGTCAAGCACTGCTGGTGCCAGGTCCTCTGGTTGTCCGTTCATGGTTGCCACGACGCTGAAGGTGCTGTGTGGCTTGACCACCTCGCTTGTGTCAGGGTTCTGCCATGAGGCTGACGCTTCGGTGTCCAGAAGCATCATCAGTTTGCTCTCGACATCACCGTTGATGCGATTGACCTCGTCTACCACGAGTCTTGCGCCTTCACGCCATGCCTTGATGCCAACACCCTCGTACCAGCCGAGTGTGCCGTCTTGCTTGCGCCTCCAGAAGCCAATCAAGTCGGCTTCTGTCATCTCCTCGGTACAAGCGAGCCTGTACGAGGGCTTTCCGTTGAGGGCATGGGTGAGACCGAAGTAGGTCTTGCCTGTTCCGGGAAGTCCGTACAGAAGCACTCTGTTGGAGTGTTCCATAGCGAACTCTGCTCGTTGCCATGCTGTGAGGAATGTGTCTTGCTGTTCGGTATTCATTGTGCGTTGTCCTCCTTGGACTGCTGGTTGTTGTTGCTGGTTTCCTCCTCGTGCTTACGAGAGAGGTCTTTGTACAAGGCTTCTGCCACTTCTGGATTAGCCTCGTAGATTGCTTTAGCGCCCACATAGAAGGCGATTAGGGCATTGACCAACTGGTGGTCGCCCTTGTAGTCCTCTGCGTGGATTGTTTGGAAGTGAACCTCATCTGGCTTGGACAAGAAGCGAGTAGCCACATACACATGGTCACTCATGAGCATCGTTGTCACAACGACATCTTGTGGTTCTTTGGGGTCATGGTCATTGGCTGGCTCTCCGTTGACCCATGTTGCTTTGCCCCCAATGCGAAGGAGTACACCGATGGTGTTTGTGTCCTTGGCTAGGTGTAGCGCAAGCAACTTGTTCTCAAGCGCATCATAGATGTGACCTGTCTCAGCCACAAGGTTTAGACGGACAAGCGTGTCTGCGCTAGCCCCATCTATGCTTCCATCACCCTTGATTACTGTGGCAGCACCTGAGTCAATGTCGCTCATGGCTTGGTCTTGTTCATCATCTGGAACTACGCGTACGGAATACACTTGATGTACATCGTGGACTGCGCCAAGTTCCTGCCACATGGAGGCTTCTATTTCTTGGAACTCCTTGTTGATGCTCTCGGCTCGTTCAGATGTCACCTTGGCTTCTGCCTCACTGAGTATTCCCTCAAGTTCAGAGAGAAGTGCGTCGTCAGAAGGGGTCATGGCTACTTGCGCTCCTTGAGTTTGTCCAACTCCTCAAGCGCCATGTCACGGTCGACCTCTGCCCAGATGACTTTGTTCATGGCGATGTAGTCCTTGCGCCATGCCTGAACGGTACAGAATGACACCTTGATGCCCGATAGGGCAAGGGCTTCGTGGATTGCGCGAACTGGTATCTGAGTGTCTACGAGAGACGCTCGGAACAATTCCCACTCTCCGATTGGCGCAAGGTGCTCACACACTTTGTCCAACTTGCTTGGTCTGCCTCGCCGTTTGGGCTTTGCCGTTTGCGACAGGGCAATTCTGAATGATACTGGTTTCTTGGTCATGGTTTCTCCTGTTGGTTGATGTCGCTTGCTGGTCAGCGAGCGACCCTGCGAGAGTACCCGACCCCGAACTCGCCGTCAAGCGAACGCATGTTCGCCCCGATTTCCGGTACTTCGCGTGCGTTCGGTAGCGGTAGCGGTAGCGAAAACGGTAGCGCTACTCTTCCAACCCCAACTGTTTGATGCGCAGGAGGGCGTATTGTTTGCTTCGAGCAACCGCGTCATCGTCCAACACGTAAGCGATTCCGTCGCACAGGTTCCCGATGTAGTCACGCAAAGCCGGACGTACCTGCATGGCCAGCACTACAAGTTCGGTTAGAACTTCTTCTGCGATTCGTTTCTCTTCATCGCTGAAGTCCGGTATCTCAATCGTTGGTGTGGCCATCTGATTCTTTTTTCATTTGGTATTGCTTCGATGTGTGCGAGTTCTTATTGTGGCACACCGGTGGTTCCGATAGGCGCACGTGTACTACGACTTGGTTGTTGCAGTTGGGGCAGGTCCACTTCTCTTTCACAGGTCGACCATTTCCCACTCGGCCTGCGAGAACCCTCGCACCTTGCCGTTTGTTTCAATGTACACCCATGTTGGTGCGTCCGGGTCGCAGCCACAACCAACAATGTTTCGTCTGTCGTGGACGATTAACGTCTTACATTTCTTGCATCTAACTGCCTGGTTTCGCACCGGATTTTTTCCTTCGCCAGTTTTTCTGTTGACTTGTCAACTTGCCTTCATGGTACAGGTGGCACGCGCACTCGCACCCCGCAATCTCGGAAGTTTCCCACTTTTTGAGTGCGCGTTCCACCGTACCGCAATGGTGGCAAGTCCTGTAACTGCCGTCTGGCATCCGACCGTAAGGACCAGTCGGATAATCCAAACCAGGGATGACGAGCTCCATGCGTCATTCGCGTTCCTTGAACGTGTAGAAATACAACTCCTCGTCGCTCGCGCTCACCCATCGTGAGCCGGTGCTTTCGCACGAGAACTCTTGGCTAAAGATTTTCCAGTCGGGTTTCTCAAGCTTCATCGTTATCCATGAGCCGCCGTCCATCCACAGGATGCGGTTGTTCGGTTGGATAAAGAACTGTCCGCCTTCACCTTCGAACACGTGCCCGCATTTGTGACCAGCCGCGTACTCGCCGTACCCGTTCGAGTACTGCGGGCCAAGGCACCAGTCGATGGTGAACAAGTACTTGGCTTTGTGTTGCGTGTGATCCTTCAACCAAATCATCGCGCTACGGTTCTTGCAGTATTCGTAGATGGTGACGGATGCGTAGTAGGACACCGAATCCCATAGTTGTATCCAGTCGAGCGGGTAGGCGGTGTATTCGCATTCGTTGTTCAGCGACCACAGGTAGTGGATTGGTACGCGGGCGTGCTGCGAGCCGTACTCGGTCATCACCGAAAACATGCCGCAGCGTTGCGGTATCGACGTGTATGCGAACACCTCCACCGGCACCTGCTTGTTGGTTGGTGACGGGTCACGGTCGTACAGGAACGCCGAGTCGAGTCCTGCGTAGAACGTCGGGATGTTGACGTTTAGATAGTTGCTCACGGTTAGAAGGGTTCTTCACCGATTTCTTCAGCAACCTGTTCTGGTTCCTCTGACGTGCATGACCAGAGGCTTGCGTCTGGGAACTGGGCAATCTTCTTGACCAGCCAAACTTGAGTCTCTTCGCCTTTCTTGTTGGTCAGCATGACGGAGTCACCTTCGGTTGCGGTTGTCCGCAACTTAGCCCCCCACGTGCCGTCCCTCAACTTGTACCACGTGTTCAATGTGTCGCTCATATCCAGTTATCACTCCCCTGGCTGACAGCCAGTTGTAGTCGTTCCACCATGGATTTGTACATGGCTATTTGTTTCTCCAGTTCGGTTACCCGAGCCTGAAGGTCTTTCTTGTCCTCGCGTAGCGTATCAACCACAATCTGTAGTTCGTTTAACCACGCTTGGAACACTTGGGCGTCGCTCATTTCTTTTTCTCCAGCGACGCAAGAATCTGTGCAGCGGAACGCCGACGCTGCTTTGGTGACAACCCACCCCACACACCGAAATCGATGCCGTTGTTTATTGCGTAACGCAGACAGTCCTTGTAGACTGTGCATTTTGCGCAGATGGCTTGGGCTTCTTTGTAGACGCGGTTGGCTGCTGTGTCTGGGAAGAACGTTTCGTATGGTGCGCCTTTGCATGCGGCGTTCTCACGGAACCTGTCGTCTTTGTCGACAAGTTCCCATTCGCTCAACAATTGCATGTAGTTATATCCCCCACGGCTGGAAGCCGTTTCCATTGTGTTTTTTCGAATAGTCATGGATTGCTTTGGCTGCTTCCAAGTTTATTGCCGGGTCGAACAATTCGTCACAGCCAACTTTAGTGAGTACGCCGATTGTTTGCAAGTATCCGTTCGGATACCAGCGTGTGGGCAGGCACCATGACCTGTCGTTGATTTGGGTCAACCCGATATCAGTCGAGCCGTCTTTGTTAAGGGTCGTGTTGTGTTGCGTCGGGTCGCACCGGGACTCGCGCCACATCAGATAGTCAAGGGTTGGCATGCTGTCGGCATGCCAACCCAAATCCAATGCCAACCCCCACCACTGACCACACCGGGCTGCGGGCGGAACCATTGCGCCGTTGGCAGTCGTGGTGGGAGTTGGTTCGACTGTGGTTGAGGAAACTACAACCGTGGTCGAAGTAATAGTTGGGGCCGTTGCTTGCGGTGCTTTAGTTATGCCAAGCGCCAGCAGCGTGATTGAGGCGGCCCCCAAAACTCTTGCTAGGTATTCCATGTTGCTCCTTGTTTGTGTAGTGGGGGTTTTTCCCGGCCGGCGGAGATACCAGCAACCAGCCGGCCGGGGCGGCAAGCCCTCAGGAGGAAGGGACCCTTTATCTTGCCGTCTGTTCTAACAACAACACTATCTCACTGAACTCTTCCAGGTCCATGAGCACGATTCCTTTGCTGGTTCCGTCTGGCATTGCAACCATCACGAACGGGCGAATGTCGCCCACTGCCTTCGCCGCATAAGACTGGGCTTTAGCGGCTTGGAAACGGGTAGCAATCGGACCGACTTGCGCACCTGCTTTGATTTCGCAAAGAAAGCGACCGCCCCAGTTCTCCTCGTGACGGGTAAGATGACCGCCCAACCCCAGTTTCTTACGGGCACGACGAGCCTTCGAGTCGCCTTTGGTTCGATTGCGGCGACCTCTAGCGGCAGGGTCGGCACACCCTCTGACGCGGCGTACGCCACGTTTGTCGGGTCTTCCCAAAGTACCAAACAGAGGGCACGTTTCATGTGTGCACTTGTCATAGTTTCCCTGGCAATAGCCCTTGCGTTCGTCGTCATGACTCACGGGTGGCACGTGCTTCAAGAACTTTGATTGCTTTGTTTGCTTCACCCTTGGTCAGCATATCCAATTTGGCGATGGGACGGTGGATGATTTCGGAAATCGTTTCGGTCTGCTTCGGTCGCTCACCAATGCCGTTTGCCATAAGCATTGCCCGCAGTTTGCCTATCTGTGGGTTGGTTGCTTTGGCATCCGGGTCCTTTATCTCTGGCTCCTTTTCGGTGGCCGTGGGGAACACTGACTGAATCTGCTGAACGAACGCCTCGTTCTTCACGGGTTCTGCCGGTTTGCTTTGCATCTTCTTGAATGCGTCACGCAACTTCGGCATGGAAGAATCGGTGAGATTGTTTAGGTCCACGTCTGCTTCTTTGGCTACGTCCTGCGGGTCAAGTCCTGCCTTGGCGCACGCCTCACGGAACCTGGTGACAAGGTCTGCGTCATTGCGTGGCGCTGATGCCTCGGTCATGCGCTGAACCTTCTCCATCTCCTGACGCGACGGGCGTGGCTGGGATTTGGAGGCGTACTTCCAGTTGGCCAACGCCCGGCCAATGGCACTCGTCTCTGCGTTCTCCACATGGGATGTGCGGTTCACTGGTGATGCGTCACGCACTTCCTCTGCGAACCCTGTCGCTACTGGGCGTGGGTCTGCGATGTCTCGGTAGACCTCAGCCTTGAACACGACACGGTTGTCGTCGTAATGGTGGATTGAGGTGAAGACTTGTCCGTTGGGGTACTCTTCCCAGAACTTGGCTAGTCTCTGCTCAACTGTCTCATAGTTGTCCAAATTGAATCTCATTCCTCTTCTCCTTGTTTGCTGATTTTGAATTGCCGGTATGTGGTTGCTTTCTTGTACTTGGCATGGAGTGCCGGATGGTCCTTCTCGAACGCTTTTTGGTCGAACGAGTTACGGGTTACTGGTTTCCATGTTGCTACCAGTATGCCGTCAATGACGGCGTACTGAGACTCTCCCATCATTCTGCACAGGTCGGCTTGTATTTGGGCAGCCGAATCAGTCATTGTCTTGATGAGTTGGTTTGTTTTTTGAAGCATGGCAACAAGTTGGTTGGCCTCGGTGGGCAGTTGTGCCGTCGTGCCCTGTGACTCCTTGTGCAGCTCCTTGATGTTGTCGTAGGACGGAATGACATCATCCGGATACATGCCCATGTCTACGTAGGACAAGAACCTGCGACATGCCTCAATGTGTATGCGCTTTTCATCCGAGGTAACTTCCTGTGTGTGAAACTTGAGGTCCAAGTCGCCGTCAAGGATGCACCAAATGACCCTGTCGGTACCCGTGCATATCGCCTGCTGTACGCCCTGCCAAAGCCACATGTCGGGCATCTTGCCGTCCCAACGCTTTTTGCGCGTCTTGATTTCGTGCACCACACCATCGGCGTTCATTGCGTCAATGGTCGCAATCAGGCGCACACCATCCTCTTCATAGGCGTACATCTCCTGTGGCTCGTGCAAGCCGTAGCCGAGGATTTGTGCCGACCATTCACGGATTGGTCCTTCAAGTACGGTGCCTCGAAACATCGCGGAGTTGGGGTCTTTGGGTTGCGGCGGTTCGGCGGCGATGAGTTCGGTGACCAAGTCGGCCGTCGTCATGTATGGATGTGTGCCGTGAACCGCGGCGGCGACGCTGGCCGAGATTCGGGCGAGACCGTTTTCGTCACGCCATCTAACTGCGAGCCATTCGGCTGAGCCGTGCGTCGGTTTGCTGATTTTGCTGATTTTCACTGAGCCTCCTATCGCTCGTTGTTGACATCCTACGGGGTCGGTGTCGCGTTTGCAACCCACTCGGGTTCGGAAAGAATGACGATTCGCTGAACCATGCCAACCGGAATGTGGGTAACCATGCCCACTGTGTCCATCTCCGGCTCCTCGTCGGGGCAGTACGAACAGGTCACCGAGACGTAGCCTTCAAGCAAGTCGGGCCACAGCCAGCCCACCGAAACAACATGCTGCGGCTTGGCTTTATAGGTCTTGGTGTGTATCCAGCCGTTCTCTGAATCAAAGGCGTCAATCCAATGGACCGCCACCAACGCCCAAGGGCAGGCGCTAATCGAGCCAGCAAACATACTCGCAGGTTACCCTGCCCTTTACGGGGTCTACGAACATCAGTCTTTGTGAGGGTTTTCCGACCGCCGCCACGAAACTCTTGGCATATTGGTTGTCTGATTCGGGACTACCCGTCACCCAAATGCGGCCACCATTGGCCATGGTCAAATTGATCGGGGTATGGAAATGACCCATGATGGCATCGTCAAAGTCCATGAAGGTAGCCCATGCGTTGCACTTGCGCAGGATTGAGTATGCCGGAGTCTGGCCCCCAAAGCTTGGTATTTCGTCTCCGTGCACAACCAGGAGCTTGTAGGCACCAATGGTGGCAATCTGGTACCAGTCTGCTGACTGCTGCCACGTCACATGCTTCAGGTGGTTGCAGCGCTCTGAGGCAATCTGGTACGCCATGCGGTCCACGTTGTCTGCCCCCGGCATGTCGCCCTTGCGACCGATGCGCCCGTGGTTGCCGTACTCGCACACCACCTGCAGATGGGTGAAGTTGGCTGACAACCGGTGGACCACCGACTCGATGATGTTGGCAACGGTGAACATCTGTTCGAACAGGTGTGCTTCGATTTCGTACACCTGTCCCGGAAATACCGTCAATCCCTCGACCATATCTCCACCCAACACCAGCACACAGTCGTTGACCGGATGATGGGCGCGCTGTATCTCGGTCAACGCCATCACCTTGTCGCACATCTGCTCCATGCGCTTGCGTAGTACTTGAAGGTTGTACGACACCGACACCTTGCCCGCCTGCCAGTCGGTGAGATGCACGAGTGCCACCTCCGCTTTCTTTGATTTCGCGGGCTTGGGTGCGTGGACTTTGACACGCGGTTGCACCAATGCAGCATCCTTGGCTGCTCGGTACACGGCTTCAACTAGGTCTGCGCTTTTGCTTTTGGCACGAGCCGCTGCGCGTTGTGCATTTTCCAATGCGCGTTTGAGATCGATGATCTCTTGCTCGTTTCGCATTTCGTCACCGATGGTCATTGGTCATCACCCTTGTCCAAGAAGA
>Ga0194129_10010125_pt1 | contig 10336 bp, 8 predicted proteins | sample TA2KigCa35mmetaG_FD_150862 | JGI IMG/M metagenome (GOLD analysis project Ga0194129, IMG submission 150862) | Freshwater microbial communities from Lake Tanganyika, Tanzania - TA2015038 Kigoma Deep Cast 35m | ecosystem: Environmental > Aquatic > Freshwater > Lake | place: Tanzania: Lake...
AAGGAGAGGCTGATCTCCAGGGCCAGCAGCACCAGGGTGATCCAGGTGGCCTGCAGCCCCGCCGGGCTCAGGCCCCCATGGCTGGCGAACACGGCCCCCAGGCCGATGGCGCAGCAGATCAGCGGGAAACGCACGTAGCGCGCTTAGCGCAGCAGGGAAGACATGGGGGCGCTTCGACCCTTCGAGCTTGCCTGCCGGGGCGTGTTCCGATCGCCCCGGGCCCTCAGATGAAATACATCGCCTGGGCCTGCTGCAGGGCATCCCGCTGCTCCAGCAGCTGGGCCAGGGAGGTGCGTTGCAGCCGCTCCAGGCGCTGCTGGCGCAGGCTGCCGGAGAGCTCCTGCAGCACCTGCAGTTCCGGGCTGCCGGCGGGGCCAGGGCTGGGTTCGCCGTCGCCCTCGAGGCACGCCACCACCGCCGCCAGGCTGATGGCGGCCGCTGGCCGGGCCAGCTGATAGCCCCCCCGGGGGCCGCGGCTGCTGTGCAGCAGACCGGCCCGCCGCAGGCTGGCCATCATCTGCTCGAGATAGCGCTCGGGGATGCCCTGGCGGGCGGCGATCTCGGCCACCTGCAGCCGCTCGCCGCTGGCCTCCACCCCGGCCAACTCCATCAAAGCCAGCAGGCCGTAGGTGGTTTTGGCGGCGAAGCCCAAGGGGGCCGGGTGGCGATGCGCTTCCAGTCTGCCATTGAATGTACGGCAATACGGTGGAAAATTGCATTTTCAGGCTGAAGGCCCGTGTTGCCTGGGTTTGTAGCGGCCGCAGGGCCGGAATGAGGGTCAATTCCGTAAATCCGATCAGCTCACCGGTGTATTTTGTGGTCCGGTTGTGGAGCCCCCTTTGGCTGACCTTCTCGCTGCGGTGTTGCAGCCCGGTGCGCTGATCACCCTGTTGGTGTTGGCCGGATCGGTGGTGCTGTTTGTGGGCGGCTGGCTGGCGCCGGAGCTCACTGGCTTGTTGGCTGCTGCCGTGTTGATGGTCACGGGCGTGTTGAAGCCCTCGGAGGCGGTGGGTGGCTTCGGGAGCCCTGCCTTGATCACCCTGATGGGGCTCTTTGCGATCTCCGCCGCTCTGTTCCGCAGTGGCGGGCTGGATCGGTTGCGGGCCCTGATCGGCTCCGACGCGGTGCGCAGCCCCAAGCGCATGATTGCCCTAATGGTTGCGGCCGTGGGGCCGGTGTCGGCCTTTGTGCCCAACACCCCCATCGTGGCCAGTCTTCTGCCGGTGGTCGAGGGATGGTGCCAGCGCCGCCGCATCTCGCCGTCCAAGGTGTTGCTGCCGCTGTCGTTCGCCACCGTGCTGGGGGGCACCATGACCCTGCTGGGCAGTTCGGTGAACCTGCTGGCCAGTGAGGTGAGCAGCAAGCTGGGCTATGGCGCCTTTGGCCTGTTTGGTTTCACCCCGATCGGGATCGGCGTGTGGTTGGTGGGCGGTCTGATGATGGTGGTGCTGGCGGATCGCTTCCTGCCAGATCGGGGCCGCGATGAAGACGATCTGTTGTCTGATCTGGCCAGCAGTGGCTACCTCACGGAGGTCAAGATTCCTCAGGGCTCTGAGCTGATCGGTCAATCGCTGCACGCCAGCCGGCTCCAGCGCCGCTTCGACCTTGATGTGCTCGAGCTGCATCGCGGCTCGGAGCGATTTTTGCCCCCGCTCGCCGATCGCACCTTGATGCTGGGCGATCGGTTGCTGTTGCGCTGCAGCCGGGAGGATCTGCTGCGGCTGCAGCAGGACCACACGGTGGTGCTGGCCCCGATGCCCGAAGCGGATCTGCGTGCCGACCAGCAGAACAACCAGCGCATGGTGGAGGTGTTGCTTCCCTCCGGTTCCACCCTCGCGGGTGATTGTCTCCGGGACCTTCGCTTCCGGCAGCGCTACAACGTCACGGTGCTCGCCCTTCGCCGCGGCAACGCGGTGCTGCGGGAGCGCCTGGGCCGGGTGCAGTTGCGGGAGGGTGATGTGCTGCTGCTCCAGGGCCCGAAGGATGCCATCCGCGGTCTTCAGGCCAGCAACGATCTGGTGGTGTTGGAGCAGCTGGAGCAAGATCTCCCCACGGTGAGTCGCAAGGGCGTGGCGCTGTCGATTGCAGCCCTGGTGATCCTGCTGCCCAGTCTGGATCTCATCCCCCTGGTGGCTTCCGTGCTGTTGGGCACCGTGGCCATGGTGGCCACGGGGTGCCTGCGGGCCGGCGAGCTGCAGCGCGCCATTCGCCTCGATGTGATCCTGCTGCTGGGCTCCCTGGCGAGCTTCAGCGTGGCCCTGGAGAAAACCGGGTTGGCGGCGGCCTTCGCCAAGGGCTTGCTGGCAGGTCTGCACAGCTGGCCGGTGTATGGAGCTCTGCTGGTGGTGTTTCTGTTCACCACCTTGCTGACGGAGGTGATGAGCAATGCCGCCACGGTGGCGATGTTGATCCCCATCGCCGGCCAATTGGCTCAGGGGCTGGGGCAGCCGCCCATGGCGTTCATCGATGCGGTGCTGTTCGGTGCCAGCCAGAGCTTCCTCAGCCCCGTGGGCTACCAGACCAACCTGATGGTGTTCGGCCCAGGCCGCTATCGGTTCCTGGACATCGCCCGCTACGGCCTGCCGCTCACCCTGGCCATGACCGTCACGGTGCCGTTCCTAATCTGCCGCTACTTCGGCCTCTGAGGATCGCCATGGGGCGTCGACCCCGCCGCACCCAAACCTGGCTGCGCTGGCTGCGGCAGCGGCTGCTGTGGCTCTGGCACCACGAGGGCAGCCATGGCCAGCGGGCCCGCGGCCTGGCGGCGGGGGTGTTCACCGGCTGCTACCCCTTCTTCGGGCTGCAGATCGTGCTGGGGGTGGGGCTGGCCAGCCTGGTGCGCGGCAACCACCTGCTGGCGGCCGCCGGCACCTGGATCAGCAATCCGCTCACCTCGCTGCCGCTCTACTGGTTCAACTACCAGGTGGGCAGCTGGCTGATGGGCCCTGGCCCCGGCTTCCCCTCCCTGCAGCAGGTGCAGGAGCAGGGCCTCTGGGATCTGGGCCTCGCCTTCACCAGCCGCCTGATGCTGGGCTCCACCCTGGTGGGGGTGATCAGCGCCCTGCTGCTGGGGGGCGGCTACTGGTGGATGCTCAAGCGGCGCCAGCGCCGTGCCCGTCGCGTCGTCTGAGGGCTCAGGCGCCCGCTTCGCCGTTGCCGTTGGGCAGGCGCCTCCAGCCGGCCAGCACGCCCAGGATGTCGGCGGCACTCACCAGCCCCACGAAGGCGCCGAATTCATCCACCACCACCCGTACGGAGCTGCGGTCGCCGCGGCGGAAGGTGGTGAGCAGCCGGTCGGCGCGGATCATCTCCGGCACGTACTGGGGCGGATCGCACAGCTCGCTCACCAGCCGGTGGCCGTTGCCCCGCAGCAGCTCCTCCAGGGCCTCCTCGCGGCTCTGCACCCCCAGCACCTCGTCCACCTCCTGGCCCAGCACCACCCACCAGGCGTCCTCCGGGGCCTCCAGGATCTGCTGCCGCACTGCCTCCAGGCTGGCGTCGCCGCCGAGGGAAGGGGTGGCCACCCGGGAGGTCATCAGATCGCGGGCGGTGAGGTCGTTGAGGGCGAACACCTTGCCGATCATGGCGGCCTCATCGGCTTCGATCTGCCCCTGCTGCGACCCCAGCCGCGCCATCAGGTGGATCTCCCGCTCGTTGGTGGTGAGCTCCGCCTCGGCGGTGATCGCCGGCATCAGCTTCTCCAGCAGCAGCAGCAGCGGCAGGGTGAGCCGCTCCACCAGCAGCAGCACCCGGGCACTCACCAGGCTGATGGGCATGGCGAAGCTGTTGCCGATTGCCTTGGGCAGGATCTCGGCGAACAGGATCACCAGCAGGGTGAACACCACGTTGAACACCACCAGGCCGGCGGCGCCGCCGTAGCCGCGGTGGAACACCTCATCGGCCTGGCTGCCGAGGGCCATGGAGCCGGAGATGTTGAACAGGTTGTTGGCCACCACCAGCAGCGCCAGGGCCCGGCCCGGCCGGGCCTTGATCCGCTCCAGGGCCCGTGAGCCCGGCACCCGCTGCTGGGTGAGGGTGTGCACCTGAATCGGACTCACCGTGAGGATCGCCGCCTCCACCCCCGTGGCGATCGCCGAACCCACCAGGATCACCGCCCCGAGCACGGTGAGCACAACGATTGGGTTCATGGGGGCGGAAACGCTGCCTCTTGGACCGGACCATACCTACGGTTGCTGGATTCCACCCAGCCCGGCCGGATGCGTTCCGCCAGCCCCGCCCATCTGTTCAGGGCCCTGCAGCAGTGGCGCCACCAGCTCACCGTTCCCCAGTTCACGGTGCTCACCGGCCTGTTGGTGATCCTGGTGGGCACCTTCCTGCTGGCCTCGCCCCTGTGCTCCAGCGACGATGTGGGCCTGTGGCAGGCCCTGTTCACGGTGACCTCCGCCATCACGGTGACGGGCCTCTCGATCATCGTGGTGGACCGCGACCTCACCCTGCTGGGGCAGGTGGTGCTGGCGGGGCTGATCATCACGGGCGGCCTGGGCCTGATGGCGATCACCACCTTCCTGCAAGGCTTCGTGCAGGGGCGCTCCGGCCTGCGGCACAGGCTTGATCGGGGCCGGGCCCTTGATGAATTCGGGGTGGGCGGCATCGGCCCCACCTTCAACAGCATCCTGGTGACGGCCTTCTGCGTGATGGGCTTCGGGGCGATCACCCTCTACGCCTTCGGCTTCACCGACATCAGCAACCCGCTACAGCGCCTGTGGGCCTCGCTGTTCCATGTGATCAGCGCCTACAACAACGCCGGCTTCGGGCTTTGGGAATCAAGCTTGGTCGATTACCGCGACAACCCGGTGGTGAACGGCGTGATCGCCGCGATGATCGTGATCGGCGGCATCGGCTGGCGGGTGATCAACGACCTCTGGGTCAACCGTCTGCGCTTGCAGCGGCTCCGGCGCCTGAGCCTGCACACCCGCCTGGTGCTGCGCACCACGGTGCTGCTGATCGTGCTGGGTTGCCTGGGGCTGCTGGTCACCGAACACTTCGGCTACGAAGCCAATGCCCTGAGCAATCTCCAGCTCTGGCAGAAGCTGCAGATCACCCTGTTTCAGTCGATCACCACCCGCACCGCCGGCTTCAACACGATTCCGCTCTCGGCGGAAACGATCACCGATGCCGGCCTGCTGCTGATGATTCTGTTGATGTTCATCGGCGCCAGCCCCGGCGGCACCGGCGGCGGCATCAAGACCACCACCTTCGCGATCCTGATGGGGGCCACCCGCTCCACCCTCGAGGGCCGCAGCGATGTGTTGCTGCACCGCCGCCAGATCCCCGATGCCACGGTGCTGCGGGCCGTGGGGGTCACCCTCGCTTCGCTGTTGTTTGTGGTGCTGATGGCCCTGCTGCTGGGCCTCGGCCCCACGGCGGAGGGGTTGCCCGGCCACCAGGCCTACAGCTTCCTGGAGAAGCTGTTCACCTGTGTGTCGGCCTTCGGCACCGTGGGCCTGGATCTGGGGGTCACCGCCAACCTCAACCGCTGGGGCCAGTTGGTGCTGATGGTGGGCATGTTCGTGGGGCGGATCGGCATCCTGTTGCTGCTCTCGGCCCTCTACGGCAGACGCCCCCAGGCGCGGGTGGGCTACCCCCGCGAAGACCTTTACGTGTAGAACGGTGCCCCCAAGCCGGAACGCTGCAGGAGCAAGGCCATGACCCAGTGGTGGCAGTGGAGCGGTGAGGCGGGCGCCGGCGGCGGCGGCTTCGCGGTGATCGGGGTGGGGCGCTTCGGCTCCTCCGTGTGCGCCGAACTGCTGCGCTCCGGCGCTGAGGTGCTGGCGGTGGACAGCAGCCAGCGCGCCATCGACGAACTGCGTCAGATCGATCCCGCCATCGAGGCCCGGGTGCTGGATTGCACCGATGAGGAGGCCCTGCGGGCCGCCGGCGTGCTCGACCTGGAAACCGTGGTGGTGGCCATGAGCGAGCCGATCGAGGCCAGCATCACCGCCACACTGATCTGCAAGGACGCCCCCGGTTCACGGGTGAAGCAGGTGATCGCCCGCGCCACCAGCGACCTGCACATGAAGATGCTGCAGCGGGTGGGGGCCGACCGCGTGGTGTTCCCCTCCAAGATGATGGGTCGCCGCCTCGGGGTGGAGCTGGTGCGCCCCAACCTGCTGGAGCAGTTGCGCCTCGACGACCGCAGCTGCATCGAGGAGATCAAGGTGCCCCAGAGCTTCGTGGGTCACACCCTGCGGGATCTCAACCTGCGCAAGCACTACAACGTGAACGTGCTGGCGGCGGGCCCCGCCGGCCAGCTGCAGGTGAACCCGCCCGCCTCCCATGTGCTGGAGGAGGGGGAACTGCTGGTGGTGATCGGCGCCGAGGAGGCGCTGCGCAACCTGCCGGGCAGCTGATCCCAACGGCAATCAGCAGTCTGTTGGCGCCGCCCCGCCGCCGGCGCTAGCCAGGGATGTGCCCTGCGTTCGGAGGCCATCCTTGGCCACCTCCCTTGCTCCAGCCCTGCCGCCGCCGCTGCGGGAAAGCGGCCAGCGGGAGGTGTTTTGCGGGCTCACCTCGATCGTGTGGCTGCACCGCCGCATGCCCGATGCCTTTTTCCTGGTGGTGGGCTCGCGCACCTGCGCCCACCTGATCCAGAGCGCCGCCGGCGTGATGATCTTCGCCGAACCGCGCTTCGGCACCGCGATCCTCGGGGAGCGGGATCTGGCGGGCCTGGCGGATGCCAACGAGGAGCTCGACCGCCTGGTGGCCCAGCTGCTGGAGCGTCGCCCCGAGATCCGCACCCTGTTTCTGGTGGGCAGCTGCCCCAGTGAGGTGATCAAGCTGGATCTGGCCAAGGCGGCCGAGCGCCTCAACCGCCAACACGGTGGCCAGGTGCGGGTGCTCAACTACAGCGGCAGCGGCATTGAAACCACCTTCACCCAGGGGGAGGACGGCGCCCTGCAGGCGTTGATCCCGCTGATGCCCCGCAGCGAGCAGCGGCAACTGCTGATCGTGGGCACCCTGGCCGATGCGGTAGAAGACCGGCTGATCGGCCTGTTTCAGAAGCTCGGCATCGAGCGGGTGGTGAGCCTGCCGCCACGGCGCTCCACGGAGCTGCCCAGCGTGGGCCCCGGCACCCAGCTGCTGCTGGCCCAGCCCTTCCTGGGCGGCACCGCCCGGGCCCTGATCGACCGTGGCGCTGAGCTGATCCGCGCCCCCTACCCCTTCGGCGTGGAGGGCAGCTTCGCCTGGATGGCGGCGGCGGCCGCCGCCTTTGCCGTGCCCCCTGAGCGGGTGGCGGAGCTGCTGGACCCGCTGGTGGAGCGGGGCCGGCGGGCCTTGGCTCCCCTGCGGGAGACGTTGGCGGGCAGGCGGCTCTTCCTGCTGCCCGATTCCCAGCTGGAGATTCCCCTGGCCCGTTTCCTGTCGCGGGAGTGCGGCATGGAGCTGGTGGAGGTGGGCACCCCCTACCTCGATCGCCAGCTGATGGCCGAAGAGCTGGCCCTGCTGCCCGATGGCACCCAGCTCAGCGAGGGCCAGCACGTGGACAACCAGCTGGCCCGGGTGCGCGAGGCCCGCCCCGACCTGGTGGTGTGCGGCATGGGCCTGGCCAATCCCCTGGAGGCGGAGGGCATGGCCACCAAGTGGTCGATCGAGCTGGTGTTCAGCCCCATCCACGGCATCGACCAGGCGGCCGACCTGGCGGAGCTGTTCGCCCGCCCCCTGCGTCGCCGCGCCGCCCTGAGCTTCGCCTGATGGAACTCACCCTCTGGACCTACGAAGGCCCCCCCCACGTGGGGGCCATGCGCATCGCCGCCTCCATGGAGGGGGTGCACTACGTGCTGCATGCCCCCCAGGGCGACACCTACGCCGATCTGCTGTTCACGATGATCGAGCGGCGGGATCGGCGCCCCCCCGTCACCTACACCACCTTCCAGGCCCGCGACCTGGGGGGTGACACCGCCGAGCTGGTGAAGCGCTCGATCGCCGATGCGGTGCAGCGTTTCCAGCCGGAGGCCCTGCTGGTGGGGGAGAGCTGCACCGCTGAACTGATCCAGGACCAACCCGGCGCCCTGGCGGCCGGCATGGGTTTCGGCGACCTGCCGATCGTGAACCTGGAGCTGCCCGCCTACTCCAAGAAGGAGAACTGGGGCGCCGCCGAAACCTTCTACCAACTGGTGCGCAGCCTGCTCAAAGCCCAGCTGCCCCCCCCCGGCACCCCCAAGCCCGATCCGGCCCGCTGGCGCGCCGAGGGGCGCCGGCCGCGGGTCAACCTGCTGGGGCCCACGCTGCTGGGCTTCCGCTGCCGCGACGACGTGCGCGAGATCACCCAGCTGCTGGGGGGGTATGGCATCGACGTGGCGGTGGTGGCCCCCCTGGGGGCACGGCCCGCCGATCTGCAGCGCATCCCCAGCGCCGATGCCAACGTGAACCTCTACCCGGAGGTGGCGGGCACCCTGTGCAGCTGGCTGGAGCGCCAGTTCGGCATGGCCTGCACCAGCACCGTGCCCATCGGCATCGGCGCCACCGTGGCCTTTCTGCGGCAGCTGCATGGGCTGCTGGACCTGGAGCTGCCGGCGGACCTGCAGGCCGGTGCCGATGGGGTGTGCCCGGCGGAGCGCCGCTCGCGGCTGCCCTGGTATTCCCGCTCGGTGGATTCCACCTACCTCACCGGTAAGCGGGTGTTCATCTTTGGCGACGCCACCCACGCCATCGCCGCCGCCCGCATCGCTCGCCGCGAGCTGGGGTTCCAGGTGGTGGGGCTGGGCAGTTACAGCCGCGAGCTGGCCCGGGAGGTGCGTGCCGCCGCCCAGGAGCTGGGCCTCGAGGCCCTGATCAGCGACGACTACCTCGCCGTGGAGGCGGCCATCGCCGAGGCGGCCCCGGAGTTGGTGCTGGGCACCCAGATGGAGCGCCACAGTGCCAAGCGGCTGGGCATCCCCTGCGCGGTGATCAGTGTGCCCCTGCATGTGCAGGATGTGCCCGCCCGCTATGCGCCCCAGATGGGTTGGGAGGGGGCGAACGTGATCTTCGACAGCTGGGTGCACCCGCTGATGATGGGCCTGGAGGAACACCTGATCGGCATGTTCCGCCACGACTTCGAATTCGTGGATGGCCACCGCAGCCACCTGGGGGATGGCCCCCCCGCTGCAGCTCCTGCCGGCCCATCTGGCGACTCCGCCCCGGCGACGCCCGCCCTGGGCCTGCACTGGAGTCCCGAAGGGGAGGCGGAACTGGCCAAAATCCCCTTCTTTGTGAGGGGCAAGGTGCGCAAGAACACCGAGGCCTTTGCCCGCGAGCGTGGCCTGGCGGTGATTGACAGCGAAGCGCTGTACGAAGCCAAAGCCCACTTCAGCCGGTGAATTTTGACTGAGTAAGCATTTCCACTTAGGTAAATCTACTCAAGTTTTTGTACTCAGCTGTTGCTAGATCTGTCGCTAGATCTGCGATTTGTGTGCCTTTGCGCATGCATGGCTCCTCAACTGTTTCGCTTTGCACAACACGCTTTTCCATCCTGATGTTGGGGCGATTGGATGGAGTCCGGATCTCCGCTTCGGCTGGTTCGATCCTTTCGCCATAGGCACGTTGTTATGACCACCACGCTCACCCGTCCCGATGGCGAGGGCAGTGTTCAGGTGCACCAGGAGGCGGGCCTGCAGATCGAGGAGGGCGCTCTGGTGATCGCCGTGTACGGCAAGGGGGGCATCGGCAAGAGCACCACCAGCTCCAACCTCTCGGCCGCCTTCTCCAAGCTCGGCAAGCGGGTGCTGCAGATCGGCTGTGACCCCAAGCACGACAGCACCTTCACGCTCACCAAGCAGATGGTGCCCACGGTGATCGACATCCTCGAAACCGTGGACTTCCACACCGAGGAGCTGCGCCCTGAAGACTTCGTGTTCGAGGGCTTCAACGGCGTGCAGTGCGTGGAATCCGGCGGCCCGCCGGCGGGCACCGGTTGCGGTGGCTATGTGACCGGCCAGACCGTGAAGCTGCTCAAGGAGCACCACCTGCTGGAGGACACCGATGTGGTGATCTTCGATGTGCTCGGTGATGTGGTGTGCGGCGGTTTCGCGGCGCCGCTGCAACACGCCGACTACTGCCTGATCGTGACGGCGAACGACTTCGATTCGATCTTCGCCATGAACCGGATCATCGCCGCCATCCAGGCCAAGGCGAAGAACTACAAGGTGCGCCTGGGGGGTGTGGTGGCCAACCGCTCCAAGGACACCGACCAGATCGATCGCTTCAACGATCGGGTGGGCATGAAGACCATGGCCCACTTCCCCGACCTGGACGCCATCCGCCGCTCACGGCTCAAGAAGTGCACCATCTTCGAGATGGAGGCCACCCCGGAGGTGGAGGCGGTGCAGAACGAATA
>Ga0194129_10010126_pt1 | contig 10336 bp, 8 predicted proteins | sample TA2KigCa35mmetaG_FD_150862 | JGI IMG/M metagenome (GOLD analysis project Ga0194129, IMG submission 150862) | Freshwater microbial communities from Lake Tanganyika, Tanzania - TA2015038 Kigoma Deep Cast 35m | ecosystem: Environmental > Aquatic > Freshwater > Lake | place: Tanzania: Lake...
GGTATTCCCAAAATGTCAGTTTCATCTCTTTTTGTGACATTCCGCAGTGTTTTGCTGCTGTTGGTAAATTCCACTTTACAGTAAAAAGTGCCTCATTTGCCTCTTGAACGTTTTGTGGTGTAGTTTTAACGGGTTCTTCTTTGAGACTTTTGTAGGAAATTTTATACAAATTCATATTTTATAAAAAAGTATCGTGTGAGAAAATTTACCGGGATTTTTTTGCCCCAAAAATGAAACTCAAAGTGGATTTGCGTAGGTAAGAGTTCTTTCATCCACGGTGTTGCGAACAAACTCCAACACGCTCATAAATTCTTCGATTGTATCACAGGTTACTTCCTTCGTGTCGCCTTCATTCGAATACAGATACACTGTTTTCTTTAGAGGGTCAACCACGCAGCTTGTCAGATACTCATCTTGCATCGGTTCGTTTGCTGATTACTTAGGTAGTATAGAACATTCAAAGTGCCTTGTCAAGCACCTGTCCAAAAATAAGGTAGTAGCAATCCACCGGCAGTCCATTTGTCTGTAAATGAACTTCAAGTCCTTGAGTTCTCTTGACAATAATATTTTGATTTGCTCCAATTGGAGTGAGATGTACGGAAAGACTGGTTAAATCCACAAACTCTTCCCATTCATCAGGAAGTTTAATGAAAGGTTTTTTTGCCCTACCTCTGAAAAAAACACAATTCTCCGGTGTGCCTGGATATGAGTATTCTAACTCTTGATTTTCTAATTTAATTTTCATAATTTTATCCGTTAATCAAATTTTTATTTGTTGAATCGTTAATTGTTGAAGAAAATGAATTGTATTTAACTCTATTTTCTTTAGCTTTCCCTATTTGCATTCTAAATGCCCATATTCTTAAATTAAGTTCAGATACATCTTCCTTTAGTGCATTGGACAAATTAAGTGTTGAAGCAAAAGTTGAGATTCCAGAGGAAAATTGAGATTCTTTATTATTTCTAACCGTAATTGCATTAGTAAGTGCATTTTCTTGTGCAGTACAAGCTATTGAAATGGGTTCATTTACTATTGGAGAGAATAAAACTCCAAAATTTTTAATTGTAGTGACAGTTTCTCCTTCAACAGCATAATGATCGAATAAACCACTATTATTGTAAACTGCAGGTCTAGATGAAAATCCAACCCTATAGTGAGTAATTCCCGCTCCAACTATTGGTGGAGTCACTATTTGCCCAGGTCTAAGATCGTTTGGATTTTGAAATCCATTTAAAAAATGATTCCACTGCACCGAAACGTTTGGATCTCCATTATTTACATAAGCAATAGATATTCCTGCTCCAATAGTATTACTGCTCATCATATTCACTGTTTGTGGTGAATACGGAGAAGATGCAAATTCTAACGAAAAATCATCTGGAATATTATCCGGATCTATAAGAATGGTGAAAGTAACATATGTATTATCATCCTCTGGATTTTTAGCGGACAAAACTGCAGAATCTTCCAAATATAGAACATTAATAGTACTAGAATTTGTTGTTACACCGGAACTTGGTATAGTTGACAAATTCCTAGTTGTCGTTCCAATTGCAACAATCGTATTCACATTACTGGGAAACATTAATGATTTAGATGATTGTACAATTTGCCCAACTTCTAATCCTGAAATTCCTCCTGCGTCAATTGGCGCCATTATATACAAAGCAGTAGAACCGGCACCGATAGTTCCAATACCAGAACCTATGTATGTGCTTAATAAGTCCTCCATGTATGGTTCATTGTAAACTTTCAATCCGTGCAGATTATCAGTTTCATATCCATGCTTACTTGGTATTGGAGCACCAGTAGTCGTTCCTACACCAACTGCAACTGGTAATGTGTGAGTCGTTGAATAACCAACATAATTAATGTTTATACACTGATATGAGTATTCATTCACATATCCACCAGGACCAGGAGCAGCAATAGGGGTAACACCAGTTTGAACCCAAAATAAATCTGTTCTACAACCTACATTGATTCTTTCTTGATATGCAGATGTGACAGCAACTAAAGTATTATTAACATCTTCTATACTTCTATAAAGACTTGTGTCTACATTTTTTAAAGCTGCATAATAAGGTTCTCTTGCATCATCAAGTATAACGATGTTTTGTTTTGCAAATTTAATTGCATCTTCTTGTTGTTGAATTTTAGTATTAACAACCTTAGTTATATCAAAAACTCTATCCGTATTCATAACTAGATTCAATAATTATATACTTTATTTATTTTTGATTATGGTGCTCATATATTCAGAATTATCTCCTGGATAATCTTCATAATTACCTTCATACTCTACAATATTTTTCTCAACGTCAATTCTCTCAGCCTGAATTAAATAACTGCAGTTAATTATTCCACCAGAATTATTTTTTACAATAATTCTTTTACCCCATTCTATTTTTTCTACAAATAATTCTTGATAAGCGCCAATTGGAGTTAAATTTATCGTAATTGTTTCTGGATTTACCAGTCCATCCCAATATGATGGCAATTCAATTATATTTGAGTCTACCAATTTTCCCCTAATATAAACATCAGCGGTTGGACCTTCAATACAAACATGTCTTAATCTCCACCCTTTTTTATTTGGATGTTCTATATCAAAATCCTTTTTTTTAAGAGCTGTTGCCCACGTTAGATTAAGAGTGGTGCCACTAGTTGAGTAATCTGCATAACCTACTGCTGGAGCAAAACCCGACCCACTCAAAGGTGCAGCATTAAAAGCAAGACTAAGATTAGAATCAACTCCAAACTCTGCTTTTGCCCCACCAAAAACTTTGGCGCCAATATCAGATGAGGCACCGATTTCACTTCTAGCTGGAGCAATTAAGTTATAAGCAATAGTAAGAAGTTCAATTGCAGCAGATTGAACTGTAAATGGTTGTATACCACAAAAACATGTAACACCAACAGGTCCTGTTGGATCGCCAAGCATGACATCAATTGGAGTACCAACTGGAAGATGTGATGCTCTAGAGGTTACTTTAAAAATTGACGGAGCTGCGGCAGCTAATGGATTATCTTTTATAAGAGGTCTTCCAACCATCAATGCTGCTTCGGGAACGTTTGGAATTGGAAAACTTAATGGACTTCCAATTAAAACTGCGCCATTAAAAGAACCAGTTCCAGGAACTGCAGTGGGTCCAAATCCAAAACAAAGTGGAGGAACAGTTGGAGATCCTGCTGGAGTGAAATTTACTTGTAATTGTTTTCCTACGTGTACGTCTGATACTTCCATACTTATCTAATACTCTCGATTAATTTTCTAATTCCCTCTAAAGTTTGTTTGATGGAATTTGAACCACTACCCAGTGGACTTGTAATTGGAGAAACATCGGGAGTTTCCACAACTTTAAAATTACCACAGGTTATTTTATACTCACCGGGAACACTAATGCTTACATCTCTCTCTCCACCAAACGCTAAAGAATCTGCGGCATCCAATTGAATTCTTGGGGAACTAAGATCGATGGCAGCGTTAGATCTAATATTTACCCATCCAGTATCAGTTCCATTTCCGGTAGATTCAATATCGATATCTTTAGCAATCAAACGAATTCTCCCACTAGGAGCTTGTAAAATCAAGTCACCATTTTTTGCATAAAAATAACCAGCAACATTATCTACTGCTTCTTCCCCACAATAAACCTGATAAGTTGCTGGAGCGACATTTAAAATAGATCCATCCAATTTACCATCTTGAACCAGTCCAATATATTGACGATTTTTAAATCTAGATGGAAAAATACGACTAATCAAGACAGACATCTTGACGTTATTTTTCATCACATCACCAAAACAAACTTCTCCTTCGGTGGTTCCAAAATAATTAAAACTTTTACATTGAGTTTCACCTGTATTTGGATTACTATATGTCATTTGTTAATTTAAAGATATAAATGAGTTGATAAAAATAAATTTTTTCCTCACTAATTTTGTTTGTCAAGATGTCTTTATGACAAAAGAATGTGAGTGATTTTTTCTATTTATCACTAATATCCATAATAGGGAGGTGGAGAGGGTGGTGGTGATGGAGGGGTCGGTGATGGAGATGGTGCTGGTGAAGGGGATGGTGTTGGTGCTGGTGAAGGGGATGGTGTTGGTGTTGGTGAAGGAGATGGAGTTGGAGTTGGCGAAGGAGATGGAGTTGGAGTTGGCGAAGGAGATGGAGTTGGAGTTGTTGGAGTTGTTGTTTGAGTTGTTGTTGGAGTTGAAGTTATTGTTGAAGTTGTTACCCTTGCCGAAGTCGAAGGACTCGCGGCTGCTGTTGATCCTGTAGTGGTTGAAGTTGTATCGGCACGAGTAGTGACAATAGACTTTGGAGTTGGTAATGCTTTAATTTCTCGACGAGGAGTGCCTACACAATCAATAACTTTGAGTGGAACAGTTCCAGCTGGAACATCATCTTCAAATTCTTTTCTAAATCTAAGAATGGGTTTGAGTCTTGCGTTGTATCCTGTTTTAGTATTCATTCTAATCTCAGGAACACATGCAAAGTTCGTTCCAGATTGAATAACTCTCATTTTGATAATTGATCCGTTCTGATCAACATCAAACTCAAGTTTCGTTGCCGCATCTGGATTTCCAACGCAATCTAGAAGAGTCGCAGTATCCTCAGGTTTGTATCCAAATCCACCTTGTTCAATATAGATATCTTTAATGATAGGAATTACACCATAATCGTCCTTTGGAGGATTTTCTGGTGGACAACCTGGTGCAGTAATCGTTACATAAAACTCAGGTATTCTTCCCCAACTTGGATCATTTAATTTTCTCCGCATATCATCCGCAATAATTCCAGTATAGAAATTTTCCAAATAGTAACGAATATCCTGATCAGTAAATCCAAGGGAAACTGCATATGGATAGTCATTCTCATAATCAAATACTCCAGCACCTCCGTTACCAGTGAGATACTTGGGTAAAGGACCAAAGTTTGGATCACCTAGTACAACTTGCATCAAAGGTCCAATTCTTTTGCCTAATATTTTTGAATAGAAACCTTCAATATAAAACCTAATATCCTGATCCGTAAATCCAAGTTCTTTTGCGTATGGATAATCATTAGTGTATCCAAATTGATCTGGACGAAATGCTCCAGAAACCACACCCTGTTCTACCAATATTCTTTCTCTTTTAAATGCTTCAATTGCTTGTGTTGTTTTCATCAATTCATCAACTCGTCTTTGATGATCTGGAGGAATTGGTGGAGTGTTCTCTAGACTTGAACCTCTAAGATCGTCAAAACCAACCATACTTCTTATATTTGGAAGTTGAGATTTTATTCCTCCTCTACCATCATCAAATCCAATCATGCTTTTTAAGCAAGTCAATGTTCCAACTACATTACATCCTGGTAATTTTGCTGCGGTAAAATCGCAGTCAATATAAACTTCTCCCTTACCAGGAAGTTGTATCATGTCTCCAAATAATAATTTAATAAGTTGTCCCTCACTATATACAGGATCCCAATTTCCATTCGCTCTTCTCACAATAGTTTGACAACGACCTGCCCAAGTTCTATTCATTCCTCCTTTAGAACCGTCTGGAACTGGAAGATATCCATATCCAGTTTTAATCATCACAACATCAGTAATACCCGTTACTATTGCTGTTGTTCCGATGCCAGTTGTTCCAGGGAGCGTTGTTGTTCTGATACCAGTTGTTCCAGAGAGCGTTGTTGTTCCAGGGAGCGTTGTTGTTCCGATACCAGTTGTTCCAGGGAGCGTTGTTGTTCCAGGGAGCGTTGTTGTTCCGATGCCAGTTGTTCCATCAGATGCTGTTATTATACCAACCACATCTCCTAAAATAGGAATTCCATATGCCCCAACACCATTTCCACAATTATCTTCAAACGCAATGACAGGAGCTGAAGTATAGTTTCCTGGTGTAATAATGTCTACTCCAATGATATCACCTGCCGCATTGAGAACTGCATTTCCAGTTCCACCAGAACCTTTACCTCCCCAAAAAACAACATTAGGTGCCCCACATGCTTCGGGACCAAATCCTAAACATCCAGCCGCACCAACGATAGCACCATCCACATCAACGTTAAAATTAAAATCGCTCAAATTCTCTGGTATGTTGACTACTCCAACCGCACTATCAACAACGCTTCTAGCTGCATTGAACACCCTATTGAAATCTATAGATGGTATGGGTGGTGGAGCTCCTTCCAAAAAGTTCCATTCCTTAGGAATTGGACATACATTCTCAACTTTACATTCTAAGAAATCTAAAATTGAAATTACAAAATCTAAGGTTTCACTTGTAAAAGAAATAATAGAACCAAGAAGACTTGATATTGGACCTAAAATACCATTAATTGCAGAGGTTAATTGAGAAACAATTTGTCCGATTAAGTTGCCAAGTAAGTTTTCTAAAACACACTGAGCAGTATTAACAACTCTATCAATAATTGCATTCAAAATTTGTCTGATAATATTTTCAAGATTCTGTAATAGTTTTACAAAAAGACAGGAGATAGTATTCAATGATTCCTTTGTGACTTCATTGATTAAATATCTGGAACTTAAAGGAGCATTGCCAGTTAAATCTCTAATCCCCGCATTGACTTTTCTATTGATATATTTTCTTAATTCTTGAATTAACCATGCCGTGAGATTTGATAACTTGGCAGAGGCATCATTAACTTTAGACTGAACATCATTTATAAAATTTTGACTAGTTGTTAAAAAACTATCATCACCTAATAATCCTGTTCTTAAATTTTCAACATCTTTGATTAAGTTTGAAATTTCTTTATTAATAGCTTCAGTATTAACTTTCTTACAACCCTGACCTAATATAATAGTTTCATTTGTTACATTTTGCTGCTCACCAGCTTTATTAGGAACAGTTAGATTAAGTTCTCCTCCACGAGCTCTACCGTTTCCCTTTGGGTTTTGTGCGGTTGTTGAAATCTCATAATGAAGTGACCCTGGAACTATACCAGTTCTAGGTTTACAAACATTCTCAGAGTCATCATTGGAGAGATTAGGTAATGTATTTGCACGAACCTCATCAATGTAGTAATCTCCAGTGTCAGGATTTTGAAAAACTGTAACGTATGTATTTTTAGGATAAACTGTTATTCCAACTGACTCTCTTCTAAGACCAGATGTAGTTAATTTACCATATGCCCATGGCAAATCAGTGATAGGAGTTGTAGAATCATGCATTGAGCATATTCTAATTTTATATCTTCTTAAAATAATATCTGTAGATAATCCTGCTACGGTATATTTTCGATCAGGAATACCAGACAAATACCCATCTTCATCTGCAATCTGAGCAATTTGTGGTTTAAAAGTTGGATTAGAGTTTAAGATGTACTCAAAAAGTTGTTGATTACTTTGTTCTCCTGCATTGCCAGTGTATTGGTTCATCCCTCACTCAATCCTCATAAACTCTACATTCAGATGCATCTGGATGATCATCGCAATATAATTCTAATGCATTTGGATCATGATCTTCATCAGGATGATTTGCTTGATACTTCTCTAAAGAATCTAATTCACTCTCAAGATGACGGCGACGCTGAGAGTTTGTGCTGGGGTTATCCAATTCGTCACGATCATCATTAATGTGTTGTTGAAGTGTTCTGTCCATGATTGTTTATTTACCGTAAGAATCTCTCACCAAATGAAGACCTGTAAAAGTTTTTGATCTGGTCCCAAAATGGCAAAGATCTGATATCATATATATGCCACTACTGATAGGACTCTGTCTAACTGTTCTTGTTGTAGATGGTTGAGGAAAATCACAATGAACTAAATCTCCAGCGTGTAAACTAAAATCGGCAGAAATAATAATATCTACAGACATATTAAATTTCTGACGATAATTTTGTTTGGATTGTTGTAAAATTTCTTCTACACTAAAATTCTCTTGTGTTTTCTTTTCATTTTGCTGCTCGTATGAATCTCCAGGAATTACAAGTTGTCCTTTGGCTGCTTGAGTAACAATCCTAACTGTTGTTTGACCTTCGTAGTCAGAGTTCACAACAGGTAAAGTTTTCGCAGCAATGATGCCATTTCCTTTTTCTTTCGCAGTGAACGGTGCTGCTTTTGTGTATGTTTGAGTTACTGGATCAAAAAATTCGATAACTGTTCCAAATGCTCCAGAATAGAATTGCTGAACCCCTTGAGTTGTTCTATTCGCTTTATGATGAAGAATCTTATCATCATATCCTGGAGGAAGAGTTTGATTATCAACTCTGTGATTTAAAATATATTTTTTAATTTTTTTTCCAGTTTTATCAAAAAGTTTATCAAGAGACTTAAAATGATATCCCTCTGAGGTTTGCCAAAATAGATATCCTGCCATATTTCCTTTTGCATTTTGAATATCTGGTATTCCTAATTTCTGAATATAAAGAAGCATCTCAAATGGAAATCTATCCTTTCCAGATTCACTTAATGTGTTTAATGTATTATCTACAAAAATTTTTCTATTCGATCTTAAAGTTTGCTGGATGATTGTTTTTGCGATATCAGATATTTTACCACTATAATTGGTTCTACATCTGCGTTCTAATAGAGTATTATCATATACTTCTTTTGAAACCACTGATAATATGAACGATGTACTCTTAAATGATTCTGTAATTAGACTTGTGGTATCTACTCTCAAGTCAGAATCTTTATCTAATTTAATTTTATTTCCATTTCCATCCTCAATATTAAACAATATCTTTTCTGTTCCTTGACACTTAATTGAATTTAATACACTTATAGTTCCTGATGATTCTCCATCTGCAGCAGAGGCATTACCAGTATCAACGATTGCAGCGGTGATTGTCACAAAGGGAGTAAAAACACTCTCACGATATTCGATTCTAGGAGTTCCCGAACGAAGATCTATGGACTTTCCATCTTGATTAGAGATAATTTCAAATCGATTAAACTGTAGTGACTCTTTTGAACCCGTCATTTATCTTTTATTATTATTTACACAGAGACTATAGGCATTACTATATTATTGACATCGTGAACTACCATAACACCACCTTGACTATATGATGGATTTTGTTGAACAAATGCAAGTATACGACTAGTAGATGAAGGAGTTAGACCTATTGATGCTTGCGATCCAAATGCAGATGCTATAGGTGATGAACCCCCTGATCCAGCAGATGGAGGAACTCCTCGAATCGCACCAGTTATGAGTGGAACTAATGATCTCCATCTGGAATATGCAGTATTTTTACCAGGACTAAGAAAATCTAAGCTAGTATGAGGACCAGTTAAACTTCCAACTTCACTTCTTCTATTAGCTTTTGTTCCCATCAAACCAAGAACCTGACCAGCAGTAACATTATCACCAGCTTTTACATACTTGTTAACTTCGGATAATGGAAAGTGTGCATATAATGCATCAAACTGTTCGTTTGGATATTGTGGATGACTGCTCCTGATGACAACATAATTACCATATCCAGCTCCCATTTCACCATCACCACCACGTCTACTTGGATCATATTGATACCCCCATTCAATAACTTTACCAGGAAATACCACTAGGTTGTTATTTCCAGAAGGAGTAAAATCAACTCCAGGTTCCCCAGTAGCATCAATTCTAACCCCAGAAGGAACTGATTGTGGTTGTTGTGTAGGAACTATTACTTGAGAAATTCTACTACCAATGTTGGGGTTTCTGCCAGTTATCTCTGCGATGTATTGTTTATTTAAATTTTCGTGAGGATTGTCTGGAGTATAAGAATTACCTTTGACAGGTTTACTATGAGCACCTCTTTCAAATTTATTATAAAAAATACTCGCTGCCTCTTCTGGACTTGATGCAGACTTTAATTCTGCACCAATTCCATGATTATTAATATCAATAGCAATATATTGTGCCTGAGCATTTCTATTGTAAGGATCTAATCCTTTACTCTGAGCCCATTTTTCAAATTTAGGCCAACGATCATTTCTACTCCACTGAACCATTCCCTCAAAACGACTATTATCTGGAGTTGCGGTTCTATATCCACTCTCTCTTCTAATATTAGCAACAATACCAATAGCAGCGTTCTTACCATAAATTGCGGTAAAATATTCTAAAAGATCTGCCTCTATTTGTGCATTGGATCCCCCACGAAGTCTAGCACCAGGAACATTTCCATCAGGACCAGTGGGTCCAGTGGCACCGCCTGGAGGACCTCCCTCTAAATTTAATTCTTGATTTAAATTACGTAAGACTTTTGCAGCAGAACTTTCAAGTGCGATTGAAAAAGCATTAGAAATATACTTACCAATCTTTTCACCGATACTCATCCCACCTCCAATTTCTCTAGAGGGAACTACACCACCATTTGCCATG
>Ga0194129_10010127_pt1 | contig 10336 bp, 4 predicted proteins | sample TA2KigCa35mmetaG_FD_150862 | JGI IMG/M metagenome (GOLD analysis project Ga0194129, IMG submission 150862) | Freshwater microbial communities from Lake Tanganyika, Tanzania - TA2015038 Kigoma Deep Cast 35m | ecosystem: Environmental > Aquatic > Freshwater > Lake | place: Tanzania: Lake...
CCGGCGTGCAACCCGGGAAAGAACAGGTGAACCTCGCCCGCGACCCCCGCCACGCCGCGAAGCTTGCGGAAATGCAAGGCCTGCTCCTCGCCGAGATGCGCCGCCTCAACGACCCGTGGCGGCTATGGAACCAGCCCGCTGATGCCCTCACCCCGCCGCCCGATGCGCCCGCCCAGAAAAAAGCCGGCAAGAAGCAGAAGAACGAAAAGTGACGCAGCCGCCCGGCTGCTGCGGCCTCACACTCACTCCGCACACAGGGATGACGGTGATGGCTTGGGCGGTGTCGAAGGTCGGGTTACCCTGGCCGCTGCTCCCGGTGTAGGTGACGACTTTCCCGGGTTTACTTGGCCTCGAACTTGGATGCCAGCCAGTCGAGCGTCACGTTCTCGGCGATAACTTCGTGCGGGATGAGCACATACTTCCACGGCTTGCCGGAACAGGTCTTGGCGTAGTCGCTGGCTTGTTTGCACCACTTCACGGCCGCTTCCTTCTTCGCGACGACATCCGGCGCCGTCATTTCCCCACGGGCTTTTGGTTCCAGCATGTAGATCACGCTGGCTGTTTCGGCGACGAAGTCGGGCTGGTATTCGAGATGGTCCGCGCCGGACTTATAGTAAATCTGGAACTGGCCCTTCGCCGGTTTGAACCACTTCGCCGCTTCGCGCTCCAGAATGTCGGACAGCTTGCGCTCAGCGTCGGGTGGAGGGTTCAGAGCATCCCGATCAAATCTCGCACGTAGGTGGCTGGGTCGTCCTTGGCGCAGAGAATATGGTGGGCGCGGTAGGCACCGGCGTCCGCCTGTTTCTTGGGATCTACTGGGCTCGGCCACCGGAGATCGTGCCGGTAGGTCTGTGAGACTAGAAACGATTCCAGACTGATGTCGTCCCGCTTCAACAAGGCTTGCAGGTCCTTGATTCGCCTTGAGAACTGCACCTTTGGATTGTTGAAGGTGTCCGTGAAGTTGCGCAGGCCCTTGGGGTCGATGAACGCGATGCGCTGCTTCACCTGCTGGTCTTCCGTAAGCAGCCAGAGGATGAAGTCAGGCCGGAATCCCGCTTCCGTGAAAAAGCTGATCGCCTTGTCCGAGCTGTGATTGCGCAGCAGATACAGCTCCGTCTTCGCCAGCATCCCGGTGGCCTCGGCCTTGCAGAACGCTTCCAAGTCATGAACAAACTGCTTTTCCCCGGCGTTCAAATGCGTGGGCACAATCTTCACGAGGGAATCCTGACCGTCGTTGTGGCTGAGATGAATGAGTGGCTGATAGAGATGGTGTTCGGCACCGAAGATTTCCAGCTTTTGAAAGCTCATCGCCTCGAATGTGCCCGCCTCAAACTTGGTGCTCAGGTCGCGCAGCCGCTTGATTAGCGCCTTTTCCGACTTCTTCACCAGCAGTTGATAATTGTTGAGGAGCAATTCATCGGTCTTGGTCAGGCGCTGGTATTCGAGGAACGGAGCCTCGAAGTCGCGCTTGTGAAACTGGTAGAACCGATCCGCATATCCTTTCAGCAGGTGGACAACGATGTCCTGATACAGCGCCAGGCGGTCGAATCGGAAATCGAGGTAGCCCGGCGGGATGTAGAGTTGATACCACCACGCCGATGCGAACAAGACGCGGAGTTCCGCAGGCCCGAAGAGCAGGTTGTAATAAGCCTTGTCCCGCTTGTGTCGCTCCAACTCGAACCAAATCGCGTTCCAATCGAGGAACGCGAGGTGATTGGCCTTGAGAGGCTCTTGATTCAGCACGGCCGCAGCGCCGTCGGCGCGCGGGGCAGACGACTGTTTTTGGAGTCGCGGATACCAGTCGGCCACGACTGTGTTGGTCAATTTCCCTTCCAGACTGGCGAGCGTGAGCTTCACCGCCTTTTTGAAATCTGGCATCTCAGCCTTGGGCCGGATGATATGCAGCTCCAGCTCGTCGCGCTCGAACTCGGGCAGCTTGATGGTCGGAAGGAAGATGAGTTCCCGCCGCTCATCGTCGCCCACACCTTCTTCTTCGAGGTATTCCTCGAATTCCTTCATGTAGTCGCTCTTGATGCCAAAGATGTTCAGCGTCTCCAGCAGGGCGATGTGGTCCGGGTGTTTGCGCGGAACGTCGTCGCCCTGGAAATCGAGCGCGTCGAGCGCGCTCGTGCGCTTCAGCTTGAACTTGTAGCCCTTCAGCCTGACGCCCCGTCCGAATAGCTGGATGATCTCGCTGCCTTCCTTCTTCCCGACGTTCATCAGCCCCATCGCCGAGACGCGCCAACTGCTCCAGCCTTCGGTAAACTTCTTCGCGCCGGCCAGGATGCGGATGCCGCTGCCGGGTTTCTTGATCTCCTCGAAGAGCGATCCGGAGAACTTCAGTTCATCCACGGCGTAATGCTCATCTTCACCCCGGCGCTCCGCGCACAGGTCGCAGAGCTTTTTGGAGTCACCCACGTTGACGACACCGAACCACGGGTTGCCCTCGCCGATGCGAAGGCCAATCTCTCCCTCGCTGCCTTGCAGGTGGACGATGTGCAACTGGCCCCCTCCGCTCGCGTTGAAGACATGCTTGAGAATGTCTGAGAACAGCTCACCGGCCTTGTCTGGTGTGAACAGCGTCTCGACATACGGGAAGAAACGGTCAAACACCGCGCGCCCGCCTGCGACCAGTCCATCCCGGCGTTCGAGCAACTTCTTGAGACGCTTTTCCGATTCCGCTCGGTCTGAGACGAACGCGGCCAGGAATTTCAGAATCTGGACAAGGTCCGTGTCTTCCTGAGTCTGGCGCTGACCGGTAACGGATCCGCCAACGAAGACCATCAGCGGGGATTCCAGCAAATATGGCACGAGCGCGGCACCACCGTCGCCGAACCGCCGGCATTGCTGGTAAAAGGCCAGCAGGCAGGCGGTGAGATACAGCGGCCGGGTTTCATCCTCATGCTCCTCGGCAAGGTTGAGGATGTTGAAATCCTTTCCGAAGCCGTCGTTGTAGAAAAACTTGTAGGAGTAGTCGAAGAGGATGCACTTGGCGTAGGTCTGCGTGAGTGCCTTTTGCTTCGCCCCGCTGGCGGCCTTGATCGCCTGGCCGAACGTGGCGGAATACTCGAAAGAGAAGCCCGTCGCGCAAAGGCGTGCGCGCTTGTCCATCCACTCTTCGCCGGCGGAGCCGCGGTGGCCCTCGTCCACCAGGACGAGATTGTTGCCCTCGAAGGTGTCCACCGCCACCGTTTTGTCGCCGGATGTTTCGCGCAGCTTGTGAATATCAATGATGTCCACGCCGCGTCCGGTGAAAAGGGTGGCGCCGTCTTTGTCGTAGAATTCCGCTTCGATGCCGGACAGCTCAAATTCCTCCTTGTGCTGGCGGGACAAACCTTCGTTGGGTGTCAGCAGGATGATGCGGTTCAGTTCGTGGCGCTGGCCCGCCTTGCCCAGGTAATAAAGATACTGCCGGATGTGGCAGTGCATCAGGAGCGTCTTGCCGCTGCCGGTCGCCATCCAGAAGGCGATCTTGTTCAGGTCGCCGGCAGAGAAGGTGTCCATCTGACTGCGCGCGTTCAACTGCTCGTTCGCCTGGGCGACGGCGGCGTTCAGGGACGCCAGCAGTGCCTCTGCGTCGTGGAAATACCGGTCCAGATACATCTCGGTGAGCAACAGCCCGAGATACTGGAAATAAAGCGGGTAGAGCGTTTGCCCCGCCAGGTTGCGTTTGCCTGTGATGGCTTTCCAGTGCGTCACGATCTGGGTGTCGTAGTCCCGCAGTTGGTCGTCGGACAGCGTGCGCCCGTTTTGGCCAAGCCTGGGCAACCGGGCGATGAGCTGCTGGACGAAGCGGCTGCTGCCGTCATCGGCCCAACCCTCAAACTCCGGGGCACGCAGCATCTCGGAAAGCTGGTCGAAATCATCGACGCCGAATTGCCGCAAGGCCCACGGCGCGAGGATCAGTTTGTCAGCGAAGTGGGTGGACATCAGCTCAGGGATTCAAAGTTAGCCGTGTCGAACATGAGACGATGGAACGTCTCCTCGATGAGATGAACCTTGTTGTGCGGGTCGTTCAACGTGTGCGCGCCGTTCACGTAGATAAAATCGAAGTCCGTATCTGCTGGATTCAAGTCAATCGATACTCGGCCTTTGACCTTCTTAAGCCCCAGATACACTTCGAGAGCTTCATTGTCTGCGATGACGTCTCCAGACAATTTTCGCCAAATGATCATCGTCCGAGTGTGACCGCCTGTGCGCTTGTATCCCTCAACACGGACAAACCCCTTCTGTTCCTTGATAGAATCGACCTTCAGGCCGAGCAGCCAGTTGAAGGTTTCGACCAGGTCCACCGAGGTTTCCTTCGTCTCGCCGGCACTGGAGGTGGCGATGTGAAGCTTGTAGGCGAATGGATCACGGAACTGTGCGGCATCCAGCAGGCTGGCACTGTCGGCGCTTTCCACGTCGAGGAAATAGGCGAGCAGGTATTCGTCCCGATTGCCCTCGCCCGTCTGAGCCAGTGCGGTTGATTGCTCTGGCGTGCGGCGCAGGTGCAGGTTGTTCAGCGTGTCCTCATAGCTTTCCAGCCGGACGATTTTGAAGGCGTGGGAAATGCCGGTGTTGCGGGATATCGGCTTCCCCTCGCTCCATTCACTTGAATAGACCACCTTCTTCAGTCGTGGAACGAGCACGGCATCAAAATGAATTCCCATCTCCACGAGCACGTATTTCCGCCGTCCGTCATCTTCTCTATTCAGGTCAATCGTAGCGTGCCCGGTGGTTCCTGAGCCGCCGAAGTAATCCAAGCTCGTCGCGTCTGGTCGAAATGCTCCGGCTACACGGATGCAGTCGGCCACTGCAAAAACTGACTTTGGAAAGTCGAAAACATTTCGGTCGCCAAAGAGCTTCTTCAAAGTGGCGGTGCCATATTCGGTTGCAGAGTATTTCTTGTCGGTCCAAACCGTCAACGGTAGCACGCCCGCATTGTTCGGCCGATACTTGTAATAAACCTGAAGTTCTCCGGTGGTTTTTCGCTTCGGAACAATTTCACTTAGTTCGGTGGATATGCGTTCCAAGCCCCAGCGCCAAACTCGTTCATTGCCGCTAGAGTCAATCGGGAAAATCGCTTCTTCATCGGGACCAGGAGCTTCAAGAACATCGTAGGCAGTTTTAGCTTCATCCCATTTCAAGTTGGGGACGCGGACGACTGTCCCCTTTACATACAGAGGAAAATACCGACGTGGCCGGGCTGAACGCTCCGAACTTGATCCCTCTCTCCTAAAATTTCGCCACTCAAAGTCGCCTTTGTCGTCTTCTCGGTTAAAACGTTCCTGTTGCTCTTCGGAGCGAGGGAGTTTGGCTATAGCAGATTCGTCCGACTTGCCAACAAACATCGCATATTCATGAGACTGAGCGAATCCTCTCAGAGTGATTCTTCCGGAAGGGTTGATCCGTATGCACACGACGCCTAAAACATTGTCATCGCTGAACTGAGAGGCGAGGAGTGCCGCCAGTTCTTTCTGCTGTTGGTCATCGATTGTCGCGCAAAGGACACCCTCGTCCGAAAGAACGCCTTTCGCGAGACTAAGCGATTGTCCCACCATCGTGGTCCACGACGAACTTTTGTAGCTGTTCTTGTAGAGGATTTCGGACGCTGCCGTGTTGTAAGGCGGGTCGATATAGACACACTTCACCTGCTCTCGATACCGCTCCTGCATGAGTTGGAGCGCTTGGAAATTCTCCGAGTGGAAGCATACCCCGTCGAGGCTGGCGTCGAGATTTTCGATGGAAGCCAACAGTTTGATCGTGAACTCGCGGCTGAAGTGCCGCGTGTCGATCATCAGGTGTGGGTTCGCCTTGAGGAACTCCGGCGTGCGCTTGGGCTTGAGTTCAGAAAGCGCGACCAATTGGTCCCATTCCTGCCACTGCGCTTCGCTAGCGCAAATCTCGGGGCAGAGTGACTCCGGCACGCGGTCGAGCGTGAGGCAGTAGCGGGTTTCGACAACGAACTTCTTCTTGAGCCAGAGCCTTTTCTGAAAGTCCTCCAGTTGCGCGATCATGCGGATAACCGGCAGGGCACAGCGGCGGATGGCGCGAATCTTGGAAACGTATTCCTCGGCCTTGGGCGCGGCAGCTTCCTCGATGTCATCGAGGTGCATGACTTCGTTCTTGATGTAGAAATCCAGCTCCCGTCGGAGAAACCCGCCAAGGTCCTTGTGAATGAAATAATCGAAGGAGTATTTGGCGGTGTAGCCGCGCAGGTGCTTTTGCAGGATGGTGCGCTTGTCGTTCTTGTCCTTGGGCTGGTGCGTGGGGTCGGCGGCGTAGAGGAGCGCCTTCCAACGCGGCGGCAGGGCGTCGGCCAGCGTTTTCTCGGTGTCGGCGTTGAGCTTGTCCTGAAGGTTGCGTTCGCTGGTGTGCTCGCGGTAGCGGAACCGCAGGCAGAGCGTGTTCCCATTTTCTTCCATGAACGGCTGGTCGGCATCCAGGGCGAAGGCGCGGGTGGTCTTGCCGTCCGGTTTCCGGTTGTCCTTCTCGGTGTCACCTTCCACGAGCTTGAAGCGGACAACCGATTCGTCCGCGATGTCGTCGAGCTTGAGTTCGCCAGTGAGGATGTCGGCCTTGCGGATGCGGAAGGTGTAGTCCCGGAGCAATTCGGAGGACTTGATGTAATACTGGTCCATGTTCGCCCAGACCAGCTTCACCTCCTCGCCGTTGTAGGGGATCATGTATTTCTCGCGCCCGTGGACGGTGGAACGGTGCAGGCCGAGAAAATCGCCGCCCTGATAGTAGCGGGAGAAGAAGGTCAGGAGATGGGAATAGACTTCGTCGGCGGTCGCCTCCAGGTCCGCGCCCTTGGCGAGCTTGTCGCGCAGCTCCATGACCTTAGGAGATTGCTCCGGGGCAATGCCCGCAGCTCCGGCAGCGGACTCCGCCTTTTCCAAGTCGTGCTTGAGCTGGACGTTTTGCAGGTCGCCGTGGGTGGTCAGGGCGGTGCGGACGGTCTTCTCGAGATGCTTGTCGAGGAACTCGGCGATCTCGATGTGCCGCTGCCGGAGGACGCGGTAGATGCCGAAGTCGAGGTCGGCTTTGTCCAACTCGAACAGTTCGCGGAGCTTGGCCTTGAGCTTCTCAAAGTTCGGCGAAGCGGGCATCGGCGTTTCGTTTTCTGGCATGGCGGGAATCGTATTGAGTAATTTTTGATCTGACCAGTGTGGGCGTCTCAGCCGACCAGGGACCAGCGTATGGTGAAGAGTGCTTGCTTGTTGATCGCAGGATCGAGCTTGCCGCGAATTCCGGTCACGAGTTTGTCCCGCTCGGCCAGGATGCGATCCTCAACCTCGAAAATCTCCTGCCTGAGCTTGCGTTGCTGGCGCTCGGCGTCGGTGATCTCGCCTTGCAAGCGGGCTTGCGTGGCCAAGTCGGCGGACTTTCCGGCTTCGTTGCGAAGCTCGCGGATGCGTTTCTTGATGTCCTTGAGGGCCTTTTCGGAAGTGGCAACCTGGTCGTCAGCCCAGCCATCGAGTTTCGCGACCTCGGCCTCGAAGAATCGGGCGTTGCGGGCGGCGATGGTGGCCAGAGTGTCCGTCTCCGCCTTGGCGCGAATGTTTTCGATGGCCTGCTTTTGGAGGGAAAGGTCCTGGCAGGGCGAGTTTGTGCCGGGCAACTGAAAGAGTCGGGCGGCTTGCTCCGGGTCGATGGGCGTGCCGGCGTCGGTAACGGCGGAATAAAGCAGATGATCTTCCACCTGGCCGAGAGCCTCGACGGTGAGGAGGGAAACCGAAAGCCATCCCGCCTGCCCAACCAGCGGCTCAAGGATGCTGATCATGCCGTCGTGGTCCGCGTAATTGAACTGCACCTCCTGAATGGGAAGCTCGCGGGCCTTGGCCTGGGCAAGCACGGCGTCGGCGAGGGGGTGATTGAGGCGATAAAGGTGGGCCTCGCCGGAGCGGCGGGGCAGTTCATAGAAGCCCAAAGGAATGGTGCCGGGCGCGGACAAGAACGGGGAGGAATTGAGCCGGAACGAGGATTCGTCAATGAACTCAGCGTGGCCGCGTAGTTCGTGCGCGGTGAGGCGCATGAGGGAGCGCTCGATGCGGTTGAGCGATGCGGTTGAGGCGCTGGCACGCAACTTGAGCTTCTCGCGCACATCATCATCGAAGTTTTCGAGGAGCTTGCGGCGCGTCTGAGTCATCGCCTCATTGATTTCCAGGCTGAGTTCAAGTTGGAGCTGGTCGAAGGCGATCTTGATTTCCTCGTGCTTCCGGCAGCGTTGGTAGATGTCGTTGATGCGCTTCTCGAAATCCACGCCGCTTTCAATCGCGCCGAGCACCTCGTCACTGGCGCCGAAGACACCCTCGAAGAGCTGGAACTTTTCCGAGAGCAGTTCAAACACGCGCCGGTCGGCTTCGTTCTTGCGGTTGAGGAAATTGACCACCACCACGTCATGCTGCTGCCCATAGCGGTGACAGCGGCCGATGCGTTGCTCGATGCGCTGCGGATTCCACGGCAAGTCGTAGTTCACGACGAGGGAGCAGAACTGAAGGTTGATGCCCTCGGCGCCAGCCTCGGTGGCGATCATGATGCGGCCCTCGTCGCGGAAATAATCCACGAGCGCAGAACGCATGTCCGCCGACTTGGAGCCGGTGACGCGATCGGTGCCGGCGTGCTGGTCCAGCCACGCGGCGTAAATCGCCTTGGAACGGTCGTCGGTGTTCGAGCCGTTGAACAGAACGATGCCTTCGGCGAACGGGCTATCGGCCAGCACCCGCAGTAGATAGTTCTGCGTCTTGCGCGACTCGGTGAAGATGATGGCCTTTTGCGCCGCGCCGATTTCCACGGCCTTGACGAAGGCGATGGTGAGCGCCTTGAGCAGCGCCTTGCCCTTGGCGTTGTGGCTGATGGAGACGGCGAGGCTGGCGAAACTATCGAGATCGGCGACTTCGGCCTCGATGGCGGCGCGGTCGGCATCGGACAACGGTTCGCCGGGCTGGTCGTCGGACCATTCCTCGGCGGTTTCGTCGAGCGCCTCGTAGTCTTGGTCGAGTTCGTCTTCGAGGGACTCAGCGGGCTCCTTTTTCTGGAGCTTTGCCTTGAGGCGGTTGGAAATGGATTCAAGCGCCCCGGCGATGGCGAAGGTGGAAGAAGCGAGCAGCTTGCGCAGCACCAGCGTCATCAGCGAACGCTGACTGGCGGGCAATGCCTGGAGATTGTCGCGCCGGAGATAATCGGACACGAGGGTGTAGAGACGATCCTCGCTCTCCTCCGGCGTGAACTCCTCGACCATTGGCAACCGCTTGGTGAACGGGATGTAGGAGGTGACCTGCCGGCGAAGCGTGCGGTGGCAAATTGGCTTGAGACGTGCCTTGAGCGTCTGAAACACCTGCTCCTGGCTGAGATTGGCGAACTGGTCGCGAAAACTCTTGAGGTCACCGAACGTGTGCTCGTCGATGAAACTGACGAGGCCGAACAATTCGAGCAGGGAGTTTTGCAGCGGCGTGGCGGTGAGCAGGAGCTTGTGCTTGTTGGCGAGGGCCAGCTTGAGCGTGTTGGCGATGACGTTGGACGGCTTATAGACATTTCGCAGGCGGTGGGCTTCATCCATCACCACGAGATCCCAAGGCGTGTTGGCGACATCAGCAGCCTTATTGCGGGCGAACTGGTAGGAGCAGATGACGATGGCATCGCTCTCGAAAGGGCGGAACTGTCCCTGACGCACGGCGGCGTTGTAGGATTTGGTTTCGAGGATCGCGCACGGCAGGAAAAACTTTTCGTTCAGCTCCTGATACCACTGCTTGCGAAGGTTTGACGGGACGATGACCAAGATGCGGCGTTTGCGCTCGGCCCACTTCTGCGAGAGGACGAGGCCTGCCTCAATGGTTTTGCCGAGGCCCACTTCGTCGGCGAGCAGCGCGCCCTTGGACAGCGGTGAGTTGAACGCAAAGAGAGCGGCGTCCACCTGATGCGGGTTCAGGTCCACTTGAGCACCAGCTACCGCGCCGGCGAGCTTCTCCATGCTGTCGGAAGCGCAACGCTTCGTCAGCTCGTAAGCGAAGTGTTTTGCGTGGTAATCTGTAATAATCATTCGGCGGGCCACAGCTTGGCCTCGAAGCCAATGGTGGCAGTGGCGGTCGCGGTGCTCGGTTTGCGGGCCATTCGAGGGTGAGCATGAAGCCGGTGGCGGCGGTTGGCGAGTTGGTTCTACGAGGGGTTGCGCGTTGTTTTCCTGCGGTCCACGGCTACTGGCCAGGTGCTTTCACGAGTCCAGTCAGCATCCCACCGGGCGGTGGTTTTCTCCCCACGCCAACGTGCAGAGTTCGGCCACGCAATCCGCCATGAATCGAATCCTCATTTTGTCCTGGTTGCTCGCGCCGCCTGGTCATGGCAGCACGCGGGA
>Ga0194129_10010130_pt1 | contig 10335 bp, 10 predicted proteins | sample TA2KigCa35mmetaG_FD_150862 | JGI IMG/M metagenome (GOLD analysis project Ga0194129, IMG submission 150862) | Freshwater microbial communities from Lake Tanganyika, Tanzania - TA2015038 Kigoma Deep Cast 35m | ecosystem: Environmental > Aquatic > Freshwater > Lake | place: Tanzania: Lake...
GGTGCCCTGCGGGCTGAAGACCCGTACCCTGCTGGTGCCGTACGAGGCCGCGAACAGGGTGCCGGTGTCATCGATGTCCAGGCCATATGGTTGCGTCAGGATCGCGGTCCGGATCGTACCATTGAGCAGCCCACCGGCAAGGGAGTATTTCTTGATGACGCCACCACTCCACGACGACGAGTCGATGTTGCCGACCGCGTCGATCGCCACGCCCGTCGGCCCCCCGGTTCGGGAGGTACACGTCCCGAGCGACGTGCCGTCGGAGCCGTACTTTCCGATGATGCTAGTGGAATAGTTGGTCACGTAGGGATTGTCGGAGGCGTCGATCGCGAGCCCCCGGGGGTCCGTGGTCGCGATCGTCCGGGTCAACGTCCCGGCGGCGTCGAACTTCTTCTCGCTGCTCGTACCGTCGCTGGCGACAAATAGCGTGCCGGCCGAGTCGAAGTCCAAGCCGATGGGGTCGGTGAGTTGGCCCGCGCCGATCGTCGCGGTCAGGTTGCCCGACCGGTCGTAGCGGCTCACCTAGTCGGTTCCTAGATTGGCCGCGTAGACATTGCCGTCGGAGTCAATCGCCAGGCCGTAGGGCGAGCTGAGCCACGTGGTCACGAAGACCGCTCCGATTGCTGCATGAGGGTGCCGTTGAGCGAACTGGTGTCATAGCGGAAGATCCTGTGGCCGGACGTGGACGTATCCGGCAGAAGCGCATGTCGCGAGGCAGGCATTCGTCGCGAGAGCCAGCGTCCCCAGGCGAACGATGTCATTCCTCATGAGCGTCGCCGCCGTTGCAAGACCGCCGGCCAGTGGTCAGACCCGACCCGGGGTGAAAGACTATGCCTGGTCGCATCGGCTACGTAAGCGGACCGCGTTCGCGGACCCGCGCTGCTGCGCTGCCGCACCACGACCGGGAGCCCGTTTCAGGATACGCCGATGACCTCCGAGATCGCATGCCAGCGTGTCGCCGTCGAGGTGATCGTGCCGCTGCGGCACCGCATCCTGCGGGCCGAGCTGCCGTTGGATGCCGCCCGCTTCGAGGGCGATGACGACGCGGCCACACGACACTACGCGGCCTGCCGCGGCGGCGTGCCCCTCAGCTGCCTGAGCCTCGTCCACTCGCGGTGGGAAGGGCGGCCGGCCTGGCAACTCCGCGGCATGGCCACCGACACGGGCGAGCAGGGGCGGGGCCTGGGTCGCATGCTGTTGCGACGGGCCGTGGCCGAGGCTCGCCGTGACGAACCCGACTGTGTCTTCTGGTGCAACGCCCGCACCTCGGCGGTCGGGTTTTACGAAAAGCTCGGCTGGCGGGTCGTTTCGGAGCCGTTCGACATCCCGACGGCAGGGCCACACGTGAAGATGCAGTTCGAGCCGACCAGTGATGCCCGGCCCAGGGCGGCGGCGTTCATGGCCTGCGAAGTCGCCTTCCTGGCGGCGGCCCACGCCCTCGGCGGCCCGCCCTGGGTGGCCCTTGGCGTGCTCGCCTGCGTGGCACAGATCGCCGCCGACTTTCGGGTCCGATCGCTCGTGGGCATCGTGCCGGCATTGGGGTGGGCGGTGGCCCACCACGTCAGTAGCGATCGCAAACTCTTCTTTCCCTTCGCCATGCACCTCGCCGCCCACGTGGCCGGACAGTTCCAGGCGCGCGGCCGGCTGCTCGGGGCAGCGGCCGGTGGCGCGATCGTGGCGGGCTTCCTGGCGATCCGGGCGATGCAACGAGCCACGCCGCGGGTGCTGGCGGTCGAGGCAGCGGTGGCGGCGGCGATCCTGGCGGCGGTCGTCGCGGTCCGGCCGGTGGCGGCCAGGAGACCCTGGGTGGCGGCGGCCGTCTCAGTGGCGGCGGCCGTCGCTGCCTATCTGGGGCTCGCCCTCTGACCGGGGCGACACACAAGGCACCGGGAAGCCACCGGCGGGCTCGGCAGCGTCGTGCCGTGCGACGGTCGCGGCGTCTCGTCTTCCTGGGCAAGACGCGACCGGCGGCGGGCGGCCGACGTGCCTGCCTTCTGCCGATACTCCTCCTCGAGCTGCGTGCGTCGCCGCGCCGACTCGGGGAGGACGTGGGGCTGTGAGCACTCCAGGAACTGCTTGGCCTCCGCGGTCGCCTCGCCCCCTCCGCGGCGGGCGGCCCAGCAGGCCGGGCAGGTGGGGTCGGGAAATCCACCTCGCGATCGGATCACCTCGGCCGGATCACGGCCGGCCGGCATGTCGTCGCGGACGACCTCGCCATCCGGTCCGGCCTTCAGCATCACGTCCCGGTGCATGAACAGAAACGGCCGATCGCCTCCCTGACGGCCAGGGCAGGCCGGATTACGGCACTCGTAGGCGGGAAAGCAGAGCTCTCCGGTGCCCCGGTCGACGAACACGCCGGCGGAGGCCGGGGCCCTGACCTGCTTGCCGGTGTCGGCGGTCAGGTAGAGCACGTCCAGCGAACGACTCTCCCGTTCGATGTCCGAAAGCGACCGCTCGGAGGAGCAGCCGGTCATCAGCAGGCAGTCGATCAGGGCGACGCCACGAGCGGTGCTCGAGGGCCGCTGGTCCAGCGGTGGAAGACGGTTCGGCATCGGAGGCGGACTCAGCGCAGCGGGGAGATGAGGTTTGGCGAGGGAATGGCCTGACGCTCCTTGCCCGGCGGCTGCCACTGCAGGTCGATGTGGGTGGGCCCATCGTAGTTGACGAGGGTGACCTCGATGCTAACGCACTTGCCCTTGGTCAGGTTGACCGGGGTGCAGGGGCGGTAGGTGGGCCAGTTCACCCAGCGATGGCCCGTCACCTCGTAGATCAGCTGCCCGTCGATGCGGACGCTGCACGCGTCGTCGTGCGAAATGTGGAAGGTGTACGACCCTGTCTCCTCGGGACGGATCTTGCCCGTCCAGCGTCCGGAAAACTGGTTCGCGCCGCTGAACGTGGGAAGTTGAATGTTGGAGTACTGACCACCGAAGGGGAAGGAGAGGCTCTTGTCGACCCGCGTCACCGCCGGCCCCGAGAACATCTCGCGTCCGGGCCGATATTCGGCGAACAGGCCGCCGGCCGTGCCGTTGCAGCCGACGCCCCCACCTTCGCCGCAGCCGCCGGCGCTCGGTCGCCACAACTGCCGCCGATGCTCCTCGCCTCGGGCAGGATCGTAGGGATTGAAGGTCTCCGGCGAGACGCCCATCTCCACGTGTCCGTCGAAGAACAGCACCGCGATCCCGCCGGCATGCCGCGGGGCCATGTCCTGTTCCCAGGTCTCCGCGTCGATCCCTTCGAACTCGAGGCTCTCACAGGTGGCGTCCATCAGGATGATCTTGCCCGCGTCGCTGGTGAGCATCCGCTGCACGCACATGTTGACGCCGTAGGAGACCTGATCGGGCGTGGTGGGCCCGACCTCCGGGCAGATCCAGGTCGCCCGTTCGTTCTCCATGTATTCCCCCAGGCCCGCGAGCACCGTGCCGAGATCGGGGGTCGCCCGCCGGTTGGCCTGGTATTGCCCGATGGCCCGGCCGATCTGGTAGAGATTGTTGGCGCAGAAGGTCGTCCTGGCGTTGCGACGCAGGTGCACCACCGCGCCGAGCAGCAGGCTGACCAGGATGGCCACGATGGCGATGACGATGAGCATCTCGATCATCGTGAAACCGGACGGTCAACGGCGTGACATGAAAGGTTCCTGTGATCGGACCCGGCGGCGCGGCAAGCATCGGCTTCGGAGGTGGCATGCCGCAGGACGACCTGCCACGGCCCGGGGAAAGACTACCGCACCGCGAGGGAGGATTGATGTGGAAGGCTCTGCAGGCAGTTTCGGAAACAGCCCGATCCTCCCTGGAGCCGGCTCGGCTCCGGCGTCAACGTTGCGGTCCGTGGCTTCGGTGACGTGCCGCGTGGCGATGGCATGCTGGCTGGGCATCGCCGCCGGCTCACCCTGTCGGGCGGCACCGGAGGTGGTCGACGAGCCGCCGGCCACGGCCATTCCCGCCTCGTTTGCCGACTTTGATTCCGGCGTCGGCCGACAGGTCGCTGGCGAGTTGGGCGGCCCCGACAGGCACTGGCGGCAGATCGCGCCGGCCGTGCACCACCTCGCCACGCAGCATGCCAAGGCACTGGGCGGCATGGGGGAGCATGACCGTGTGGCGGCACTCGTGTCGCTGGCCAGGTTCATCGACGCCAAACGGGCGGCCGCGGCGGCCACGCCCGTGCTGGCCGCCGGACGGACGGTCATCGGCCTGCTGGACCCGGCCCAGGGGCTGGGTGCGCGGGAGATCACTGCGATCGCCGTCGCCTACGGCTGCGATGCGACCGTCCACAAGAAGGAGGCGCCGGATCAGACGCTCGACGGAGTCGCCGGTGAGTTTCTGGCGGCGGTCACGTCCGCCGTCGGGGCGGGCAAGCCGACGAGCGTCATCGTGCTCGGCCACGGCCTGCCGACGGAGATCCAGAGTTACCACATCCGTTTCGAGCGGCTGGCCCGGGCCCTGCTCGACGGGGCGGTGGGGCAGGGGGGGGCGGCCGCCCCCACGGCGGTCGATCTCTCGACGCTGGTCGTCATCTGCGATGACTGCTTCAGTGCCGACTTTCACATCAACCTGCTGGAGGAACTCACCCGCGAGGCGGCCCGCCGTGGCCGTCCGCTCGCCTCGTTGCCGGTATGCATCGCCGGCACCAACCGGGCCTGCGTCGGCCACGCCGACGTGGGGGAGAAGTTCGTGCCGCACTTCTGGCGGGACGTGATCGAACTCTGTTTCATCCGCCGGCCGCTGCCGGAGGCCGTCACGCTCGGCGACTTCTTCGGCAAGGTCGACAACATGATGTACGGCTACGGACGGGCCCCGATCGTCGAGGACGGCGGGGTCACGGGCTACAGGCTTGTCGATCCGGAGATGGTGCAGGACCCGGTGGTGTTCGTGCCGCTCGACGAGGCCGACCTCGCGACGCTGCGCGGGATTCTCCGCCTCCCCGCCGACGCCCCGCTGCCCCGCTGGCTCGACGTGGGCTGAGCGGTCAGCGGGTGAACACCTCGAGGCCGCCGGTCGCCCCCTGGCCGGTGGCCGCCGCGCGGGCGGAGAACTCGCCCAGGGCCCGGCGGCCGGCGACGCCGAGGTCGAGCGTCCAGTCGTTGACGTAGAGATCGACATGCTGCATCAGCACCCGATCATCGGACTCCCGCGCGTGACGGCGCATGGTCGGAAGGGCCGCGTCCCGGGAGGCCAGCCCGGCCGCCAGCGAGTCGTGGATCACGCCCTGCACCGCGGCCAGCACGTCGGCGCCGAGCCGGCGGGAGGCCACGATGCCGCCGAGCGGCAGGGGGGCGGCCGTCTCGGCTTCCCAGCGGCCGCCGAGATCCTCGACGAGGTGTAGGCCGCGGTCCTGCCAGGTGAAGCGGCCCTCGTGGATGCAGACGCCGAAGTCGGCGGTGCCCGCCTCGAGCCGCGGCATGACCTCGGAGAACACCACCTGCTCCACCCGGGTCGTGGCCGGATGGAACAGCTCGAACAGCAGCGCGGCGGTGGTGTGCCGTCCCGGGCAGAGCGTGAGCTGGTCGGCGGCGGCGGGCCGCGTGCCCGCGTCCGCGGCGAGCAGCAGCGGCCCCACGCCGAAACCGAGGGCCGAGCCGCTCGGCAGGACCACCACGTCGCGGGTCATGGCCAGGGCCGCCGCGAAGCTCACCTTGCAGACGTCGAAGTCGCCCCGCAGCATCCGCTCGTTGAGCGTCTCGATGTCGAGCAGTTCCACGTGGAAGTCGAGGCCCCGCCAGTCGACCCCGCGGGTCAGCAGGCCGTGAAAGGCGAAGGTGTCGTTGGGGCAGGTGGAGATGCCCAGGCGGATCGAGCGACTCACCGCGGCGTCTCCAGGACGCGGCGGGCGACACCGGCCGCCGCCGCGAGGGCGTCGTCGATCCGCCACCCCGCGTGGTCGCGGTCACCGGCCGTGTTGGAGATGCCACGGACGATGTCGAGGGGCACGCCCGCCAGTCGGCAGGCGGTCGCCACGCCGAAGCCCTCCATGTCCTCGGCCATCGCGTCGGGCACGAGGCGGCGGCGCAGGTCGACATCCGCAGTGCCGGCCGAGGCGGCGCAGGCGGTGAGCAGCAGGCCGGTCGCCGGCACGGCGTCGGTGTCGGCGTGGGCCAGACCGATCACGTCGCCAATCGCCCCGGCGGGGCCCCCCTCGCCCCCCGGCCACTGAGGCCAGCCGAGCGTGGCCGCGGGCTGGAAGGCCACTCCCGTGCCCGCCCCGATCCCGAAGCAGGCGACCGCGGCGAAGCGGCAGGCCGCGCCGATCGCCAGCCGGTCGTCGAGCCTGCCGGCGATCCCGATCAAGAGCACCCGGGCTGGCCGCCGGGCGGCCAACAAACCGGCCGTGCGTGCGGCCGCGGCGACCGGGCCGAAGCCGCAGAGTTCGATGGGCATGCGGTCACCGAGCCGCGGGGCGAGCGCACGTCGCTCCAGATCGGTGGGCACGAGCAGGAGGATGCCGGAGTCGCCGTTGGGCATGCACGAATCGCCGGACGGGGCCGGCCGGATGACATCCTGCCGCGACCTCCGAAGGATGATAGCCGGGCCGCGGCGTGCCGGCCGCCGACAGGCCCGTTGTGGCCGGGGCGACCGCGAGCGAACATGACCATCGAGTCGCGGCTGCCCGTCGCGTCGTCACCCCGCCGTCGCCCTTGCCCACCCCCGGTCGCATGTCCACTTCTTCCAGCCACCGCGACGATCGGGCGGACGACGACGGCAGCGATCTGCTCACGACCGCCGAACTCGTCGGGCTCTGGCGGTTAGCGCGGCGGCTGCAGGAGTGCGAGTCGCTTGAGCAGGCCGAAGGCCTTGCCGCCGCGGCGCGCGCCGAGGGCCGGGCGGGCACGCCCGCGCTCGACCGGGCGACGGTCGCGACGATCGAACCCGCCCTGGCGGGCATCCGCGAGCGACAGCGTCTCCTCGGCCTCGTGATCCGCGACCCGCTCACGAATCTCTACAACCGACGATTCATGGAGGAGGCGCTGGCGCGGCAGCTCGGCCATGCCGCCCGGATTGGCCGGCCGCTGACGGTGGCGATGCTCGACATCGACCGCTTCCGCGACTACAACGCGCGACACGGTCACCCCGCCGGCGACCTCGTGCTGCAGCATCTCGGACTGCTCGTGCAGGGCTTCCTGCGGGACGGTGACGTGCCCTGCCGGTACGGCGGGGACGAGTTCGTGATCCTGCTGCCGGCGGCGAAGGCGGCCGAGGCGGTCACGATCGTGGGGCCGCTGCGCGACGCGTTCGCTGCGGGCGGACCACGCCGGGCCGGCCACCTGCTGCCGGCCGTCACCGTGTCGATCGGAATCGCGGAGTATCCGCGGCACGCGACCGGCGCGGGCCCCCTGCTCGATGCCGCGGACGAGGCGATGTACCGGGCCAAGCACGCCGGCGGCCACCGCGTCTGCGTGGCGGTTGACGGGGCGTGAAGGCCGAGAGGTCGTGACGGCCGGACGAAGTTCACGGCCAGCACGTCGACCGGCTGCCCAGCCAGCCACTGCGACAGGTCGACGGTCTGGTAGGTGCCCGCGTTGAACACGATCAGGATCTTGGCCTTCCCAGCGCTGACGCTCTGGAGCGGGGTCTGCGACTTCAGTGCGTGCCTGCGCGCGAGCGGGGCCGGGCGGCCGGCTCGGGCGGCACCGGCCCGCAGGCGAAGTAGACCTCCCGTGTGGGAAAGTCGCGGAACGTCCCAGCCGGCACGCCAGAGTTCTTGGCGAGCAGAGACGCCGGCACGTGCCCGATTCAGTCGGAGACGCTGAACGTGCCGAACTCCGAGAAGGAGCCGTTATCGAACACGAGGATGAAGTGGCAGGGCTCGGTGCCGACGCACTGCAGCAGGTGGCCGTGGCCGTGGGGGAAGTACCAGATGTCGCCGGGCCCGAAGTCGTCGGTCGCGGAACGATCATGGGGATCGACCACCGTCATCCGCACGCGTCCGCTCGCTCATCGCGTCAGCCCACTCGGCCGCCGTGACGTGCCAGTGGTGTTCCTGCATCACCCCCGCTTCGAGCCGCATCGACACGCCCGCGAGCCCCTTGGAGATCGGCAGCCCCCCGACGGTGGCCTCCTTGCCGTAGCTGCCCCCGTCGACCCGGCCCTGCGACTTCTCGAGGAGGTCGTCATGCCGAGCCGAACGATTCGTCGCCGACGCCGGCGATGCAGGCGGCCGCGGCACACGATCCTGCCCGGGACGGTGCTGCGGGGCGACGAGCCGGAGTTCCTGCTGGCCTGCATCGGACTCAACAACCATCCGCAGGGCCAGGTGCAGACGCTCGTCAACGTGCTCGACCTCGGCATGAACCCGCAGCGGGCCGTCGACGCGGCGGTTCCGCGTGGTGATGACCTCCGACAAGGTGCAACTCGACGCGGCCTTTTCGGAACGGATCGGTCGGGAACCGGTCGAGCGGGCCACCAGATCGGCGCCCCGTCCGCCTTCAAGGGTGCCGCGCAGATCGTGAGGATCCGACGGGGCGAGGAGGGTGTGGGGCCCTGTCTTGAGACGGGGTCGATCACCGGCTCGACGGGGTCGCCCTCGGCTGGTAACGCGGGCGGACCGGACGGGCTGTCCGGTCCCCGATGCCGGTCCGGCCACGCTCTGGTGCCGGCGAGCCATGTCCCGGCCGCAAACGTCTTTTCCAGGAGCTCCGCCTGCAGGATCGGCAAGCGTCTGCGGCCTCCCCGGGTGCGCCGCAGAGTACCCGACCACGGGAGCGTCGGGGCATCGATGGCCCGATCACCGCGGATGACCGGGTGGCGGTCGTCAGCGGTCGGCCGACGTCGGCTGGATCTCCAGCGGCAGCGAGGCTTCGGCCACGAGGCTGCCGATGGTGTCGGTCACCTGCACGTCGATCCGGCACGCACCCGCCGGCAGCTGGTCCGGTAGCCGGATCACGTACCGCGCGAAGTAATCGTGCCGCCTCGACCGGCAGGTCTCGGCGATCGGCTCGAAGCTCCAGTCATGGAGCCGTCGACCGTCCGCCGCGACCAGCTGCAGGGTCGTGTCGATGCAGGTCGTGTGGCCGGCAGGCGATGTGCCGGCCGAGAGCCCCTCGAGTTCGAAGTAGACGATCAGCTCCTGGCCGGGCCTGAAGCGGTCGACTGGAAAGCGGTCGACGACTCCCCAGGCCTGCACCCGCGCGGCGAAGCAGGCGTTCTGCACCGTCAGCGTGTTGGCGGCGGACGCATCGTCGTCGGCGGTCGTTGACGAGCGGACCGGCACGGACGGCTCCCCGGCGAGCGGCGACGGTATCAGGGGAGGCGTTGCCGTGTCGACGACCGGGGCAGGGACGGCCGGTCGCAAGTCAGCCGTCGCGGGCGCGGGCTCGGCGTCGAGCTCTGCCTTGGCTGTCACGTGGGTGTCGACCGGGGCGGGTGAGACGGGGGCACCCGCTTCGGCCTCTGGCGTTGGTTCCGGCACCGCGATCGCCGGGGGCGCGGCCGCCGCCAGCGTCTCGGCAAATGCCTCGATCACGGCGGGCCAATCCTCCTGCTCCGTGCGATCGAGGGTCTCGGCGAGCGTGGCCTGCGCGGCGGCGTCGAGGTGGCCGAGCTTGGCAAGCCGCCTGGTGGCTTCCCCGACGGCCGCCTGCCGGCGATGGACATCGGCCGCCGCCCCGCCGGATGCGTCGTCGTTCGCCTCGCTCGGGCTGTCGGCGGGGTCTTCCTCCCGGGCATCGGAGGCGATGCGGCCCGCCTCGGAGGCATGCTCGTCGCCTCCCCGCATCAGGTCCCGCAGCGAGGCGGTCGTCAGCACGGACGAGCAGCCGGCGAGCAGGAGCACCACGGCCAGCAGGCCTGGGCAGATAAGGTTGGTCTGAAACATGCACGACACCTGAAGCCGCCGCTGCCGGCCAGGGGGCCGGCGGCGGCGAACGGCGGGAGAGTATGGGCGGCGGCCCACGGCCGACAAGACCAACCCGCCGGTACAAAAACGGGAGATTCGGCGGGACGGTTGCTAGAATCCCCCCGCTTCACCTTCGTCATCCCCCCGGCCGACCGATGCCCCCGACGCAGTTCGCCCAGGATGTGGTGCCCGCGCTCTGGTCGCACCGGCATTTGCTCGATCTCGAGCGACTGACGTCCGCCGAAGTCCGCCTGCTGCTCGACACGGCGACGCTCTTCAAGGAGGCGACGGAGGGCTGCCGGCGGAAACTGGCGGTCCTCTCGGGCACCACGATCGTTAACCTGTTCTTCGAGAACTCGACCCGCACCCGCACGAGTTTCTCACTGGCCGCCCGCCGGCTCGGCGCAGACGTTGTCGATTTCTCGGCGTCGGGCAGCAGCCTCTCCAAGGGCGAGTCGTTCATCGACACGGCCCGCAACCTGGAGGCCATGGGCGTCAGCGCCGTGGTCG
>Ga0194129_10010137_pt1 | contig 10329 bp, 8 predicted proteins | sample TA2KigCa35mmetaG_FD_150862 | JGI IMG/M metagenome (GOLD analysis project Ga0194129, IMG submission 150862) | Freshwater microbial communities from Lake Tanganyika, Tanzania - TA2015038 Kigoma Deep Cast 35m | ecosystem: Environmental > Aquatic > Freshwater > Lake | place: Tanzania: Lake...
AAGCGTGGTTTCGTACGACACCAAAGTTCCTGGCTGCAAACCTTTGCCGATGGCGTCAGTAGTAGCATCCATAGCGGCAAAGTCAGGTACGCCCTTTTCGTTCACGAACAACGGCACCACCACGACCACCACCCGGGCCTGACGTACCGCCTCGGTGGTAGCTGTAGTTCCAGTCAAGGTACCATTGCCCACCACCGAACGCAGTGCATGCTGTAATCCGTACTCTCCGGGAAACGGCTCATCACCCGAGTTCACTGCGGTGATTGTTGCTGCGTTGATATCGCAGCCGAAGACACGCCAACCCTTCACCGCAAATTGCACTGCAAGCGGCAGACCTATCTTGCCGAGCGCTACGACTGCGACTGGTACTGTAAGGGCATCGTCAGCGTTCATCTGACTCACCTCTCTGCATGTCAAGTACCACGCTGCACCTGAAAACACTCGTACTAGAGGCAGGCTCCCGTCGTGGTGTGTTCTCGGCGCTGATCGGTTTCACCATTGGAATAGTAGTGAGTGCCCAACTCACCACGTCGCTGCTTTACCAGTTGCTTGCCGGTGCACTTGCGACCTTAATCGTGTATCGAACGCAGAACCCGCTCGCACCGCTTCTCACATTGCTGTTGTCAACCGCCGGATTTGCCATGTTGTTCGAGTTAATGAAAACCAGATTCGTCGTTCGTATGTCGTTGATCTGGGTGGTGGTCTTCATCACATTGTTGGTCGTGCTGTTCACGTTGCTGTGGCAACGCGATACATCAGCACGCCTTTCATGGGTCGATGTAGTGCAAACGGTGTCTACCGCGTGGGTGGTGTGGTTCTTTGCGCGCACAGTCTCGTGGAATGCTGGAGAGTCGCTGATAACGATCGCCGCAAGCGGCGAAGACAATGGCTCATGGCTTGACGGCATTGCACGGGTATTGCAACGCAATGCATCGCTCGACTCGTCGGAAATAGTTCTTGGGGGCTCCGTCGGGTCGGTAATGGCCAGCCTCTTCGTTGGTCTAGGGCAACGAAGCGAAGCCCTCGTCGGGAATGCCCTTGATGTAGCCACGCTCACCATTCGTAGTTATTGGGTGGTTACGGTGATTGCCGCACTTGTATCGGCGCGACTCGCGTATCGATTGAGTTTGCCCGTTATCAATCGGTACGCTCCCGTACCGGCCGCGCTGGCTGCAGTCGGCACAGTGCTCTATGCCACTGGCATGCAGGTGGTTGGTCATCTAACCGCCCTGAATGCGGCAGCATTCATGATTGCGGCCCTTGCGCTGTTTGCCGAGCGACCATACCAGCCGCAGGTATCTGCCGTGCTTTCGGTTGTTGCGTTGTGGTCGTTCGCTAGTGCGTGGTTCCCCTTGTATGCGCTGACATTTTTCGTTGGCGGTGTCGCGTTTGCTGGGTGGTTGGTGCGCAATGTGCCGAGCCACAACGTGCGCAACGGACTTACCAATGTGTTCAGAAGAATCAACAATCGCTCAGCGATGTGGTCAACGATGTACTGGGTAGCAGCGGTCGGTCTGCTCGGTCTGTTTGGCAGGTTCGTGCTGTGGCCAATTGCACGACTATTCACCGATCTTGATTACGTGAGGTTCACACTTGGTCTCGGTGGTGGATACGCAACGGTCTCAATCTACGTTGTCCTACTTACGTTCGTATTCAGCATCGCGTGCATTGCAATGAGTAGTAGCAATCACCACCGTCAACTTTTCATGGTTGCGGTGTATGGCGCAATAGTTTTTGCAGTTGCGCTCGTCGTGGTCGGCTTTCTTCAAGCCCCATACGACCCTCAATATGGTGCGTACAAGACGCTGCACTTGGTGTGCATGTCGCTAGTGCCGGTGGCGCTGGCGGGGCTCACCGTATTGCTCCACAGGCTATTTCGTTCAAACATGCAGGCTGCTTTTGCGGTAGCAATCCTGGTGCTCGGGGCCAGCATCGCCTATTGGCAGCCATACCCGCAAGTGAAGTCAGTTGTCACAAGACCCACGCCAGCATGGTGGGTTGATGCAGCACTGAGAGAGCTCTCTGATAATCCCAGTCAAACGATTCTCTGCCTTGATTCCCGTAAAGACGGCTGGCGGGGAATCGACGGGTACAACTGCACACGTCTGGTGGTGGGTATTCAGGGTCGAACTACAGATGAAACGAATGTCTGGACAGCCGCAAACATCTGTGCAGTGTATTCATCTCAGGTTGCTTCAATAGACAAGAAGTTCTGGAAGAGTGTCACGATTCTTGTAACCGACGAGAATCGATTGGTCAGCTCTGTCAGTGGCTGCGATGACTTGGGATGGGCAGGACCAAACGGCGAGACCGACAGCGCATATCTAATCGGCTGGCTCTCTGGGGTGCCGTGGAAGACAGTAAGAGTCATCGGGCCCGACGGGCGAGAAGTGAAGAAGACTTTCGAGTATCTGCGCGGAGACGAATACCAAGACGAAGTTATCGATCGACTGGAGCAGAGCCTGCGCTCTTGATAGCCACCACGTACAAATCCAAGCCGAGTTTCCGGCTCAACCAAGTGTTCAATAGTCGTATACGCAGTCGATCAAGTCGAACTGACTGCAAGCTTGGGGGAGCAAATCAGTGAGATTGTCAACATTGATCGTGGTAATCTCAATGTGTTCGACATCGTCAAAAACTTGGAGTAACTGTATTCGTGTCGCAAACTCCGTGTGCGGCGGCGCTGAGCCAGACGTGCTCCGATCCCAGAACCATGACACCCTCTGTGGGGCAGGCGCCTTTCTTGAAATGGCATCTCCGCAACGTTCACGGCGCCACGATTTCCATGTATCGAGTGGCGACACAATCCAGCGCTTGTATGAGTATCGGTTATATACCATCAGCACCATTCGTCCACCAGGCCGAAGCACACGCAGACACTCACGAATCGCTGCTTCCATGTCACCGGTATGGTGCAGGCATCCGAGTGTGATTACGTAGTCGAATACTTCATCAGCGAACGGAAGCTGTAGTGCACTGCTCGTGAGTGGCGACACCTTTGGGGCTGTGTCGCGAACGAACTCAACGGCGTTCGGTGCAATGTCGAGGCTCACCACATACTTACTGACATCACCTAAACGACGGCTGACGGTGCCGTAGCCGAGGCCAATTTCCAACACCTGGGACCCGTCTAGCGAACCCCACGGGATATATCGTTCCCCTTTGATATACGGGTAGAAGTCAAAGAACCACGCATCGAATGTTCGTACTCCCTGTGGGTCACCTGCGGCGATGCCGAGCTTGCGGGCTGCACGCGAGCCACACAACTCATTCCAATACTCGGAATTGGCGAGTGAAACGGCCTCATTCATTATTCCGTAAACTACACAGCGCGTGCCAATCGTGTTATCGCCAACAGTTGTCAGCCTGGTTGGCGCGCGACCGCAGTTTGTGAAGGTTGCCCCCGTTCACCATGAGCTCCAAAAACGCGGTTTGCAGCATCACATCGTGCACAGCGGTCAGCACTACGACGATCGGCTATCCAAGAGTGTTTTCGATGACCTCCAAATCCCCGTGCCGAGCGTCAATCTTGAAGCTGGTTCGGGTGGCCATGCCGAGCAAACTGCTCGCATCATCGAACGTTTCAACAGCGCGCTCAATGACTTACGGCCAGACGTCGTAATCGTCTATGGCGATACCAATACCACGCTTGCAGGTGCAGTAGTGGTGAGCAAGCGATCTGAATATCTGGTGCATATCGAGGCCGGTCTTCGCTCGTTCAATCGTCGTATGCCTGAAGAGATGAATCGAATCGTTGCCGACCACCTGTCGCACTTACTGCTCGCACCAACAACTGCGGCAATGAAGATTCTCGAGGCTGAAGGTTTGGCGTCGCGATCTCGGCAGGTTGGTGACGTGATGGTCGATGTGCTGCGCAACACCGCGAGGACGGTGTCCGCGCAACCCCCCAAGATGCCTACCGGGTGGGCAGATTCAACCAACTATGTATTTGCAACACTTCATCGGGCCGAAAACACCGACAACCCCGCTCGTTTGCGGCAGTTGATCGACCGCCTTGGCGCAATGCACAATGATGTGCGTCTCGCTGCTCATCCACGACTCACCGCGCGAATGAGCGAGTTCAATATCTCGGCCACTGGGGGACTCTCGTTGTGGCAGCCGTTGTCATATCCACAGACTGTTTACGCAATATCGCGCTCTCTTGCGGTCATTACTGATTCTGGCGGATTACAAAAAGAGGCCGTGCTGCTTGGGCGCCCATGCATTACCGCTAGGCACGAAACCGAATGGGTCGAGACGGTCGACACCGGTTGGAACCTGCTCGATCCCGATCTGAACAGATCGCTTGCAGAGTGGGTTCCTCGCGCACGAGCACCACTCTCGGCCGAAGTGTTTGGTGATGGGCATGCCGCCCGCAACATCGTTGACGAGATACTCGATGGATGGGGTCAACATCGTGACTAACCACAATGTTGATGCTTACCTACTAAACGTCTGCTCGGCGATTATTACGAACAACCAGCAAGTAGCCGCCAAACTGCTCGTTGATCCAGCCTCACATTCGCTACCGAGAGACCTTCACGGTGAACTCATCGAAGTTGCCAGAACCCACCCAGCATCTTTGATGAATAATGTCGTTCGACTCAGCTACTACTTGCCGGCGTGGGTGCAATACTTCGGACAACGCCTGGTGCTTCTTTCGCCCCGATTTGGGTATTGGCTGTTGCGCAAAACCAAACTCCATCATCGTTGGTACTAGGCCAAGTCTGATGTCTCGTCACAAGGTGCTGGTCATTCACGCGCTGCGCCCCACTAGTCGACAGACGACCATCGATCACCTGCTTGCATTTCGCGAGCATCTCCCCAATGCTGATGTGCAGTACCTGCACTTCGCCCAACCACTGCCAAAGGGCATGCTCGATCAGGTCGAACCCGATCTCCTCATTGTCAACTACGACTACCTCAACTATCGATTCACCCCACTGTGGCCATATATAAGGAACCGCCACCGCAACCTTGCACGTCAGTCACGCAAAGTTGTTGCTATAGCTCAAGACGACTTCTGGGCCCACCGGCTACTCGACAACTGGTGCATTTCGTGGAAGGTCGACCGTGTGCTCACTCCAATCGACAACGATCTTCACATTCTGTATCCGCGTTCCATCAAACGTGCCGAGATTCGAACGGTGCTCACCGGTTATGCACCAACCTCAGTCGAACCTTCAGACCCGCTCGCAGCACGACCAATTGATCTTGGGCAACGAGTTCGCATGATGCCACCGCATCTCGGCGCGTACGCCCAAGAGAAGGCTCACCAAACCATTGAGTTTTCTCGGTACGCACGTGAAGCTGGTTTCGCCGTCGATGTATCCATACGGGTCGAAGATGGCATCGTGGGCGCTGATTGGCCAAAGTTCCTCCGACGTTGCAAGTTCACCGTGGGGATGAAGGGTGGAGCCAGCATTGCCGACCCCTACGGGCTTCTTTATGCACGAGTCGAAGCACGTCGGCATCGACGTTTCCGCTACCACAACACGCCCGAATCGATGTCATTTCTCCGCCGTCGTGACGGCAAGCATCGATTCTCGGCGATTAGCCCACGACTCTTCGAAGCAGCCGCTGCCGGCACATGCCAGGTTCTACGACCAGACGACTACCTCGGAGTTCTCGAACCATGGGTGCACTATCTGCCCCTGAATCACGATTTCTCGAATGTGCAAGAGGTCCTGCTGGCATTGCGAGATTTAGAACGCTGCCAGGAAGTTACCAACAATTCGCAAAAACAACTCATCGATTCCGGTAAGTTCAGCTATCGGCGGCTGGTGGACGACGCTGTCAATGGACTCCTCGCGGATTCGCCTTCAGCCGTTGCAACTACATGGTCCGAGATGGTCATTTATCTAAGTCGTGCTGCTCAGCTCTGCAAACCAGAGATGGTGCACTTACACGATGCCGCAATGCATCTCATTCAAGAGACGCTTGGCGGTCCGCACAGGGTAAGTCAGTGCGCCGAAACGCAAGTGACAAACTCCATTAATCAATTCGGCTATTTCGATTGGTTCCAGGAACAAGAAGCTAACTCAAAGTCAGCATCACTATCTTGGAGGTTACCTTGGACTTGGCGTGCAGTTGGCTAAGTCACACATGGGATTCAAGGATGGTATGAAAACGGTTCTAGTCATCGCCATGACAAGAGTCGAGAACGATGTGAGAGTACGTCGACATATCTCAGCGCTAAGAGATAGCTATCGAATAGTTTCAGTTGGTTTTGGGGGAAAGCCCCCGGGCGTATCAGCCCACATATCAATTCCCAATTCGTGTCGCTACCTGCCCATGAATATTGCAGCTTTGATACCTCACATGTTTCGGCTGTATCGGCGATCAAGTCAGAAAACGAAGGCAATTCAGTTCGTTGCTAAAGCACTGAATGAAATTGAGTTTGATCTCGCACTACTTAACGATGTCCAAACGCTTCCCTTGTTCGAGCACGTTCGAAGTCCTGTGTTGGTCGATATGCACGAATACGCGCCTCGGGAAATGGATGATGACTGGCGATTTCGAGTGTTCCTAATGAGGTACTACCACTGGCTTTGCAAGAAGTACTTGCCACAAGCGCAGTGCGTTACGACGGTATCCGCAACTCTTGCTCGGGAATACCAAGCAAACTTTGGAGTGGAAGTCAAGATCATCCTCAACGCTCGTGAATATGTCGATCTCTCAATGCGAGAGAAGTCGGATGACATGTTGCGGGTTGTACACACCGGCCTGGCTGCTAAGTCACGGAAACTTGAGATAATGATTCACGCATTGAAGAATCTTCCGAGAGTTCAATTGGATATGTACCTAGTCCCTGCACCGTGGCAGAAATTTAGGCTGAAAAGACTCAAATATTTGGCTTCAAAAGCGAACAATGTGAGAATAATGGAACCCGTACCGTCAGACGATTTACCCGCTGTAATCAACCTCTACGATCTTGCTCTTGTGTACTTGTCTCCAAACTCATTTAGTGTCAAGCACTCAATGCCAAACAAGCTTTTTGATTGCATTCAAGCTCGAGTTGGGGTAGTGGCATCTCCGCTGCCAGATGTTTCCGAGTTCGTCGAACGTGAAAAGATTGGTGTTACTACAGAAGCGTATTCTGTTCAATCTCTTCGAGATTTGATTCTAAACCTTCCTAGTACCAGAGTGAATCAGTTCAAGTATGCATGTCATGAAGTAGCCAAGTTGGTAAACGCAGAAACTGAAGCCATCAAGCTTCGACAAGTTGTACTTGAGGGTCTGACATCCAATCTTCATTAGCAATCCAACAAAGAGAGAGCAGAATCGGTAGAGCGCATGTGTGGTCTTGTCGCATCCATTTCCCCGGATGAAGATCTTCTTCCGAGCGACATCTATCGGATGTTGCAACTTGCGAACCATCGTGGCCCTGACGGGTTCAATATCCAGGTCATAAGTTCTGCTCAACCTGTTGATCTGCAAACTACCGAGAATTCGGTCGGATGGGCTGTTCTTGGTCATGTTCGTTTGGCGGTGATTGACACCTCGGGGGATAGCTCTCAGCCCATGTTCTCGAAATGCCGAAGATATTCATTGATTTTTAATGGCGAAATATATAACTACCTAGAGCTGCGAAAAGAGCTCACCAAACTCGGTGTCACGTTTCGATCAACCGGCGACACGGAAGTATTGCTCCAAGCACTGATGTTTTGGGGAGTACAAGCGTTGCGGCGACTCCGTGGGATGTTTGCGTTTGTATTTGTTGACCAACACGAGCGAATAGTACTTGCCGCACGCGATCGCTACGGAATTAAGCCTCTCTATCTTTGGCACGATGGAAAGCATCTTCACTTTGCGAGTGAAGTCAAACAGTTCACGGCACACCCGAAGTGGAAAGCACGTCTCGAGCGCCGCAAAGCATTGGAGTTTCTCTTATACGGTGTCACTGACTTTGATCAGGACACGCATTTCCAGCATGTCCACCACGTTCTACCTGGGACATACACATTGACTCATCTGAGAAATGGTCTTAAGGCAAATAGCGTTAAATGGTGGCACCCAAGACGAGATACATTTACAGGAACTTACAACGAAGCAGTTGAGGAGTATCGTCGCCGATTTCAAGAATCTCTTTCTCTGCATATGCGATCAGATGTTGAAGTCGCATCCTGTTTGTCGGGGGGGCTGGACAGCTCAGCGATAGTGGGATCGGTTTCCGCGTTGCATGAACGCCCGCTCCGTACATTTACGGCAGTAAGCGAGAATGCGGTTCTGGATGAACGGAGATTTGCTGAAGCGGTCAACGATCTTGCTGGGACCATTGGCACGTACACTCTTCCAACCTCGGAAAAGCTTTGGGCTGATCTGGATCGCATCATGTGGCACCAGGACGAGCCATTTGGATCGACCAGTATCTTCGCTCAGTGGTGTGTGTTTGAGGCGATTCGAGGTGAAGGAATCAAGGTTGCCCTCGACGGTCAGGGAGCCGATGAACAACTCGGCGGATACAACAACTTCATAACAACGAAGATTCTTGAAGACTTCCAAAGACGGCGATATCGGACCGCGTTCAAGAGTGCAAGAAGTTTCATGATGAATCAAAGGATCTCTGTACGAGATCTTGGCTACGCCGCTTGATACAGATATCTTCCGGAAGGTGTCAAGAGTCGTCTTGGTCAGAGAGCTGGAATTGCTTCTCAAAACGCTGAACTGTGGATAAAGAAGGATTTTGTTAATCTAACCAAATACTGCGATCCCTTCAATGCAAGTGACTCCGAATCAAGGACAGTTCGGCAGCTGTCATGGGACATGGTTGATCGCATCAATCTTCCACTGCTACTGCGTTTCGAGGATCGTAACTCAATGGCCTTCGGTGTTGAAGCACGAGTCCCATTTGTCGACCATGAGTTAATGGAGTTTGCGTTGACGTTGCCGGAGGATTTCTTGATTCGAGGAGAACTCACGAAGTCGATACTTCGAGATGCTGCTAATTCTCGTCTTCCAGAAGCTGTGAAGAATCGAAGGGACAAAATTGGTTTTCAGACAAATGAGTGGCAATGGCTTCGCCAACATCGGAGTGAGATAGGCCAGCTGATTAGGCGCGACATGGAGGTTGCCCGAGACGTATTCAGTGATGATATTCAGCAACTTGTGGATCGTCAGTTATGTAACACTTCACGACAGAGCCCAGTGCCCTGGAGAGTGGTTAGCTTTCTTCGATGGATGCGTGTTTTTGATGTTTCCAGTTCGTAGCAGGTGGGATCGGCGCAAGTGTGTATCTCTCCCCTTCACATCTCTGCAACTTCTTAAGACCATGAAGTACAGTTGAAGAAGTTCCAATGCAACTTATCGATTCACGGATTCTGGTCATTGGTGGGGCAGGATTCATCGGCAGCCATGTGGTTTCGGAGCTTGTGCGTACCGATATAAGACAGGTTGTTGTCTACGACAACCTGACGCGCGGGAAGATTTCGAACCTCAAAGAATCTCTCGATGACGCTCGTTGTCAGATATTCCCAGATGGTGGCGACATTCGAGATACCGATGTACTCAAACGTGCCATGGAAGGCATAGACGGTGTCGTTCATCTTGCCGCTATGTGGTTGCTGCACTGCAAGGACTACCCGCGTACAGCGTTTGATGTCAATATGACTGGAACATTCAACGTGCTTGAGGCGTGTGTACAAAGTGGAGTAAAACGCCTGGTTTATTCCTCCTCGGCGTCGGTCTATGGAGATGCCGTCGAAGTGCCGATGACCGAAGATCACCCATTCAACAACCGCAACTTCTACGGTGCAACGAAAATCGCGGGAGAAGCCATGTGTCGAGCTTTTCACGATCGATACGGGCTGAGTTATGTCGGATTGCGCTATATGAACGTCTATGGACCACATCAAGATCAGACGGCTGCGTATACCGGTGTCATACCAATCATGCTCAACAAGATTGATGCGAATGAGACACCCGTTATCAATGGTGACGGAACCCAGGCTTATGACTTCATTACGGCGCGCGACGCCGCACGATGCAATGTCTTGGCTCTACGAGCCGAGGCCGTAGACGAGTTTTACAACGTTGGAACCGGTGTACAGACGAGTATCAAACAGCTCTGCGACTTGATTCTCAAACTTCGCTATTCGAAGCTTTCGGTTACTTACAACCCGTACAGTGCGGAAGATGCCCGAAGACTCGTGCAAAATAGGATTGGTTCACCCGAAAAGGCATCATCAGACCTTGGCTTCATGTATGAAGACGATTTGGAGACTGGCCTAAGAAATCTCATTGAATGGCGTCGGCAGAACTTAGGGCGGCAGTAGGTGGCTGAGCGGAACATTGCGATTTCGCTACCGAACACAGGCGACGATGAGTGGA
>Ga0194129_10010143_pt1 | contig 10325 bp, 8 predicted proteins | sample TA2KigCa35mmetaG_FD_150862 | JGI IMG/M metagenome (GOLD analysis project Ga0194129, IMG submission 150862) | Freshwater microbial communities from Lake Tanganyika, Tanzania - TA2015038 Kigoma Deep Cast 35m | ecosystem: Environmental > Aquatic > Freshwater > Lake | place: Tanzania: Lake...
AGACCGCGGCGGCGAAGTCGCGCTGGGTCTGGTATCCGGCCGAGACGCCGTAGCAGAGGCCGCGCCGCTCGCGGACCTCGGCGAAGAGCCGGGAACTCATTCCGCCCCCCAGGATCGAAAGCGCGGTCGAGGCGACGGCCGAGTCGTCCGCCCGATATGGAGGCACCGACCAGGCGAGCGCTACGTGCGTCTGCTGAGAATCGTGGGGAACGTGGCCGACGAACGGACCACGCGGTCCGATGAGGACGGCCGCCGAGGGCCCCCCCTGCCAGTCGCCGAGCAGGGCGGTGAGGCGAACCAAGAGGTCGTCCCAGTCGATGCGGCCGGCGATCGCCACGATCGTGCCCGCCGGCACCATTCGCTGCTCGACCAGCGTCCGCAAGTCGCCGAGCGTGGCCGCCTCGAGGTCGGAGGCGACGCCCTCCACGGGCATACCCCAGGGGGCCGGCGCATGCATGCGACGCAAGGCGGCGAGCGTGCGGTGGGCGGGATCGTCCTCGACCGCCGCCAGATTCTGGAGGACCATGTGTCGGGCCGCCTCGAACTCCTCGGCCGGAAGCCGGGGGCGACGCACGATGTCGGCGAACACCGGCAACACCGCCGGCAGTTGCCGCGCCACCATGGCGCCGGAGAAACTCGTGTGGGTCGTCGAGACCGCATGGCTCCAGCTGACGCCGGCATCCTCGAGCGTTTCGACCACCTGACGGCTGGTCCGCTCGCCAGCGCCGCGGAGGCACAGCTCGCCGGCCAACGTCGCCAGCCCGCAGCGGCCCGGCGGGTCGTGGAGGGCTCCGGCCGGCGTGTGGAACGCCACCGCCACGGACTCCACGCCGGGCATCTGCTCGCCGAGCACGGTGATGCCGTTGGCAAGCGTCGCGGTATGCAGGATCTGCTTCACCGTGGTGGACCCCTCTCGATGCCGCGGCCGTGACCGGCCGCGGCCGCCTAGGGCAGCGCCCCGGCGATCTCGAGCGATGGCTCAGCCACGGCGGAATCCACCGCTTTGTACACGGTCTGCGTCCGCTTGAAACCCAGCCGCTGGTAGAGTCGCATGGCGCAGCCGTTGTCGACCGTCACCTCCAGGCCAGCCCGACCCAGGCCGTGCAGCCGGAAGCCGCCCAGCGCCCGCTCCACGAGGCAGCGGCCCAGGCCGAGACCGCGGTGCCCGGGCACGATCCCGACGTTCTGGATCATGCCGATCCCGTTCCGCTCCGCGACCCCTTGCACGGTCCCGCACCATTGCAGCGACTCCGGACTCGTGCCGCGGGCGATCAGCCAGGTGGCCGCCGCCAGAAATCCCGACTTACCCCGGATCTCCTTCATCAACCGGCGGCATCCGTCGAGGCTGCCGAGGCACGGAAAGACGATGGCATCGAGCTCGTCCCGAAAGCAGCGGAACTTGGTTCGCGCGTGGACGTCGATGACCGCCTCGTTCCAGGCGACGAATCGATAGCCGGGGGGTAGCTCGTGCGTGGGCCGCGGCAGGGCCAGGTCCGCCTCCATGCGAAACCGCTTGAAGTAGGTCAAACTTATGGGACACCTCCATCACCCACGGGATCACCAAGACCCTTCCGACGCTCTGATGACGTTAAGAATGCGCTGTGAATCGGTCAACAAGCTGGTCCATGGGTTGGATTGTGCCGGCTGCGACGGCTGGGGTATCCTTACGTTTTTGAGCAGCCAAAAAAATGGTTTTCGAGTCTCTAAAACCGTGTTTTCCCCGCCGACAGGTGGCCGTTTTCATGCTCGGCGTCGGCCTGGCCTACGGGCGGACGGGGGCCGGCGGCGGCCCGGCGGGCCCGCCGGTGCCGGTCATCGCCACCACCACGGTCGTCGCCGACCTGGTCCGCTGCGTGGCAGGCGACCGCGTCGCGGTCGAATGCCTGATGCCACCGGGGGTCGACCCGCATGTTTACCGTGCCACTCCACGGGATGCCGGTCGGCTGCTCGCAGCGCGGCTGGTGGTGGCCTCGGGACTCCGGTTGGAGGGGCGGCTCGCGACGCTGCTCGAGCGACTCGGCGAGCGGGTGCCCGTCGTGCACGTGGCCGACGGGCTGCCGAGGGATCGGCTGCTCGAGGCCGCCCCCGGAATTCCCGATCCTCATGTCTGGTTCGATGCGGCCTTGTGGAGCGAGACGCCTCGCCTCGTGGCCGACGCCTTGGCCAGCGTCGATCCGGTAAGTGCCGAGCACTATCGGGCCAGGGCCGACGCCTGTGCGGCCCGCCTGCTGTCGCTCGACCACTCGATTCGCGGGGCCATCGCCTCGATCCCGCGCGACCGGCGTGTGCTCGTCACGTCGCACGACGCCTTCCGGTATTTCGGCCGCGCCTACGGGATCGAGGTGGTCGGCGTGCAGGGCACCAACACGTCTGCCGAGGCGGGCCTCGGTGACATCAACCGGCTGGTGGAGTTGATCGTGAGCCGGCGCATCCCGGCGGTGTTCGCGGAGACCAGCGTGACCGACCGCGACGTCGTCGCGCTGGTGGAGGGGGCGGCCGCCCGCGGTCGACGCGTCCGGTTCGGGGGGAGACTGTATGCCGATTCGCTGGGCGCGGCCGGCAGCGGTGCCGAGACGCTCGCCGCAGCCTTGCAGGCCAACACGGCCTTGATCGTCGCGGCGCTGCGGGAACCCGTGGCGGATGCGGCCCCGCCCTCGGACGCCATGGGAATCGGGCCATGATGCCCCAGCCGAGCCCGCCGATCGTCGAGTTTCACGACGTGACCGTCGCCTACGGGGGCCGTCCGGTGCTCTGGAACGTCGATCTCGCCATCGAGCAGGCCTGTCTGTTCGGCGTGATCGGTCCCAACGGTGCCGGCAAGAGCACGCTGCTGAAGGCGGCGCTCGGGCTCGTGCCGGTCGTCGGGGGCTACGTGCGGTTTTTTGGCACGAGCCTGTCACGGGTGCGGGGCCGCGTCGGGTACGTGCCGCAGCGGGAGACGGTCGACTGGGATTTTCCGGTCAACGTTATGGACGTGGTGCTGATGGGCACCTACGGCCGGCTCGGCTGGCTGGCCCGGCCCGGCCGCCGGGAACGCGCACTGGCCCTGGAGTGCCTCGACCGCGTCGGGTTGGCCGATGTCGCCACGCGGCAGATCGGCCGCCTCTCTGGGGGGCAGCAGCAGCGGGTCTTCCTGGCACGCGCGCTGGCCCAGCAGGCCGACGTCTATCTCTTCGACGAGCCCCTGGCGGGCGTGGACGCGCGGTCGCAGGAGCGAATCTTCGGCGTGCTGGCGGCTCTCCGAGACGCTGGCCGTCTGGTGATCGTCGTGCACCACGACCTGCGGATGGCGGTGGCCTGGTTCGACCGAGTCGCACTGCTCGACATGCGGCTGGTGGCCGCCGGGCCGACGCAGGAGGTGCTCACGCCCGAGCACCTGCGGCGGGCCTACGCCGGCCGCGTGGAACTGCTCGACGAGCTGGGACGGGCCGTCGCCGAGCGGGGCCGAACGGCATGACCGCGTCATTCGCCGGCGTGCCGTGCCTGGCCGTTGCGTTTCCCGCGACGGGCCTCGCCTACAACACGCTCGTCGTGCTCGTGGCCGTCGCCACGGTGGGCTGCGCGGGGGGCGTCGTGGGCACACTGGCACTGCTCCGCAAGCGGCCGCTGCTGGGCGACGCGGCGGCGCACGCCACGCTCGTCGGTGCCGCGGCGATCGTGCTCCTGACGGGACGTCGCGACCTGCCGACCCTACTGACCGGCGCGGCTGCCTCCAGCTTCGCGGCCCTCTGCCTCCTGGCACTGATCCGCCGATGCACCCGCACGAGAGACGATGCCGCCACGGCAATCCTGATCGGGGTGTCGTTCGGGGCGGGGGTGTCGGTCGTGACTTGGATGATGGCCCGTGGCCTGCCGGGCAGCGGCACGATCGAGCAGTTGCTCCTCGGCCACGCCGCGGCGGTCACGGCCCGCGATGCCACCCTGCTGGCCGCGGTCGCGCTTGCGACGGTGCTGGTCGTGGCGGCGACGCTCAAGGAGACCGTGGCCGTCGCCTTCGACGCCGCCTTCGCGGCGGCAGGAGGCTGGCCCGTGGGCTTGATCGACAATGCGGTCACGGCGCTGGTGGTGCTGATGGTGGTCGTCGGGCTGCCGACGGCCGGCGGGGTGCTCGTGTCGGCGCTGTTGGTGATCCCGCCCGTGGCGGCCCGGCAGTGGACTGAGCGGGTCGGGCCACTGCTGGTGCTGGCGGGGCTCGTGGGGCTCGCGTCAGCCGTGCTGGGCGTGCTGGCGAGCATCGCGTGGCCCGGGCTGCCCACCGGACCGGCGGTGGTGCTGTCAGCCGCTCTGATCTGTCTGGTCTCGATCCTCGGTGCGCCAGGGCGTGGCCTCGTCGCCCGCCGCTGGCGGGAGCGGGAGTTGGTACGCCGCTGGGCCGCCGGCCGTCTGACCGAGGAAGGCCTGGCGTTGGAACGCGGCCTCCATGAGCCGTGGGGCCTCGCCGCTGGTCCGTCGATCACGGTGCCGGAGTCTCGACGGCCATGAACGAGGCGGCTGGTTGGATGCTACCCGATGCGGGCCACCTGGCCTTTCATGCCTGGTCGATGGCGACGGCCGCGGCCTTTTCTGCCGCCTGCGCGCTGGTGGGATCGTTCCTCGTGGTGCGGCGGATGAGTCTGCTCGGCGATGCCATCGCCCATGCCGTGCTGCCGGGCATCGCGATCGGCGCGCTGGCCGGCGGGCAACTCGGTGGTCCGCTGGTGATCGGCGGTGCGGTGGCCGCGGCCCTGCTGACCGCCTGGTCGACCCGACTGCTGCGGACGGCCGCTGGTCTGGCGGAGGATGCCGGTGCGGGCGTCGTGTTCACGACCATGTTCGCGGCGGGGGTGGTGATCGTGACGCTCGCGGCGGCCCGGGTCGATCTGGATCCCGAGTGCGTGCTGTTTGGATCACTCGAGTTGGTAGCCTTCGATCTAATGTCGATCGGCCGACTGATGATGCCGCGGGCTACGGTTTCGGCGGTGGCCATGCTGGCGCTCGTGGCGGTCGCCATCGGAGCGACCTGGCGGTGGCAGGTCTTCACCGCCTTCGACACGCCGGCGGCATGCGTGGTCGGCGTGCCGGTGGCGGCCGTCACGGCCTTGCTCCTGACAGCCACCGCCGTGGCGACCGTGGGCGGGTTCGAGGCGGTGGGGGCCGTGCTGGTGGTGTCGATGCTCGTCGTGCCGGCAGCCGCAGCCGAGTTGCTCGTGCATCGTATGCACCGGGTCGTGGCGGTCGCGATCGCCCTGGCCGTCGTTGCCGCCTGCCTTGGCTGGCTGGCCGCCTGGGCGTGCAACACGAACGCCGCTGGCATGATCGCCGTGGTGCTCGGCGGCATGTACGGGCTCGCCGCGCTGGTGGCGCCGGTGGACGGCGTCCTGCCGCGCGCCGCCGCCGGCATCAATCTGGCCTGGAGGGTCGCCCGCGAGGACTGGCTGGCCCAAATCTGGCGGGCGCAGGAGGAGCTCGGGGGGGGCCGCGCCGTTCCCAGGCCCATGCCGCGGTCGCTGCTCGAACGCGCGGCCGTGTGGTGGCTGTGGCTGGTGGGGCAGGTGGAAGACCGGGGCGGACTCGTGCGGCTCTCGGTCGCCGGGAGACGCGAGGCCGAGACCGTGGTGCGATCCCACCGCCTCTGGGAGGCGTGGCTCGGCAGGCACGCCGATCTGCCGCTCGATCACCTGCACCCGCCGGCCGAATGGGTGGAGCACCATCTGGGCGCCGCCGTACGGCAGCGGATCGAGGCCGAAATGGCGGGCGGCCCCGATCCGCACGGGCGGGAGATTCCGCCCGAGTCTGGATAAGCGGTGTGGGGCGGGCTACGTCCGGCCGACCAGCCGACGGAGGATCGCCAGGTTGGCGCGGTCTCGGGCGGGCGAGGGCTTGCCATCGGCACCCTCTTTGGGCGTCTCCAGCACGAAGGGGATGCCCGCCAGTCGCGGATGGTTGACGATCAGCCCGAACGCCGCGCGACCGATGTGGCCGCGACCGATGGCCTCGTGCCGATCGACGCGGGAGCCCCGCTCCTTCTTGGAGTCGTTGGCATGGATCAGTTTCAGCCGGCCCAGGCCGATGGCGCGGTCGAACGCCGCGAGCGTCTCGTCGAGGGCGGTGCGGGGCGCGAGCGCATAGCCGGCCGCGAACACGTGACAGGTGTCGAGGCAGACGCCAACCCGATGCGCGAGTCCCGGCCGCCGGCCCACGATCCGCAGGATCTCGCCGATCTCCTCAAACGACGCGCCGAGACACGAGCCCTGCCCGGCGGTGGTCTCCACGAGGATGCCGGCGCGGAGGCCGGCCGTCTTGGCCAAGGCGTCGGCGATGCCGGCGGCGGCCCGGGCGATCGCCCGGGCGATGGGCTGCTCGCCGGCGGCACCGGGATGGGCGACCACCCACGGGATGCCGAGCGTCTCCGCGCGGCGGAGTTCCTCCACCAGTCCGGCGATCGACTTCTTCCGCAAGGTTGCGTCGGCGGCTGCGGGATTGATAAGGTAGGAATCGTGGGCCACGACCAACCGCAGGCCCGCCAGGCGAACCGCCTCACGAAACGCGGTGGCCTCGGTGGGATCGATCGGGCAGGTCCTCCACTGATTGATGTTGCGGGTGAAGACCTGGAGGCATTCGCAGCCGGTCGCGACGGCCCGCTCGACGGCACGAGTGAATCCACCGGCAATCGACTGGTGGGCGCCGAAGGGGATCGCGGGTCGGCGGCGGGGCGTCGGTGGCATGGGGCTTCCGCGGGAAAAAACCAAGTGGATGAGCGGTCGGGATCAAGACTCTTCCCCGTACCCTACCGCATCCGTTGCCGGGGCCGTAAACTCCTGGGTGGCGGCGCGAACGCCGCCATCTGCCCGACCGGCATCCGGAATCCGACGATGGGCAACTGGCTTTTGATCGGTTCTGTCGCTGCGGTCGCGGTGATCGCGGTGATCGCGGTAGTTCTCGCGGTGCGGCCGCTGCGGCAGGCCCGGGCCGCCGAGATCGTGGCCCGGGCCAGGCGAGACTTTCATCGGCAGCGAGAGCGGCTGGAGGCAAAGTTCATCGAGCGGGCCGCGGCCAGTGGCAAACCACGTGGCCTGCGCTGGCTGGACGTGGATTTCGACGACGACGTCGTCTACGCCCGCGACCGTCGCAAAGGGCAACTCAAGGCGCTGGTCGCGATCGAGGTGTCGTTCGAGGCCATCGAGGGGGGCGGCATGGAGGAGGTCGCGGTGGAGACCGTGGGCCGCGTGCGGGCGGCGACGGCGGAGTTCTGCTACGACGGTGGCCGGTGGCAGACGTCGGGTCGCGTGTACTTCAACCTCGCTCCCTCGGCGACGGTCAAGTATCTCGCCAGCGATCTCGAGATGGTGGCCGAGGAACACGCCCTGCCGAGGGGCTGAGCCGCTCGCGTGCTTGGCCCGGGGGGAACGGGGGCCGCCAAGGGTGGATCCTAGGAAAGCCGGGTGGATCCTAGGAAAGCCGGGTGGATCGTGCCGAAGTGGCCGACGATGCCGTCGCGGCCCGGTCGGTGTGCCGATATCTCACACGGGGCCTCGCACCGCGGGCCACCTGCCGGTCTCGGGTGGGTTCGCGACATGCATCGGCTGCTCTCGTTCTCGTGGTTGGCCTGCCTGCTCATCGCGGGTGTCGCGGCCCGACTGGTGATCGCAGGCTCCCTGCCCCCTGCGCCTCCGGAAGAGCCGCTGCCGGCGGCCCAACGCTCGCTGCGTCTGGCGGGCGAATACCTGGCGGCGTCGTGCGAGATGCTGCGTCGCGGGGACCGGCACGCGATCGACGGCTACTACGTCGCCTGCCAGGAGGCCTGGAACGCGGTGCAGACCTGCCCGCAGTCGGCCGACATCCTCGCCGCCGCCGGTGAGGTCTACGCCGACGCGCTGGCGGGTTTCCTCGAGGCTGCCCGTCGCCATGGCCGGATCGCCGAGGGCGGGGTCTGGGTCGGACCGCCCGGGCGGCTCGTGAAGGTACCCTTCGCCCCCCGCGCGCTGCCGGTGTCGGTGGAGGCTATTGCCTCGCTCGAGCCGCAGGGCCAGCATGACGACAAGCGGATGGGGAGGCGGTGCCTCCGTCATGGATTCGGGCTGCCGGTGGTGGTCCGCCTCGATCGTGACGCGGCCGGCGCGCTGGAGCGGCGTTTCCTGCCCGACCGCCAGTCGCTGGCCGCCACGGCGGTGCTCCGGTTCGACGTGCCCGGGGCCGAGAATGCGATCCAGAAGTTCACCGGCCCCGCGGCCCGCGATCATGCCGCGGCGGTGCTCGACCTCGCGAATCCGATCGAGATCGCCGCGGTGCGGATCGGCTCGGCATCGCCGCACTTGGCGGCCGATCTGACCGCTCCGCTCCTCGACGTGCTCTCGGCCACGCCGCCGTCGGGTATCCAGGGGTTCCTACAGCCCTTTGGAGACGGGGCCACGCGGCCCCGGCTCGAGTTTCTCGAGCCGCACCAGCCCGGCAGGATCCCGGTGGTCTTCATCCACGGACTCGCGAGCGACGAGGGCACCTGGTTCGACATGCTCAACGAACTGCGGGCCTGGCCCGAGTTTCACCGCCGCTTCGAGCCCTGGCTGTTCCACTATCCCACCGGCGCATCCTTCCTGCAGGCCTCGGCCACGCTCCGGGCGGAACTGACGGCGGCGGTCGCGGCGATCGATCCCGCCGGGCGTGACCCGGCCCTGCGCGACCTCGTGCTCGTGGGGCACAGCATGGGCGGGTTGCACGCCAAGATGATGGTGGTCGACTCGGGCACGGCGATCTGGGACGTGATCGCGACCGTGCCCTTCGAATCGATGCGGCTCTCGCTGCCGGCCCGGGCCATCGTCCAGCGGCTGGCGTTCTTTCGCCCGCTGCCCTTCGTGACGCGGGTGATCTACATCGCCACGCCCCACCGCGGCTCGATCGTCGCCTCGATGGGCATCGGCCGTCTGGCCTCGTTGGCCGTCCGTGAGCCGGCGGAGATCTCGGCCATCCGCGAGCAGGCGGTCGCGCTCAATCCCGGCGTGCTAGGGCCCGAATACGCCGACCGCGTGCCGACCACCGTCGAGTTGTTGCGGCCGAGCTCCACGACGCTGCAGGCGCTCGACCGGCTCAGGCCGGCCTGCTGGGTGGCGACCCACTCGATCATCGGCGACGGTCATGCCTCGCTGACCGGCGGCCGCGACGATGGCGTGGTCGCGGTGGAGAGTGCCCGCACTCCGGGCGTGATCAGCGAGGTCTGCGTGCCCGCCAAGCACACGCGGGTGCACCATCATGCCCTGGCGATCATCGAGGTGCAGGCGATTCTCCGCAGACACCTCGCGGAGTGCGATCGGCCGCGGTAGCGGCCCGTCGCCGGATCACTTCGGCGCTAGGCGCCGTATAACGCGTCGGCGGCTCGCCTCGGGCATCACTTCCTCGACCAGCCGCGTCATCGTGTTGAGGTGCACCCCCAGCAACTGCGCGGCCCGCCCCTTGTGGCCGTCGGTCATCGAGAGCGCCTGCCGCACGGCCAGCCGGCGGAGCTCCTCGAGGTTCACGACCGGCAGCGGGTTGTCGATCATGACCGGCAGGCTCGCCAGGGCCGCCGCGGAGATCTCCTGCGGCTCGGGGGCCGGGACGTCGTCGTCCGTTGGCAGGGCGGGCTGGGCATCGAGGGCGTAGACCCGTTCGATGACCTGGGCCAACTGCCGCACGTTGCCGGGCCAGCGGTAGCGGATGAACTTCGACAGCGTGGACGCATCGGGCTGCCAGGGAGGGATGCCGAACTTGTCGGCGAAGAACAGCCGGAAGTGGTCGACGAACAGGGGAATGTCGGCGGTCCGGTCACGGAGCGGGGGCACCGCCAGCTCGATCGTGTTGAGCCGATAGTAGAGGTCCTCGCGGAACTTTCCGGCCCGGATGTCGGCCGAGAGGTCACGATTGGTGGCGGCGATCACCTGGACGTCGACCTGGAACGATTCGGTCGAGCCAATCGGTGTGACCTCGCGCTGCTGGAGCACACGCAGCAGCCGTGGCTGGAGGTCGAGCGGCATCTCGCCGATCTCATCCAGGAACACGATGCCCCCCTCGGCCGCGCGAAACACGCCGCGGGCCGGGCCCACCGCACCGGTGAAGGAACCCTTCTCGTGGCCGAAGAGCTGGCTCTCGATCAGCGTGGCGGCCATCGCGCCGCAGTTGATGGCGACGAAAGGCTTGCCGGCACGCGGGCCCTGGGCATGCAGCGCGCGGGCGATCTCCTCCTTGCCGCAGCCGGTCTCGCCCGTGATCAGGATCGTCGACTCGACGTGGGCGGCACGCCGGAGCATGGCTTCGAGCGCCTGCGCCGCGGGCGATTCGCCGATCAGCCGCTCCCAACGGCGACCGGCTTGTCGCAG
>Ga0194129_10010145_pt1 | contig 10323 bp, 10 predicted proteins | sample TA2KigCa35mmetaG_FD_150862 | JGI IMG/M metagenome (GOLD analysis project Ga0194129, IMG submission 150862) | Freshwater microbial communities from Lake Tanganyika, Tanzania - TA2015038 Kigoma Deep Cast 35m | ecosystem: Environmental > Aquatic > Freshwater > Lake | place: Tanzania: Lake...
TTTCGTGGTCGTATTCGCATTCGTATTCGTATTCGTGGTACCGCCACCGCCACCGCCACCGAATCCCATCATTTCATCCAATCGCTGCTTCATTCTCTCATGTGCCCCCCGCGAATACTCGTCGGTGTCATCGGGGCGGAATCCTTCAGAACGCATCAATCGCTGATAATCCACGACGGATTTCGCCGCAGCAACTCCACCATCGATAGGGATATATGGTGCAGAAAGTGTATCCTTTCCGACACACCGCAATGACGGAACCTCGGTGCGCGGGGTTCTCTCAACACGTTGCGTATAATGCTCGTTGGTTGTTGGATGACGAATGGTATAAATCTGATGAATGATGCGATAGGCTTTGGTAAAAAAGAGGAAATATTCTTTCGGTAGTTTACTTTTATCTGGATGTGTTTTCAAGACGGCTAACTTCGCGCGCTTCAAATCGTCTTCATTGAATAAGGTTGGTAGATTGAAAAGCGAGAGAATGTCGGGGAGATTATAATTGTCAATATTTAAGTCGAGAGATTCCATGGTATTCTTATATCTAGCGTTCTAATTTTATGTTTATTTTCGCTGGATATATCATAAAATGCTTTCCTTTGAATCCTCTACTTCCGCGCCGGAACCTAAACTCTTCTTTTTAGGAGCGTTGGCTGGCGCTGCGCGTTTAGGCGCTGGTGCGGCGCGTGCTGGTGCGGCGCGTGCTGGTGCTGCGCGTGCTGGTGCTGCGCGTGCTGGTGCTGCGCGTGCTGGTGCTGGCGCAGCCCGTGTCGGCGCGGGTCTTTCTCGCGTTAGCAAATCTCTCGGCGGTGTCAGTTACCAAAAGAGTGATGACAACTCGACGACGGTATCCAACGATTATTCTACCCATACAACCATCAATTAGTCTCGGTATCGGTATCGGCACTGTATCAGTTCAACGATATAATACGCGCATTATATCGTGGAATGAAATGAAATGAAATGGAATCGAGTATTTATACTGCCGCACATCGCGCAAAGAATGCGATAATATCGGGAGGATTGGCACCCGTCACGGAATCATCTGGAACAAATTCCGTATTGGTTGATTTATAGAACAGGAACACAGGTATGCCATTTATCATCCGCTTCTGTTTCATGAATGCGTAGAAATCCAGAGAGTCGTCTACATTCACTTCGTAACATTCAATCGGGCGCCCCGAGAGATTGGCAACTTGCTGGGTTGCGAGGTCTTTAATCGATTTACACGGACGACACCAATCCGCGGTGAGTTTTAGAATGGTATGCTTATTCTGTTTGGAGTTGAATTCAAGCAATCCCTTAAATGTTTCGCGGGTGAGTTCGACGGGTGTGAGAGACATACGAGGCGAAATAACGGCGAAATAACGGCGAAATAACGGCGAATATATATAATAGATAATGTATTATTTAGATGGAAATTACGCGGTATAGGATAATTCTGTGTTGATATAATATTACTACAACAATAAGAATTACTTATAAATGTCTAGTCTGCATTTTATTGGAAATTCTACTTCATATATTCGCATTCCAGATGCTGCCTAACTCAATTTTGAAACACAAGACTTCACGGTTGAATGGTATCAATATCAGACGGATACGAACCCGTTTCCGCGGATTTTTCAGAAAGGAAATTACAGTTCGGGAACCATTTCGATTGGTGTATCGATTGAAGGTGGCCGATTTTACTACTGGAGAAATAACTCACCCTATTTGGTAAAGAGCATGATTTCATCCGAGTATAAAAACAAGTGGGTCCATTTTGCGATATGTCGTTCTTCCGGAATCACCAAAATCTACAAGGATGGTGTTTCCATCTATACTCTCGCAGATACATATAATTATTCCAATAATGAGAACCTCTTGGTTTCCAATGAAAGCACATTAAGCACCAATGCCGCATTTGGGGGATACATGTATTACTTCCATTTCATAAAGGGTGTTGCGAAGTATACTTCTAATTTTACAGTTACAAATGATATACCCACGGTTGTAACCGAGACGGTATTACTCCTTACTGCGTCTGGCGCATCGGGGACTCTGGGAAATACCATTACAAACACTGCTGGGACCTATGCGATTACACCCGAAACAGCGCCAGCCCCCGCACCGGCTCCCGCGCCAGCTCCCGAACCCGAGCCAAACTATAAGACATAATTGTTTACCGATAATTCCCGTGTTTATTACAAACCGAACAGTTTACAACCGGGTGGAACGGGTGGCGTGAGGAACTATCGAAAGAAAGCGCGCAGGACGTAATTCGAATGAATGGAATGGAATGGAATGGAATGATTCACAAAATGTCTGGTTTGGATATGTTGTGAATAAAGTGAAAACTCAATTTTCGCCAGAAAATAAAACTTTTGAAATTAGAATATTCTGAATGAAATGGAAAACTAGGTTTTCGGCCAAAAATAAAACTTTTGAAATTGGAATATTTGTGAATCTATGAAAACTCGGTTTTCGGCCAAAAATAAAACTTTTGAAATCGGACATTTTGTCGAATTCGGTTCCACAATGACGTAAAATGGGGGATGGGGAACTCTGCTACTTTTTTGCTACTTTTTGATTTTGTCCATAAAAATGTCCAAATCGCCATTTGCGCCGGAGACTTTTAAACACAAAAATCGCGCATTTTTCAAAGTTATCGTCACAATTATTTTTTCCGGCGAAAAAGTTGTGACTGATAATTTTTGGTCGTTCCGTTCGACCGGTTTTTTATGTCCCCACCATATATAGGACATTTAGGACATTACTACTTTTGGTGATACTGCCTGTGATAGTAAAACCCCGCACTATTTTATCGGTTTATATTTGCGACGCCTTATTTTTTACAGTCTCATTTATCGTCTAGTGATACAAAATCACCATGTCCGGACATTCTACATTCAACTGCGAACGGTGTGACTATACTACGTCACGAAAATACAATTACATGAAACATATCAAGACTGACAAGCATAAATCACTGCTACTTGGTGATGCCAAAAAATGTCCGTTTTTCAGTCCACCCAATCCACCCACTCCGACCACTCCGTTCACTCCGACCACTTCGACCACTTCGTCCAATCAAACAGGGTATCGTTGTCCGAATTGTGATAGAAGGTATATGGCGCAACGAAGTCTTTGGAGGCATTCAAAACAATGCGTCGTATCATCGGTTGCGGCTGCTGCGAAACCCGAAAAATCGAATACGGCTATGTTTGACATATTTACGGCAACCATCACAGAATTGTGTAAGTCGAATGCTGAATTAAGTAAACTGAATCAAATACAGCAATCACAGATGACGCAGATGTTTCATGCGTTTTTAGAAGCCAGTAAAAATATGAATATTTCATCACAACCGGCATTTCCGGCAACAAATACAAATACAAATACAAATACAAATACGATAACAACAAACAACGTAACTGTCAATGGTGATATAACCCAAAATAATAATTCAAATAATAAGACGTTTAATCTGAATATGTTTCTCAATGAGACATGTAAAGATGCGATGAATATGAGCGATTTCGTAAAAACAATCGAATTGAATACAGATGATATGGAGAATGTGGGAACACATGGTTTCATCAAGGGAATTTCCAAGATTTTCATTGAGAATTTGGAGAAGACGGAAGTCACGAAACGACCGATTCATTGTAGTGATAGTAAACGCGAAGTATTGTATATCAAGGACGATAATAAGTGGGAACGAGATAATATCAATAGTCAGAAAATCGTAAATGCCGTAAGGGTTGTAGAACATAAAAATCTCAACTTAATCAACCAGTGGGCGAAAGAGCACCCAGAATGTGAAAACAGTGATACGCAAGCGAACCGAATGTATATGACTCTTTCGAAACACGCGCTTGATGGAGATGACGATAATGTTATGAAGGTCGCGAAGAATATCGCACATAACGTTATCATAGATAAGAACGAGTTTTCGATTTAGTTATCGAGTGTCTTTTGTTGATGTTGATTTTTTATATACAACGCAAGTAAAGGTGCGTGTTCTATTAGATAAACACCCAAATTATCGACCATATTGATAAACCCCGAGTCATTCTGACGTTTAATATCCAAATACAGAACAACTCTTTTTTGGTTGGTTGGATTTTTAACATAATGTGAAAACATGTCGTCAAATACGACCCCTTTGTTTTTCTCCCAAATATGTTTTTGTCCGCCACATATGATATACGCTTTATCATCTGTTCGACCGGTGTCATTGTTCGGTATTACAACACCAAGGTGATAACGTAAATACCCTTTGAAATACCCCGTATGAGGAGGTATTTCTACACCGGGCTCCAATATACTGAAAAATGCGTTATGAATTTGCGGGTCTTTTATTAATTCAGTTGTCACTGGAAAGAATTGGACCATTTCTTTCTTAATTTCGCCGGTTTTTTTCAAAAATAATACTCTCCAACAATTGTCATCATTGTCAGTCGTTTCGACTTTAAATCCTGGATTGATATGTCTCATACATGGTGCTGTATGTTGTTTTGAATAGGTTTCAAATTCATCGATGATAATGTTTGATTTTTTCTCGATTTCAACGGAGGGTGGAAACATCTCATGATAATTTTGTATAAATGGTGGATTTGTATATGCTGCTTCTAATATCAAATTGATAACATTCAAAATAGGATTGGTCGGTAGATAAATCATAAGTAGACATAAAACTACTAATCCATATTTTACTACGTAATTTTTCGTTTGTAAGTGGATTGCCACGTAAATGAAATACAGAAACAAGAATAGGTAGGATAACCAAACGAGTTCCACTAAACGTATACGATGATTCAATTCTTGATGTATTTTACCGATTTTTGTGGCTCCATAACAGAAATCTGGAAATAAAATGGTGATGATAAACGGTATAAGCTCAATAAGTATGTATATACTTACAATAACAATGATTATGTTGATATATTTCATTGATATATTATTGTATATTTGTATAATATAATTACATATAATTACATATAATTATATACAATATTTTACGAGTGAATGTCCTACATATAATATACCTCCAATAACCACGTATAAACAACCGCCACTCCTACCGTAATCAAAGGAATATACTCAATCATTTATAGTATAGACATACAATTATTTACGGTTGTTGCGTCGTGTTCTCTTATTACGAGATACGCGACTGCTGTGACTGCTGCGAGCGCGCACATGACTCCGACTCCGACCACCAAGATGGCCTTTTGACCTCGGTGATGGGTCGCGTTTGGCAGTTCGCGATTTCGTGGGTGTCGGATATGGACTTGCGCGAACGCGAGCAGTCGCACTTTGCGTTTTCGATTTCACTTCCGTATCTTTATACTGAATAATCTGGTTGAAAATGTCGCGTGACAATTCGCGCGTTTTGTCATCCCCGTCATAAAATGGAAATTCGCGGACCCAATCCGCAAACGCAGTATCTTCGTCCCCCTTGGCGCGAACATAACAATCAACCGCTTTATTTCTTACTTTGGTTGCGGACATGGCAGATATCTCAACACCTGACTCACTTACACCACCGGATACAGCGTCAATCGTGATAACGCCGCAATAGAACTCTGGTTTCTCGTTGTATTCTTTTTGTAAATTGCCACACGTGCTTGTTCGCACAAATTCATGCTTGGTCGTGTCATCATCCTTTCCACCGGCCACCTGAAAAATCGAAATATGGTCGGGGGCGGCGTCGGCACCGGCACCGGCAATACGTTCGCGAACAAACGCCTCAACTTGTCGATTCGGCGGTTGTCGCATCATTTCAATGACGAAATCGCTTCCTTCATTGTATCCCAGTTTTTTCAATTTATGCGCGATGAACGCACTTTTTGTGTCATGTTCGACCGGGTTTTCACGTGTTCGCACACCACCCGGTCCATTTCCGAGTAAAAACAACGCGCACGTCTTGCTCGCACGCGCCAATTCAATGGTTTCACGAAGAACATGGATATGCCCGAAATGTGGCGGAGTCGTCCTCCCGATGAAAAAATAGAATTGTTTTGTTTTCATACCTATTGTATTGTATTGTATTGTATTGTATTGTATAGTATTGTATAGTATATATAGTTATGAAAATTTCACGCTTTACCTACGATGCCCTCCAGTTCATATATGCGAATATGCGGTAACTCGGTATGCGCCTCCCAGAAATACTTACAATACGACCATTTGAACTCAAGTTTATCGCAATAGTAATGCGAATAATAACGCTTCAACTTCTCTGCTAGCGCGGGCGGCAATAATCCATGCGACGACATAGGCAGAACATAGCACAACTGAACGAGGTCACGCACCGGATTTTTTGGTTCTTCCGTGAGAACTGAAGTATCTAAACTCGGCACATACCGCATCAAATCAACCAACAAAGGCGCATAGGGGTATTTATACGTCCATCTCCAATCCACGCAACCGGTAGAATAATATCGCATCGTCCATTCCAGACCTTCGATATAATTCACGCAAATGAGATGAAGGCGGTCGACGGCGCGTTTGTTGCCGTGGCCGCGTCCATAAATATCAATTCCAAACAGCGCGTCATAGTAACGATACTCCCAGTTCTCGCGAAACGGGTCAATGTATTTTTCAACCGCGCGTTCTTGAAGTGGAATTGCCATAAAATCGTTCAGCGAATGACATTTCTCAACATTCGCCACCATCTGAATAACACGGTCGCAGGCAATTTTTGTGAGTTCTCGAATATCCACCGAAGTCGACGCTACTGGTGCGGATGCGGATGCGGCATGTCGTCCGACGACTCCGTTCCCAGCGTTGCTCCCACCGCCACTGCCACTCCCACCACCACCGCCACCGAATCGCTTGCTCTGTCGGTCACGAAGTTTATGTTCGTTCATGAACCGGTTATGCTCGGTCTCTGCCAATAATGCGATAAATGCGCGCATCGTCTTCCAAACAATTGTAGGACGCCCTGTCTTCCGTGATACTAAATATTCTTTGCTATCCCGAAACATGTTGGCATAGGTCTGAAGCAATACCGTCATTCCATTACTACGTAAATTCAGTGATGGGAAATGCGGCATAAAGTCATTCCCCAGCATAAATGTCATGAGAATGTAATCGTCAATCGCGGACACAACTTCTGGAGTAATGGATAAATGCCTGTCCGTAGTCGCCTGTTCGCGCGCCACCGTCGTAGCGTCGGAAACATATGCGCCTTCGCCCCCGCCCCCGCCAACAATCACGCTCGACGCAACACCTGTTTCTTTCGTCTCGCGCATGACTGCTTCCAACGAGCACGCAAACGCGGGAATATCAAGATAATAATGTTCGTTTTTGGAAAGCGTGCTATCCAGTGATTGGATAAACTCTGGCGTGTCACGATACAAATAGATGTGTTGAGATATATGAAGATGATTCAAACAAAGCATAATCAAATCGGCATCCAACCCATATATCAAGGTTGTCGTATCCCTGTGATACACCGCATTCTCGCGAATATACTCGAATATTTTATGTTCTCCCTCGCCGACAGTGTCGCTTCCAGAGTAAATATACCTAGGACTGGTGACACCGTCAGAACCGCGCACTTTTACGGCAATATAGTCACGCATTTGCGTATTTAATTTCCCCATAAATCGGGTGCCAGGTGTAATGGCGGATGTGTTCCACGCCTTGCCTCCTCCATCACTCGGTTTTGTTCCTGTTCCGAACCCTGATGATATAGGGTCCAATGCGGCCGTTTTTCGCAGAATCGTCTGCTCCACCACAGTCGTAAACCACGATTTATACCGTCTCTCACGCTGTTGATTTAATTTAGCAACCGGCGCCACACCATCAAACGCAATCATGATATTGTTTGACGGGCGAAACAGGGCGACATACTCGCTTATTTTTTCACAAACGGTCTGAATAATCTTCGCCTCATATTCATCATCCGACATTCCGCGGTTCGACCCGACCACACGAACCGCATCATAAATCAACCCATTCGTATCCATATACAGGTTATGTATACGAGGCAAACCACTTAATTTTTTTATAATCGACTTGTGATGTTTCACAATATTGGAGAAATAACTAGGAATTCCCATTCTTACTACGACCTGACACGATACGATAAGACAATACGTCAATACTACATAATAGATATCAATGTGTTTAATATGTATCAATTTATTCGCGGTCGTTACAGAATATAATACTTATATTATATAACAGCATCCAGTTTTACATCGTCGTTATCGAAATGACGCTTCAATTGACATTTTCCAATGTGGTTCAGTTATTCAGTATATTCGCACCCTTATTTTTAGGAACCTTTCTTGTCCTCGTTTCCATCTTCAACCAAAATATAAAAGGAATGATTTATTTGGGGGGTGTATTAATCGCATCAGTGATAAATTATGCGGTGAGTGCAATGATTGGCAGCGAACCCCTCGAAAATGAAGGCGCGATATGTAACCTGGTAGAGTTTCCGAGTATGTTGATGGGTCGATTCAATGTTCCCAACTATAACAGTATGTTTATCGGTTTTACATTGATGTATTTGCTTCTGCCGATGTTAAGCAATAATCAAATCAACTTCTGGATTATTGGCACCATCGTGAGTATTTTCGCAGTAGATGCGTATGTGAAGTTACAGTATTTCTGCACCGTTCCTCGTGGTATAGTTATTGGTGGTGTTGTCGGCGCGGCACTTGGAACAGCGTGGTATTTACTATTCAAGTTAACAGAGACAGAAACTTTATTGTTTTTTAATGACCTAACAAGCAATAATGTGGTGTGTAAGCGTCCGAAGAATCAGACATTTAAGTGTTCTGTATACAAGAACGGTCAGGTTATCCAAGATTTGTAATGAGGTCAACTATAAAACTTCGAGTAATTTCGGACCATCCACGCTGAAAAATCCGAAAGCAATAACTGCTTGTGAAATCCGTTTGTAAACATTTTCAAGTTTCCGCCATTTGACCGGTCTCCATAAATTTTAAAAAAGTATTGGACCACGTCGGCAGTTTTAGCGCGGCGATACTGTTCTTCCGCTTGTTCGTATGTGAATTTCGGTTTCTGTTTTCGCGCGTTTACTGCATTGTGGAAATCCACCAAGAAGATATGAAGTTGGTCTTTCGTCGTGATTTGGTTCAATATGCGGGCATGGGTCTTCATGTATTCCGTCGCATGTTGCGTGCATTCGGGGCAAGGTAAATTCGCGCAAATGCGTTGAATATACTGTATCAAATCCGCTTTTATTTCATGGAAATTATCGGGAACTGCCTTATACGCGAGAGTATGAAATAGATACCACACACACGGACCCCAAACACTTTTAGAAACCATACTATTATCGTTTCGTAGTGCTGTAAAATATACTTATATGAATATAAAAAAATATGACGTTTATATCCATACAAATGAACTCGTTTCAATATGAACTGGAAGGGGATATTGATTTTTTTAAAGAGTTGAAAAATATATCGACGTCGCATGATACGGAAGTTCCCGCCTCCGATACCCCTCGATGTCTAATCACCGATGAACCGCTACGAAATGACGCAGTGGAACTCAAATGCGGGCACCGTTTCAATTATGTTCCGTTGTATAAAGAAGTTTTATTTCAGAAATGCTCGTTGTTGCCTAAAAATGTGTCGACGAAAATTATCGCGTCGTATACGAAACCCACCACCGCCAGTTCCGCATCATCCGCATTGCCTGTCGTCTCGAATACCGTCGTATTGTCGCAACATAATCCCCATATTCAGACCGTATCGTATAACAGTTCGTATAATTTAGAAACCACGAAGTTGAACTATGACGAAATCAAGTGTCCGTATTGTCGCAGAATTACACCCAATATCTTGCCGTATTACCCATACCCGGAAGTAAGTAAAGTGAAATATGTGAATATTCCGACAAATCTCTCACTTAAAGGCGTATCGTGTGAATATTATAAACATGTTTCCGGTGGAGAGGATGAAACGGTTTGTTCGATACTTCCTTTGTATCATGAGATACATCGTTTGGTTTTGTGTAAAAAACATGCGACGAAACTGGATTCGACTATAAAAACCAAACCGTCTCCTAAAGTTCGGGATGTAAAGGCTACGCCGGCAACAGCAGCGGCGACAAATGATGAGAACGTCATTATTTCACATCATAATCCGGCCGCATTGACGTCGGGACATACGGGTTGCCCCTTTTTGTTATTGTCGGGTCCCAGAAAAGGATGCGCCTGTGGAAAACCGAAATGGGCGTCTGCGCCAAGCACTGGACCGGCGTATTGTAAAACGCACTATGAAAAGGTCAATTCGACGCCGGTGTCTGCGTCTGCGTCTGCGTCTGCGTCTGCGTCTGCGTCTACATCTT
>Ga0194129_10010147_pt1 | contig 10322 bp, 5 predicted proteins | sample TA2KigCa35mmetaG_FD_150862 | JGI IMG/M metagenome (GOLD analysis project Ga0194129, IMG submission 150862) | Freshwater microbial communities from Lake Tanganyika, Tanzania - TA2015038 Kigoma Deep Cast 35m | ecosystem: Environmental > Aquatic > Freshwater > Lake | place: Tanzania: Lake...
GCACCACGACATCTATTCGATTGAGGATCTGGCCCAGCTGATCCACGACCTGCACCAGGTGCACCCCGCCGCCAAGGTGAGCGTGAAGCTGGTGGCCGAGATCGGCATCGGCACCATTGCCGCCGGGGTGGCCAAGGCCAATGCCGACGTGATCCAGATCTCCGGTCACGACGGCGGCACCGGCGCCTCGCCGCTGAGTTCGATCAAGCACGCCGGCAGCCCCTGGGAACTGGGCCTGACCGAGGTGCACCGTTCGCTGCTCGAGAACGGCCTGCGCGATCGCGTGCTGCTGCGCGCCGACGGCGGTCTCAAAACCGGCTGGGACGTGCTGATCGCCGCCCTGCTGGGGGCCGAGGAATACGGCTTCGGCTCGGTGGCGATGATCGCCGAAGGCTGCATCATGGCCCGCGTCTGCCACACCAACAACTGCCCGGTGGGGGTGGCCACCCAGAAGGAGGCCCTGCGCAAGCGCTTCCCCGGCACCCCCGAGCACGTCGTCAACTTCTTCCTTTACGTGGCCGAGGAAGTGCGCCAGCTGCTCAGCGTGCTGGGCGTGGCCCGACTCGACCAGCTGATCGGCCGCAGCGAGCTGCTGCAGCCGCGCCAGGTGACTCTGGCCAAGACCCAGGCCCTCGATCTGACCTGCCTGCTGGCACCGATTGACGCCGCGGCCGATCGCCGCTGGCTGCAGCACGATGCTGAAGCCCATGGCAACGGCCCGATCCTGGAAGATCAGTTGCTGGCCGACAGCGAGCTGATGGCCGCCATCGACGGCCATGGCCGCGCAGAGCGCACCCTGGCCATCGTCAACACGGACCGCAGCGTCTGCGCTCGCGTCGCTGGTGAGATCGCAGCTCGCCACGGCAACCGGGGCTTTGGCGGTCAGCTCGATCTCACCTTTGAGGGGGCTGCGGGTCAGAGCTTCGGTGCCTTTGTGCTGCAGGGCATGAACGTGCGCCTGGTGGGCGAGGCCAATGATTACATCGGCAAGGGGATCAACAGCGGCCGCATCACCGTGGTGCCGCCTGCTGCAGTGCAGGATCCCGGCAGCCAGGTGATTCTCGGCAACACCTGCCTGTACGGCGCCACCGGTGGTGAACTGTTTGCCCTGGGCCGCGCCGGTGAGCGTTTCGCCGTGCGCAACAGCGGCTGTCGCACCGTCGTCGAAGGTGCCGGCGATCACTGCTGCGAGTACATGACCGGCGGGGTGGTGGTGGTGTTGGGTTCAACCGGCCGCAATGTGGGTGCCGGCATGACCGGTGGGGTGGCCTTCATCCTTGATGAAGACGGTGGCCTGGCCCAGCGGGTCAACCGCGAGATCGTGGCGGTTGAGTCGTTGACCACCCCCGAGCAGGAGGCTGCGCTCAAGCCCCTGCTCGAGGCCCATCTGGCGGCCACTGGCAGCAGCAAGGCTGCAGCCTTGCTGGCCGACTGGACCCAGGCCAAAGCTCGCTTCAAGCTGCTGTTGCCTCCCAGCGAGAAGGCCGCCATGGGCTTTGCCCCCAAGGCCGCGGTGGTGGCTTAGGGGCGTGATCGTCCCGTTGCAGCCCCCCCAGTGACCTGGTTCGCGAAGACCGAAACCTTCAACGACGCGTTCAGGGCCCTGCCAGGCGCTGAACGCACGTTGCACCTGCAAGCCCATAAGGCTTGGGTCCACCAGCAGCGCGCGACCGGCCACCCCATGGCCAGCGGTTTTTTGGTCGATGGGCAGCAGCGCCCAGGCGGTGGTGGATTGTTGCTGCTGCAGGCCGCAAGCTATGGCGAAGCTCTGGCGATCATCCAGCAGGATCCCCTGATCGCCGGGGCTTGGGTCGACTGGCAGCTGCATGAATGGATCGCTGCTGCCGGTGATCTGGCGCTTTAGCGCGGGTGTTCGCGCATCAGCCGCTGCACCTCACCGGCGTGATAGCTGCTGCGCGTCAGCGGGCTGCTGACCACCTGCAGAAACCCCAGCTCGCCCTCACCGTGGGTGCGGTAGTCCGCGAACTGCTCAGGGGTCACAAAGCGGTCGACCGGCAGGTGCTTGGGACCAGGGGAGAGGTACTGACCGATGGTGACGATGTCGACCTGGTGGCGGCGCAGATCGGCCAACACCTCCAACACCTCGTGGTCACCCTCGCCCAGACCCACCATGAGGCCCGATTTGGTGTAGCAGCGCGGCCACCCCTCGTGCACCCGCTGCAACAGCTCCAGGCTGCGCCGATAGATGGCCTGAGGCCGGGCCCGCTTGTACAGCCGCGGCACGGTCTCGATGTTGTGGTTCAGCACATCGGGAGCGGCGCGCATCACTGCGGTCAGTGCCCCCCAATCGCCACAGAAATCGGGGATCAGGAGTTCGATCGTGGTCAGCGGGCTGCGCTGGCGCACCGCTTCGATGCAGGCCACAAACTGGCTGGCACCGCCATCGGCCAGATCGTCGCGGTTGACGGCGGTGATCACCACGTGACTGAGCCCCAGCCGGTTGACCGCTTCGCCGAGCCGCACGGGCTCGGTGGGGTCGAGCGGCCGCACGCTCTTGTCGAAATCGATGTCGCAATAGGGGCATGCCCGGGTGCAGCCCGGCCCCATGATCAAAAAGGTGGCAGTGCCGCCGGCGAAACACTCGCCAATGTTGGGGCAGCTGGCTTCCTGGCAGACCGTGTTGAGCTGCAGATCGCGCAGCAGATCGGCCACGGCGCCAATACGTTCCCGTTGCGGCGCCTTGACGCGCAGCCATTCGGGTTTGCTGGCCGGCGCTGGCGTGCTCATCTCGGGCTTGCTGGGAACCATCGGCGATCTTCTACAGTCGCTGGCATCGGGATGTAGCGCAGCTTGGTAGCGCACTTCGTTCGGGACGAAGGGGCCGCAGGTTCGAATCCTGTCATCCCGACTTGCATCACCTCTGGGCTCAACTGAGCTCGCCCCCTGGGTATCCGCGCGGGGTCACAAGACGTCCCCCGGCTGAGCGGGTGGTGCTGTTGCCCACCAGCACCAGGGTCAACATGTCAACGTCCTGCAGTGGCAGCGACGCGAGCGTGTGCAGCTGGATCTGCTCATCAGCACGCCCCAGTTGGCGCGCCAGGGCAACGGGGGTGCTGCCGGGTCGTCCCTGGAGCAGCAGCTCGCGCGCGCGTCCCAGCTGCCAGTCGCGCCCCAGCGAACGGGGGTTGTAGAGGGCCACAACAAAGTCTCCAGCAGCTGCGGCGATCAGCCGCTGTTCGATGACCGTCCAGGGGGTGAGCCGGTCGCTGAGGCTGATGGTGCAGAAGTCGTGCATCAGCGGCGCGCCGCAGCGGGCCGCTGCCAGTTGCAACGCCGAGATCCCTGGGTGCACGGCGAACCGAGGCCGGTCGGCTTCGGCCAACTGCAGCCACAGCTCCAAGGCCAGTCCGGCCATGCCGTAGATGCCGCTGTCGCCCGATGAGACCAGGGCCACCTTGACGCCTTGGCAGGCCAGGTCCAAGGCCTGTTGGCAGCGCTCGCGCTCGCGCGTCAGCTGGCCATCGAGCCGGGCCTGGTCGGGTCGGCGCAGGGGCTCGAGCAGGTCCAGGTAAAGCCCGTAGCCCACCCAGATGCTGCAGCCGCTCAGGGCCTCGCGGGCATCGCCGGTGAGCCAGTGCAGGGCACCAGGGCCGCTGCCCACCCGATGCAACGCACCACGGTGGGGAGCCCACTGCTGCGCCGCTGCCGCCACCGCGAGGGTGGCCGCTCCCCGTTCGTCTGGATGGCCCTGGGGTGTGTCTTTTCCCGCTTTGAGCACGATCTTGTGCTGTTGCAGGCTCGCCTGCGGACCGGCGGCCAGCAGCGCGGCGGCCTCGGCCACGCTGGCTGTGCCCATGTCCCGGGCCACGGCTGCTGAAGGGTTGGGCACCTTGACCGCGTTGAGCTGTTCGGCTGTGAACAGCCGCAACGGCCAGCCATGGGCGGCCGCCAGGGCCAGCAGGGCGGGTTCGTCGCCTTTGCGGTCAATGCTGGCCAGACCAGCCACCGCTTCGCGGGCCAGCCCGCGGCGGGTCATGGTCTGGGTGACCAGTCGCTCGAGCAGGGTCAGGCTGCTGTTGCGTTCGCAGCCCAGCCCAAGCCAGAGCTGGGGTGGATGCCAGCGGCAGCCGTTGCCGCGACGACTGCTGATCACCAGCTCGGCCGTCGTTTCGCGGTCTGAGTCAACACCTGATCGGGCATCGGTGACCAGCGACAGGGCACTCGCAGCGGTTGCGCCCAGCTGCTGCCATTGCGTCACTCCAGCGCTTTGCAGCACCGGAATGGGCAGTGATGGCGCCTTGGCAGCCTGCTGCATCAACGCGGTCCAGTCGCCACTGCCGCGGGTCCAGCCCCAGCTGTGGCCAAAGGCGTCGAGCGCCAGCCGGCCACTGCCGCTGCCGCTGCTGCTGCCGCTCAGCACCGCCGTGCCGCCGAGGGCTGCGGCCAGCCGCTGGCTCAACTGCTCGGCCCCCTGGGCATGTCCCCCGAGCAGTGGGATCGCAAAGCGACCCAGGGGATCGAGCACGACCACTGGAGGGTCCTCCTCTTTGCTGCGCAGCAGCGGTGCCACCAGCCGTGTGACCAGCCCAGCGGCGGCCACGATCACGAACCCGTCGGCCGTGCCCCACTGCTGGGCCAGCACCTGAGATGCCGCGGGTTCATCGCCAGAGCCGGCGCAAGCGTCGATCAGGCCGGCCTGATGGAGCTGCAGCAGCAGCGGCTGGGCGGCGGGGCTGAATCCCAGCCCCCAGATCACTCCCTGGCGATTCATCGGCCGATCCGTTGCCGCAACCCGTCCCAGGGACCGCTGGGTTTGGGCTGGATCAGGGAACCATCGGCATTGACCTGCTCGCGGGCACTACCGCCCAGGGGGCTCGTGCTGCTGTTCGCTGCTGAAGCCTGGGGTCGCGGCGCGGCCTGGACGCCCTCTGCGCCCGTGTTCCCTTCGCTGTCGTCACTGGCATCCAGAGCTTCGTCGTCTTTGACGCCGGGCGTTCCATCGTTGAGAACAGCAGCTGGTCCGCCCTCAGGTCCGCTGGCATCGTCAGGTGTGGGGCCGGGTGCTTGATCTGGGTCTGGCTCCGCATTGGTCGCAGCGGCAGCGCTGTCGCGGGTCGATGCGGCGTCCTGGCCGATCTCCGGGGCCGGTTGAGGTTCCGCTTGAGGTTCGGGTTCCGGTTCGGGTTCGGGTTCGGGTTCGGGTTCCGGACTGGCTTGGCCCAACAGCACGGCCAGCTCGCTCTCCTGCAGGCGGCCCTGCAGCCAGCGCGGATTGGGGAATGCAGTCGCGCTGGGGGTGTCGAGGACAACCTCTTGAACCAGGCTGTTGAACGGTGGATTGAGCGGTTCGCCGAGGCCATCCACCAGTTCAAGCAGAAGACTGTTGCTGCCCTTGCGCCAACCCCGCAGCCAGAGAGGGACATTCTGGTCGACAAGGAAGCTGTCGCCGTTGACCGTGACGCGCAGACGCCAGCTGCCATCGCCTGGCCGCAGGTTCTGAAGCGGTGCATCCAGCAGCAGCCAATCGAGCAGCACCGGTTCAGCCTGGTTTCGTTCGGCAGGGCTGACAGCAAGCAGCTGGGGACTGCCTTTGGTCGGTAGGACCATCGGATTGGCAGCAACCCGATGCACCTGAATCTGGCTGCTGGCCCCAGGGCTTTTGACGGCTTCGCCCCAAGGGCGGGCGGCATAGGCGGTGATGCGATGGCTGCCCGGAGACAGCGCTGGCACTTGCACCACCAGCTGGTGGTTGTCGTGGCCTGCGCCCTCGGAGATCAGGCTCACCTGTTCGCTCGCCGCAGCGATGCGTCGCGGCGCTTGCTGGTCGATCTGCACCACCACATGGGGGCCGAATCCCAGCGACCCAGCCTCAACCAGGGGCCAGTCCTGCACCCGCAGCTTCAGCTCCCACGGGTCGTCTGGCAGCACCGTCTGGTTGCGGGGGCTTTCAATCGTGATCAGGGGCTGAACGTCGGCCAGCGCCTCCTGCAGTTGTTGCACAGCCACCGGGGGCGGGCTTTCTTGCAGGCGCCCCGCTGGACTGGAGGGTGCAAGCGGGCGCGCGCCCCCGCTGCCGCTGTCGCGGGGGCCAAGGCCAGGCAGGCTGATGGCCCAGCTCGCGGCTGGCCAGCTCAGCTGCAGAACAAGCACCAAGCTGGTCAGCAGCAGCGTCCACCTGCGGACGGCGGGGCCGCGGGCAGGGACCGGAGGCATGGGGTCTGGGCTGCCGATCATCACGACAGGTTGGATCGGTGTTCCTATTGAGCATTGTGCTGGGTGGCGGGCCGCCGGCCAGAAGCGCCATGCCGTCCCATGCCGACGCAAAAATATACTTATTGCGCCAATGTTTGCGGCTAAAGCGCTATAAAAGTGACCCTGATTGCTGGTTTTCGCTCATTCTTCTGATCCCGTAAAGCCCTGTGAGGCCTGGGAAGCTCGGGGATTGAACCTTTGTAACTGAGCCGCCAAAGGACTTGATTGACGCCTTTATAGTTCCGCCAGCGGTCCCCTATCTGGGGCCCCAAGCTCCAGTCCTGGCAAGCGGTTTCGCGATTCTGCGGCCCGTTTCCGGCTGGCGCCCATGGCCAGGCAGCGGATTTCGATCCTGTGCCTGCCCATGGGGCCCAAGGTGATCGGTGCCGTTTCGGCGGTCCGGTCCCGCAGGGGTGGACCCCCACCTCGATTCCGTCCCTCGAGGAACCACTCGATGACCATCAGCCCACCCGAGCGTGGGAAAACGGCGAAGGCCATGGTCGACCGGAACCCTGTTCCGGCCACGTTCGAGCTTTTCGAAAAGCCCGGGCATTTCGACCGCACCCTTGCCAAAGGTCCCAAAACCACCACCTGGATTTGGAACCTCCACGCCAACGCTCACGATTTCGACAGCCACACGAGCGACCTCGAAGAGGTTTCTCGCAAGATCTTTTCGGCCCACTTCGGGCACCTGGCCGTCATCTTTATTTGGTTGAGCGGCGCCTTTTTCCATGGCGCTCGCTTCTCCAATTACTCCGGATGGCTGGCTGACCCCCTGCACGTGAAACCCAGTGCACAGGTGGTCTGGCCGATCTTCGGCCAGGAAATTCTCAATGGTGATGTCGGTGCCGGCTTCCACGGCATCCAGATCACCTCAGGCCTGTTCCACATGTGGCGCGCCTGGGGTTACACCAATGAAACCCAGCTGTTGGCCACGGCCATCGGCGCTTTGGTGATGGCAGGCCTGATGCTGAATGCAGGGGTCTTTCACTACCACAAGGCCGCTCCCAAGCTGGAGTGGTTCCAGAACGTTGAGTCGATGCTCAACCATCACCTGGCTGGCTTGCTGGGTCTGGGATCCCTCTCTTGGACTGGACACCTGTTGCATGTGTCCCTGCCGACCACCCAGTTAATGGATGCCATCGATGCCGGCAAGCCGCTGGCCCTCAATGGCAAAACCATTGCTTCGGTTGCCGACATTCCGCTGCCGCACGAATTTCTCAACCAGGACCTGCTGACCCAGCTGTTCCCTGGTTTTGGTGCCGGCATCAACGCCTTCTTCACCGGCAACTGGGCGGCCTACAGCGATTTCCTCACCTTCAAAGGTGGCTTGAATCCTGTGACCGGCAGCCTCTGGATGACCGATATCGCCCATCACCATCTGGCGATTGCGGTGCTGTTCATCGTGGCCGGCCACATGTACCGCACCAACTGGGGCATTGGCCACAGCATCAAGGAGATCCTCGAGGGTCAGAAGGGTGATCCCCTGCTGTTCCCGGCGACCAAAGGTCACGACGGTCTCTTCGAGTTCATGACCACCAGCTGGCATGCCCAACTGGCAGTGAACCTTGCGCTGCTGGGCTCACTCAGCATCATCGTGGCGCATCACATGTATGCGATGCCCCCATACCCCTACATCGGGGTCAGCTATGCCACCCAGCTGTCGCTGTTCACCCACCACGTGTGGATCGGTGGCTTCCTGATTGTCGGTGCAGGCGCCCACGCCGCCATCGCCATGGTGCGCGATTACGACCCTGCCAAGCACATCGATAACGTGCTTGATCGGGTGCTCAAGGCCCGTGATGCCCTGATCAGCCACCTCAACTGGGTGTGCATCTGGCTCGGCTTCCACAGCTTCGGCCTCTACATCCACAACGACACCATGCGTGCCCTGGGCCGTCCCCAGGACATGTTCAGTGACTCGGCCATTGCGCTGAAGCCTGTCTTCGCTCAGTGGATTCAGGGTCTGCATGCCGCCGCCGCTGGCAGCACCGCTCCCAATGCCCTCGCGGGCGTGAGCGAAGTGTTCAACGGCGCTGTCGTCGCTGTTGGTGGCAAAGTGGCCGCTGCGCCGATTCCTCTCGGAACCGCGGACTTCATGGTCCACCACATTCACGCCTTCACGATTCACGTGACGGTGCTGATCCTGCTGAAGGGTGTTCTCTATTCCCGCAGCAGCCGCCTGGTTCCCGACAAGGCGAATCTGGGCTTCCGCTTCCCCTGCGACGGCCCCGGCCGTGGCGGCACCTGCCAGGTGTCGGCTTGGGACCATGTGTTCCTGGGCCTGTTCTGGATGTACAACTCCCTGTCGATCGTGATCTTCCACTTCTCCTGGAAGATGCAGAGCGACGTGTGGGGCACCGTCAACGCCGACGGCACCGTCCAGCACATCACCAACGGCAACTTCGCCACCAGTGCCATCACCATCAATGGTTGGTTGCGTGATTTCCTGTGGGCCCAGGCCGCACAGGTCATCAACAGCTATGGCTCGAGCAGCAGTGCCTATGGCCTGATGTTCCTGGGTGCTCACTTCGTCTGGGCTTTCAGCCTGATGTTCCTGTTCTCTGGCCGTGGCTACTGGCAGGAGCTGATCGAGTCCATCGTCTGGGCTCATAACAAGCTGAAGGTGGCTCCGGCCATCCAGCCTCGTGCACTCTCCATCACCCAGGGCCGTGCGGTCGGTGTCGCCCACTATCTGTTGGGCGGTATCGCAACCACCTGGTCCTTCTTCCTGGCCCGCATGCTTGCGGTCGGCTGACCTTTCTGACCTTTCCCAATGGCAACGAAATTTCCTTCGTTCAGCCAGGGTCTGGCACAGGACCCGACAACCCGCCGGATTTGGTACGGCATTGCCACGGCTCACGACTTCGAGAGCCACGACGGCATGACCGAAGAGCGGCTTTATCAGAAGCTGTTCTCCACCCACTTCGGACACCTGGCCATCATTGGCCTGTGGGTTTCGGGCAACCTGTTCCATATCGCCTGGCAGGGCAACTTTGAGCAGTGGGTCGCCGATCCTCTGCACGTCCGTCCCATCGCTCACGCGATTTGGGATCCCCACTTCGGCCCGGGAGCCATCGCCGCCTTCACCCAGGCCGGCGCCAGCTCCCCGGTGAACATTGCCTATTCCGGTCTGTACCACTGGTGGTACACCATCGGGATGCGCACCAACGCCGAGCTGTATCAGGGCTCCATCTTCATGATGATCCTGTCGGCCTGGGCCCTGTTCGCCGGTTGGCTGCACCTTCAGCCCAAGTTCCGGCCTTCCCTGGCTTGGTTCAAGAACGCTGAATCCCGCCTCAACCACCACCTGGCCGTTCTGTTCGGTTTCAGTTCGATTGCCTGGACCGGTCACCTGGTTCACGTCGCCATCCCTGAAGCCCGTGGCCAGCACGTCGGTTGGGACAACTTCCTCTCGGTGCTTCCGCACCCTGCAGGTCTGGCTCCCTTCTTCACCGGCAACTGGGGCGTTTACGCCCAGAATCCCGACACCGCTTACCAGGTGTTCGGGTCCTCAGAAGGCGCAGGCACCGCGATCCTGACCTTCCTGGGTGGCTTCCACCCCCAGACCGAAGCCCTCTGGCTCACGGACATTGCCCATCACCACCTGGCGATTGGTGTCCTGTTCGTGATCGCAGGTCACATGTACCGCACCAACTTTGGTATCGGTCACTCGATCCGCGAGATTCTCGAAGCCCACAACCCGCCCAAGGGCACCCCTGGTGACCTCGGCGCTGGCCACAAGGGTCTCTACGACACCATCAACAACTCGCTCCACTTCCAACTGGGTCTGGCCCTGGCCAGCCTCGGTGTGGTGACGAGCCTGGTGGCGCAGCACATGTATTCGATGCCGTCCTACGCGTTCATCGCCCGGGACTACACGACGCAGGCTGCTCTCTACACCCACCACCAGTACATCGCCATCTTCCTGATGTGCGGTGCCTTTGCCCACGGTGCGATCTTCTTCATCCGTGATTACGACCCCGAAGCCAACAAGAACAACGTGTTGGCCCGGATGCTCGAGCACAAAGAAGCGATCATCAGCCACCTGAGCTGGGTGTCCCTGTTCCTCGGTTTCCACACCTTGGGCCTCTACGTCCACAACGACG
>Ga0194129_10010148_pt1 | contig 10322 bp, 11 predicted proteins | sample TA2KigCa35mmetaG_FD_150862 | JGI IMG/M metagenome (GOLD analysis project Ga0194129, IMG submission 150862) | Freshwater microbial communities from Lake Tanganyika, Tanzania - TA2015038 Kigoma Deep Cast 35m | ecosystem: Environmental > Aquatic > Freshwater > Lake | place: Tanzania: Lake...
TGTATATCAATATAATGTTCAAGTATTGTTTTATATAAATCTCTTTTCAACATTTATTATTTGTATATTATTTTTATATATAAATAATCTTATATAAATAACAAATCAATTTTTATTATCTTAATATAAAAATATATGGTAAAATTATATTTTGATAGTAATATTCCAAATCATATTATATATATGATTGAACATTATCAATTTGAAACAAGTTCTTTACAAGAATGTGATTTTATAATAAGTTGTAAATTTTATGCATCAACAACAAATACTTTAAAGAAAATACAAGATAACTTAAATTCTTATATAAATATAGGTAAAAAAGTTATTGTTTTTTTAATATGTGATTTTGCAGATGATTTTCATATACCAAATAATGTTATTTTATTTAGAACAAGTATTTATAAAAGTCATAAAAAATATAATGATTTTTTATTACCATATATTTGGGAAAATTTTCTACATAGACCATTAACAATTTTACCTGTTACAAACAAACCAATTATTGGATTTTGTGGAAGAGTAGATAAATATAGAGAAAAAATAATAAAAATGATGCAACAAGACAATAAATTAAACTGTAATTTTATATTAAAAACACAATATTGGGGCGGTGAACCACATAATAAAACTTTAATAAATGATTTCATAAAAAATATAGAAGATTCACATTTTACAATATGTAATAGAGGTAATGGAAATTATGCTATGCGATTTTATCAAACATTATCATTAGGTAGAATACCTGTATTAGTTGATTATGACCATATATTTCCATTTGAAAATGAAATAAATTGGAATAATTACATTATTATTGGCAAAAATGAACAAGATGTTATAAATAAAATAAAAATTTGGTGGAAAAACAAAAACATATTAGAAATACAAAAAAATTGTAAAGAACTATTTGAAAAATATTTTAGTAATAAAGTTTTTTTGAAAAAAATAATTGATGGTATGTATGATGAAAATAATAGTGACAACAAGTTTATTTTTCCAATTGATTTTGATACTAATATTTATTCTAAATATAGAGACTTACATAATTTAGATTACAATCACCTTATTCATCATTATATAACAAAAGGTAAACATGAAAATAGAATTTATAAATTACCATTAAATTTTAATGTAAATAATTACAGAATATTAAATCCTGATTTAAAAAATTTTGGATATAATCAACTAATTGAACATTATGTAAATAAAGGTATATATGAAAATAGAAAATATTAAATAATAAAAAAATTGATATATTTTTTTATAGATTATTGTTATTTATTATAAAATAATACATATTGAATTAAAATGACAAATGATATAAATTATATAATATTTATTCAATATATGAGTCAATATTTAATTAATGACAAAATGACATTGAGTATTGAAAATATACCATTTATTAATATTGTTTCAAAAAATAAAAAAAGAAAAACACCATCTCTTATTGATAAAAATAAAAAAATATATTTATTTAAAATTATATTAATTCTTTATGAACATTTAATTTATTTTTCAAAAAATATTCAAAAATATTTTGCCAAAGTTAATGAATTAAATGAAACTATTGATTATGTTGTTGAATATTCTAAAACATATATATACATATCAATAATTGATGTTTTAAACTATAAATTGAATGAAATTTATTTACAAAATGAAAGTAGTAATTTCATTGAATTGTTAACATATTTTTATATGAATGAAATTATAGATAAAAGTATATTAATAGATACAATAAAAACATTTTTATGTAAAAATTGTTTAAAAATAATTAACAAAAAAGAATTGACAATTAATATTTTATCTATTATTCATATTCAATATATTGAAATGGTATTTTATATATTTAATTCTTTATTAAATGATATAACAAATAAAAAAAATATAACTATTTTAATATCATTTGTAAAAAATATATATGTAAGTTTATCCAATAATGATAAGTTAATATTACAAAAATTTATTTTAAATAAATTAATAGATGATCATAATAAAATAATATATTACTATGATGTTATTAATGATGTTTTAAATGGTTGTTTATTATCCATTGATACATTATTTACAAGTATAATTAATATATATTTTGAAAAGACAAATTATGATGATATAGATAAAATAAATGATTTATTCAAAAAATGTATTGAATATGAAATTTTAACAGAATTAGATATAAAAAGATATATATTTCATTCTATTAAATATATATTTTTGAATAAAAAATTTGATTTTTTATCAACATTTTTTCATATAAAATGTTTATCTTTATCTTCTATTTTTTCTACAAATTTAATATTTAGTCTTTATGTTATAGATTTATATTTAACCAATATTATTTATGATGATAATATTGATATAAATACAAATACATATTATATTGAAAGTAAATTAATGTCATTTAATAATTATATAATGTCATTAACAAATTATTTATCAAAAGACAACTATATTTTATTGGTAAATTACAATGAAGAAAAAAAAATGGAACATTTGTGTAAAATTTTAATTGTTTTTTCTAAAATAAATATTAATATTAATACATATCGCATTATTAAAGCAATAACAATATCATTATTACATAATAATAGTTTTGATTTATCACATTTTGAATATATATTATTAGAAATGTTTAAAAATAAAAATTGTTATTCATTAGATAAATTAACTAAAGATAAATTTAATGAATTAATTGAAAATAACTGTGATAAAAATATTTTTTATCCATTTTTTATTTTAACATCATTTTTAAAAATTGATACAATAAAATTTACTGATAGTTTTTATTTAAAATTACCAGATTGTATGTTATATTTTGTTGAATATATAAATTCAAAAAATTATATATTGAATATTGATTTGATAAAAAAAAATATATGTAATTCTATTATATCTTAAGTTTATTTAGTAAATCTTTTATTTCTAATAAACAATCAATGTCTTTATTCATATATAAATCAACTATGTTTTTTTTTACTTTATTTAGTTTTTTTAATTTGGTCATCTCATTTTTTATAATTTTATTTTCTTTCATTTTATTCAATATCAATTGAATATTTTCAAATGTTTTATTTTTATATTTATACATACAAAATAAATATTCACCAATTGAATATAAATTTTCAGTATTTTCATCTGCATATATTTCTAAATTATCATCTTTATCAAAATAAATATTTGAATTATTTAATGATAATCTATCAAATATTTGTAAATTATATTTTTTAGAATCCATTTCTTCATCATAATTTAATATTATTTTTATATTCTTATTTTCTAGAATATTTTTATCATCATAAAAATTAATATGTTTATTGATTATCATAACTATTTTTACAATCAAAACATATTCATATGCTAATTTATTTATTCCTTCAATATATCTATTATTAAATTAACAATCTTCTAATGAAACTATACAAGAAAAATAATAATCATTTGCAGTATATTTATTTATACCTACATTATAGTCATTTTTTGTATCATTTCCATTTATCCATAATGCCAAAATATATTTTTCATCTATATTTTTTTGATGTACAAAATTATTATATATTATTTCGAAATGTGTATTTTTATCCATTTTATATAGATAAAACAATTATCTTTTTATATACAAAATAATATTTTTTCATATTTATCTTTTAATTGTTGTATAGTAAACTTTGTTTCAATACAATCGCCAATAAATTCTTTCAAAATATTAAATTTATCATAATCATATTTATCATCTAAAAATAATAAATGTTTTTGTTTAATATATTTATCAATTATATCAACTATTTTTATTTTAACTTTATTGTCTTCTATTTTTGTTTTGAAATTAACTAGTTTTTTAATAATACCTTTTGATTTTATATCTTTAATATAATTTAAATTCAATTTTATATTTTTATATAATAATACTAATGTTATTACACCAATACTATATATATCATGTTTAAAACTCATTACTTTATCTTTTAACATATATATTCTTGTTCCTCTTAGTTTTTTATTTGTCAATACTTTATTATATTTTTCATTTAAATTTGTTAAATATTCAGGTAATATATCAAAAACTCCTACATCAAAATCTATTATTCTTATGTCTTTTATTTCTTTTTGTTCTACATTTAAAACTATATTTTCTAATTTTAAATCAGAATGAATTATATTTATATTATGTAATTTTTCTGTTGATTGCACAATAAAATATACAATTTTAACAATTTCTTTTATTGATAATATTTCTCTTGAACTTTCTAAATGAGAAAAATATTTATATAAATCAGTATTACATTTTTCAATTATATAAAAATATGAATAATCACTATTTATAAAAAAATAATCTGGTATCAAAAAATTCTTTATATTCATTTTTTTTAAATAACAATTCAATATTAATTCCATTACAGATTTATTTGGTTGATATTTTAACAAATAATCTTTATTATTATATGTTAATCCAGTAATAAATCCACGTTTTAGATTTAAAGAATCAATATCTTCAAATTCTTTTTTTTCAAATCCAATTTTTGTTATAAAATTCATTATTTTATCTTTGTCTTCATATAAATTATTTTCATTATTTAAAAAATATATATAATCATGTATATTGTTATCACAACTATATAATATTTGTTCAAATTCATTATCTATTACATTTCCTAATCTTTTACATTTATTTATTAATTTCAATAATGGTTCTATATTATCATGATTTTGCAATATTATATTCAATTTTTTTATCAATTCATTATAAAAATCATTTGATAATTTTTCTGTTTTTATTCTATCAATATATATTGCTAATTTTTTAATATTTAATAATAATTTATTTATATCATTTTCTTTATTTATTTTATTAATTATATCATCTATTTTTTCTGTATTTGACATTTGTGTTAATTCTATTTTATCACTTTTCGCATATGTTATTTTTTGTTTTTTACATTTTATCAATAATGATTTCAATAATATAACAATATCTTTATTTTCTAAATAATTATTATAATATTCATTTATTTCATTTATAATAAGTTGAATTTTATTAGAATCAATATAATCTAAATAATAACGAATTAAATAAATAGATTTTTTTATATTCTTTTTTGTCTTCAATGATTCTTGAAAATAAACAAACGTTTTTTCAAATGAATTTTGAATTGCATAATTTGTTAATTTATCCTTTTCACTTGTTAAAATATTTTTTATTGTCTTATAATTTTTTGTAATGTCATTATTTATTTCTATAATATAATTGTCCATATTATTATAAAATTTTTATTTTTTTTATGGTTTTTTTACTTACTACACCGCATTCTTTTTGTAGGATTTTCAATATACATATCTAGTTTTTTTACACAATCATTTATTGTATTTGTTAATATATCCAATTTACTACTTGTATTAAAATATGTATTTGTTTCAATAATTTCTTCCAATAATTCAATTTTAGCTTTTAGTATAGTATTTTCTAATAATAATGGATTATGTTGCATATTATTATCATAAATTACATATTCATTTTTGTTTCCAAAAAAATTAGTTTGAAAAATACCATTTATTACTATATCTAATTCAATTAATTCCTTATATATACATTTATATAAAGATTTATTTACTAATTCTAGTATTGTGTTTGATAAATCAACAAAAAATGTAGTTTCCATATTATTGTATTCATTATTTATTATATACATACATTTATTCTCTAATTCATTTATTATTTTTGACTCTTTATTGTTAAGTTCCCATTTATTCTTAATTTTATCAATAATATTAAATAATTCAGCTTGTTTTTCTTCAGTAATATTCATTGTATATTGTATTTGATATAAATTTATAAATATAATATTAAGAAAAAGAATTAATCAATTTTTATTTCATTCTATTCTTCTTCTGGTCCATCATCTTTTGGAAAGTGTTTTTCCAATAATAATATACGAATAGTAAAAAATGAAGCAAATTGACCATAAACAACTCCTAATAATGTAATATCAATTTGTGATATTGATATAACTGTCATTACAACACCTTTTAATGATGTAATCATCCACATAGTGTTTGCATATACCTGCAATTCTAATCTTGTGAACTCTTCAATCACTTTTTTATCAGGATTGTAAATGTTAAAACCTAATAAAGGACTTACCATTTCTTGAATAATCACATCAACCATTTGTGAAAATGCAATAAAAAATTGTAATCCAATATACTTTTTCCATGTATTAATTTTGATACCAAGAAGACTAAGGTCTTCATTTGGCCCCATTCTTAAGTATAATGAATTACCATCATTAAAACAATATACAATTGTTGTAAATAACATTAATAACATTAATTGTCCAACAAGTCCTAATTGAATTCTTCTTTTCGACTTTGTTTCATCAGTGTTTGATGGTTCAAGTTCATCAGTGTTATCTTCAATAGGTGTAGCTATTGGAATACTAACGTAATCAGTATTTGTTGACATGTTTATTGTCAAATGTTGTTCAATAGCAGAATGCTTTAGCATTATACTACATATTAATTTCTAATATTTTTAACCGTCAATTTTTTTATGTACAAGAAATAGTGTATATATATATATATATAATATACACAATAATTTAATCACCAATTAATCTTTTGTATGCATCATTTAACAATGAAAATGAATTCATTTCCTTATTAATATCATTTTCAATAAATTTCAATAAATCTTTATCAATTCCAGTATTATAATTATTATTTTCTAGATATTCAATTAATTTCATAGTATTTATATTTCCAATATTTTTTTTACCAGCAAATGGACAACCTCCAATTCCTAATAAACTACTATCAAATTTATATATATTTTGTTCCAATGCATAATCAATATATTTACCAAAATTACCATCTGTATGTATATGTAATGATATATAAGGCATTATATTTTCAATATTACTGATTTTACTAATTATTTTTGTAAATCCATTATATGTCATATTACCAAAAGTATCACATAAAACTATATCAAATTTATCAGATGATACCTCTAATTTTTTGATAATATTAAATAATTGACATACATAATAATATACATTTTCTATATATGTGTCATTTACATTATTGCTTTTATCCCCAAAAGTACAAGATAAATAAACACGTATATGATAATCATTTATATTTCTATTTTCTTTATCAAAATTATAAATATATTCCATTTGTTCAATTACAACATCATATGATTCAATGGCATTTTTCTTTAAATTACTTTTTCCAAATGAATCTGAAACTGACATTACTAAACCAAATGATTTTATACCATTTTGCAATGATTTTTCTAAATATTTATCATTGGTAATTAACATTATCATATTTTTATCATATTTATTTTCACCCAAACATTCCCATAATTTAAATGAATCTTTCATTTGTGGTAATAATTCAGGGTCAGTTGTTGAACCCAATTCAATATTTTGAATATTACTTTTCAATATATTTTCTAAAAAATACTTTTTTGTTTCAAATGGATAAATTATTTTTAATGATTGTAATCCATCTCTCATAAACATCTCATATATATAAACATTTTTCTTATAAAATGGAAAAATAGGACTATATTTTTTTGTTGTTAAACAAAATTTTGATTTATATATCTTATTAATATATTTATCAGGATATATTTTGGCATATGAAAACATTTTATTTATTATTTATAATATATATTTATAATCTTATATAGTTTTATTTTTAAATTTCATATATTTAAAAATATCTTTCTATTGAATATTATAAAAATGCATTCTTTATATAAAACTAAACTTAACTATAATTCAACAGAAAAAATGTTAATATTTTATTCTGAATATATTTTATCAAATCGACACATAATCGAATTCCTTTATGGAAGTGCTTTATATTATTCAAGTATAAGAATTATATCACTCATCAATTTATTTGTTAGAGAACATAATGTAAAAATTAGTAAATATAATATTTTACAAAATATGTATCAAACAAGACTTCAAAAAATAAAAAAAGATAATTATTATTGGCATATAAATGAATTAAATTATCCAAAAATAGAAGATAATAAAAAAAAAGAATTAGAATACATACATAATTATTGGAAATTATTTGAAGTAAAATAAAAAATATAATTATATTTTTACCATTCTTCTTTTTTTCCACCATTATATGCTTTTCCATGTCCTTCTTCAATCATTATTTCATTAACACTTTTTTCATCGATCATATTCCATACATTTACCAATATTCTTCCATATTTATCAAATTCTAAACAATCAATTTTTATTAATTTTGTTGGATGTTTATTTATTAATTCTTCAAATCTCTCTTTTGCTTTTACTGCTAATTCTTTTTCTTGGTCTCTATTTTCTTTTGTTTTACTTGGTTTCATTTCAGGTGTATCATATCCCATACATCGACATCTATATTTAATTATTTCACCTTTAAATTCAAATATTGCACTAAATGTATCTCCATCATAGATATTACAATGTTTCACTATAAATGATTTATTTTGAAAAGAAAAATATTCAATATCTTTAGGGTCATTTATTTTATTTAATTTATTATATATTTCATTTATAATATCATTTTGTTCAACAATATTTTTATTTATAAAACAACTCATCTTTACTTATATATATTATTATATAATTTATTTTTATATCAAATTATTACTATAAAATTGAATTGAAATATCTAATAAAATTATCTAAAAATTCATTATTTATCATATCATTTTGAAATAATAATGTTTTATTATAAATATCTTCATATTCATTATTAATGTTTTTCATTTTTTCTAAAAAAGTTTGATATAATAATTTACGTTCTACAAATATAATATTATATTTTTCATATATTTTTTCTTCAATTTCATTACATTTTTCACTTATAATAAAACCACCATTCGATAATATTGGTATAATACGAAATGCTTCAAATGATTTACAATTCAATCTTCTATGAATATTTAAATAAAATACATAATTTTCTAAAATATTTGTCCATTCGGTTTTTGTCCATTTATCTGTATAATTTATCAATAAATTCCCAAATTCGTCACATATCTCTTTTCTATTAGGGGTTATATTACCCAAAAATATTATTTGGTCTTTTGATTTTATTTGTAAATCTTTTATGGTTATTTTATTGGTAAAATTATAATATGAATTATAATTAGGAAATATTTTAAAAATTGGTTGTTTAATATTTAATTTATTAAAATTTTCGACAGAATAAGTCCAAATGCAAAATGGATTTATCATTTTAATTACACTTTGAAATACATTTTTTTCAATTATCATATTAATTGGTTCTGTTATATAAAATATTTTATATCTATATTTTTTTGATAAAATCATTAGTTCATTATTAATATCAGCACAATCTATTATAAAATGTGGATCAATTAATATTAATAAAATATCTTTCAAATAATTAATTTCATTCATATGAATATAATTTTCATCCATAATATCATATTCAATCTCTTTTTTTTTAAACTCAACGTACAATGATTCTAAAAAAAAATCATGTAGTTTTGTTTTTGGATTATATATTGTAATTTTCATTTTTGATTTATTATAATATATTATTGTTTTTATATTACTTAAAAAATTAATTACTAAATATATTATAAAATGGTATATATTGTTGCATTAATTCCTGCAAGAAGTGGTTCAAAAGGTTTAACTAATAAAAATATACGTCCATATAAAGGAAAACCTTTGATGATACATAGTATTGACATTGCTAAACAATCTAAATATATAAATGACATATATGTATCAACTGATTCAATGTTTTATCAAAATATTGCTCATGCTTATGATGCTAAAACAACACCATTAAGACCATTAGAAATATCAGATGATTTATCACCAGATATTGATACATTTAAATTTTTTATAAATTCATTAAAAGAAGAATCAAAAAAAATTCCTGATATAATAATACATTTAAGACCAACATATCCAAATAGAAATATTGAATTATTAGATGATTGTATTAAAACATTTCTAGAAAAACAAAATGAATATGATAGTTTAAGAACAATTGTTTTATTAAAAAAATCACCATATAAGATGTATAAAATTGAAAATGATATATTAATACCATATTTTAATGAATATAATGGTTTAATAGAACCATATAATCAAGCGAGACAATATTTTCCAGATACTTATTTACATAATGGATGTATTGATATAATAAAAACAAATGTAATTATAGAAAAAAATTTATTATCAGGTGATAAAATATATCCATATATAATGAATGAAAATGAGATTGATGATATTGATGATATAAATGATTTTGATAATTCACAAAAAAAA
>Ga0194129_10010149_pt1 | contig 10322 bp, 10 predicted proteins | sample TA2KigCa35mmetaG_FD_150862 | JGI IMG/M metagenome (GOLD analysis project Ga0194129, IMG submission 150862) | Freshwater microbial communities from Lake Tanganyika, Tanzania - TA2015038 Kigoma Deep Cast 35m | ecosystem: Environmental > Aquatic > Freshwater > Lake | place: Tanzania: Lake...
GAAAAGGAGATTGATCTCAACAAACAGCTGGTTCGTTTTTATGATCCGCAACACGTCAAGGATGTGTGTCGGGTGATGGAAAAGGACAAGGATTCCCAAAAAGCGCAGACCGCCCGCCTCCGCGCCGGATTACAACGCCTGTTGGGCCAAAATCCTAGCTTTGCCAAGGTCACCTTGCAGGTCAGCGAGTCCCAAATCCGGGAGATGATGGAAGCGGTCTGCAAGGAGAGTGTGGAGGATTCCCACACCAAGGCGATTCAGGAGATGAAAAACCGTGAGCCGCTTTTCGGCGTCAACATCGTGGAGAAGATCGAAAAGCGCTTTGGATCCGATGACATCGCCTTGCGGCAATTCATTACCGATGTGGTGGGCAAGGCGAGCGTATTTCTCAAGCCGGATGCCGCCGAAAAGGCCAAGGACGGTCCTCTGCCAGGGATGGTTCCGGACAAGGACACTTGGATTGAAGACTTCACCATCATTTTGCCTCAAACCCCGGGAGATTTTGCAAAAAAACTCGAGGACGAATTCCGGAGGGCCTCCAAGGCCTCCACCACGGAGAACATTTTTGCACGTCGTACGGACCGTCCCCACGAAATCGTGATCATTAATATTACTACCAACATCCCCCTGCGCACCGTGGCGCCCTTGCAAAAGTTGCGTCGTGAATACAGCGATTTGGTTCGTGCCAAAGGGGAGAGGGCGATGCTGGAGCTCCATACAGAGGACTGGTCTGGCGATCGCTACCCCAGCATTTATTTGCCCACGCAAAAGGAGTTGAGCGCTCGGGCTCTGCCCTATTTTCTCCTGGGCTTGGCCTTGGATGTGGTTCAGGAATCCACCGATAAGAAAAACCGCAAGCTACGCATGGTGATTCGTGACAAGGACACGGGGCTGGAAATCAAGGCCGAAGACCTTGAGGGGGATGTTGTAAAAACGGTCGACGAGACTCGTCCAGCGATCCTGCTATCGATAGAGCAGGAGGTAAAAGAGCTTCTGGCTGGGAAGGCGGACAAGCGCGCCGAGATCAAAGAAAAGTTTGTGCAGATGGCCCAAAAAGAACAGGAAATCATCAAAACGAAATACGGGGCTTCCAGCGAGGAGAACAACCGCCTGATGGCCGGCTCCAAAGCAGCGGTGGAGATTCTCGCGGCATAAGTAAGCGGCGGGTGATGAAAGGCGCCCGCTGCACGAATTACGGCGACTGCCAGATCGCCGACACCGGCAAGAAAGTCAATGCTGCGGTCTGCCCGGAATGCAAGCGGCCCACCATCGGCCCCAAAAAGGGGATTTCTCTTAAGGGCGGAAAGCCCGGGCTATTTCTTGTTCTGGGGATCGCGATAGTGGCTGCGGTACTCTTTTTTGGTGTCCCGGCCGCATGGGACTGGTTTCAAACCCAACGCCTTGCCTCCTTTATGGAAGAGGAGGTTGCTTCGGGGGCTGCCTCCACGGGCGATACGGGCCACCAGCGAGGTTCCCGAAACCCACAGGGTATGCCTGAGGGGATGTCTCCGCCCAGCTGGTGGCAAAGAGTGTGGGGTTTGCCCAGCGACGGGGACATGCGTCGTGCCCTGCAAAGGGAGCTCAAGCCAGGCGTGAAGATCAAAAAGATCAAGCTGGTGGCCCAGAAGAATCTCGGGGGAGGAAAATTTGCCCTAGAGTATGAAATCACCGCCCGGATCGAACGAACCGTCTTCACGGTCGTCTCCAAACAAGCGGCTGCGCTGCCCGGAAGAAAACTAGATGCGGATGAACAGGAGCTTCTCAAGGATCTGGTCCTTGCCCCCAATTTGCCGCCCGGGCAGATCTATGATTGGAGTCACAAGGAGGTGTTGGAAAACCCGACCGAATCGGCCATATTTTCCTGGAATGTTTCCGAGGCTGAAAAGATCGATGGCCGCTGGCTTCCGGTCGCGTGGGAGCCGTTTCCCATGGAAAAACACCCCCTGTCTCATTAGGGCCAAATGAAAAGCATTACCTCAAGTCCCGTCACTCGCACGCTGGCCTGCTTCTACTTCACCTTTTTTTATGCAACTCATCCGGGGGTTTGGGCACAAAGCACCTCGCATCATCTTTCCGAGCCTGAAATCGAGGATTTGGAGAGCTACGAACAAACAAAAGTCTCAGAGTTTTATCAGAGGATCGACCAGATCAAGCGGGAGGCAGATGACTACAAAGAAAGCCAACTGGCGGCGATCCCCAAGCCTGGGCCTTCCCCGAAATCCAAAGGGGTCGGACCAGGTAGTGGGGTGCCCACCGCCCTTGGCACCGGCATGCTGTACGGGGGGGCTTTGGGGGCAGCCGGAGGGGCTGCCGGGGGCAATGCCGGTTTGGGGGCGGCCATTGGCGCAGGTGTGGTTGGACTAATTATGGCTGGGATGGCTGCCAGCGCGGAGGCGGAGCGGGCTGACCGGGAAAAGAAGGCCTATCAGGCCGAAGTGAACGCCTACAAACGGGCCTGCAAGGATGCCGAGCAGCGGGCGGATAATTATCGTAAAGAACTGTTAAGCAGGTATAAAGCTGAGTTGGCAATGAAGGCCTCAGAACAGAGAACCCGGCTGAACAACAATTCATGAGCACGGAAACCGACCCCTCGAAAATCAAAAAGCGAAAGGGCAAGTGCCGGAACTTCGAGGGAGGGGACTGCGTCAAGGCGGAGGTGGGCGAAATCCAGGAGATCCCCTCCAATGAGCTTTTTGTCTGCCAAGACTGCAAGCAACCGCTGACCGAAATCGCCAGCGGCGGAAACAAAAAAGCTCTTCCCTTTATCTTGGGAGGAGGGACGCTATTAGCGGTTCTTTTGGGGTGGTTGATATTGGGCGGCGGGACTCCACCACCACCTCCTCCCCTAGAAACTTTTCCCTTACTGGTCCCTGGAATCGTTGATCAGCGGTTGAAGCAAACTTTCGATCCCGGCCAAGCAACAGATTTCGAGATTAGCCAGCCCCTCCCGGCTGGCCTTGAACTTGATAAAATTGGCTACTCAATCCAGGGAACGCCGACAGCTGTTGGTGAGACTTTGCTGACTCTGCAGGGGCTTAATTCGGAGGGTAAGGTCGTCGTTGAATATGAAGTGACTATTTCAATCACCAAGCCAGCGACATCTTCCTCCTTCCCCACAAACTCATCTACAGGAGGCCCAGGCCCAGGCGACAATCCGATAGCTGTACCGTATGAAGCCGTTGGCGAATTGCTTTTTGAGCAGGGAAGTAGTGATTTGAGGGGCGAGCAGATCGAGGATTTAAATGAGATGGGCAACCGCCTAAAAAGTGAATTTCAGGACTGCAAATATCTGGTGGTCACGGGTTACGCCAGTCGGGAAGGCGACGAGGGATCAAACAAACGCCTTTCCCAGGAGAGGGCAAAAAATGTGGCCCGGGAGCTTAAGGCCCTCGGTATCCCGCAGAAAGTGTTCGTGCAACCCGAGGGTGAGGCAACGCAGGGGCGGCCCGATGATCAGCTGGCCAGAGACCGCCGGGTTACCATCAACGTTTATCGCAACTAGCCTATCGGTCCTTGGGTGCCTCCCGGGCTAGTCACCCCATGAAGCTTAATCCTTGGATCTTAATGGTGGTCTTGGGGTTCCTTTGCATTTCACCAGCTTCGGCAAGCTCCAGGATTCCAGCCGAGAAAATTGATTCAAGAGAGGGGCTTGTCTACGAAGCGGGCCAAGCGACGCCCTTTACCGGCATCGCGTATTGGCAGTGGCCCAATGGGAAGGTCAAGACGGAGCGGGAATACCGAGCGGGCCGGCCGACCGGTTTAATCAGGACCTATTCCGCCGACGGAAAACTCGAAAAGGAGACGCGCGGCAAGCCACCTGGGGTCACCAAACCCACACCACCCCCGTCCAAGCCCGCTCCAGCGGTTGCTCCAACCAGTCCGGTTTCCACTGTGGTGTTCCAGTCCAAAGAGGGCTCTTCCGGCAGTAGTGCTTTTCCATCCTTTCCGTCCCCAGGGGCAGGGGATCCAAGCTCCCTCAAGTCTCCTGGGACACTCATTAGCCGGCAAGGTGAGTCCATTCCCATCGATTTGGGTGCGACGCCGGTGATTACCGAGCAGCCTAAGCACGGCCAGTTGCGGGTGGATGGAGGGGGTAAATACACCTACATCCCCGATCCGGACTACCGCGGGATGGACAAGTTTAATGTCCATCCGGCTCCGCCCGGGCACCCGGATGGCCAGCTGGAGATCTACGTGCGGACCCAGCCGATCGACACGGAAACGGAGATTCTGATCGTCACGGATGCCAGCCGATCCATGGAGCAGACCTATCCGGCGCTCAGTTACGTGCGAAGGAATCAGCTGCAGCGCTCCCTGATCCGATTCTACGGTTCGGCCGCGCGCTACGAGGAAAGAGTGCGAATTCTCGATGACCCCTCGGAAAGGATGCTGAATTTTCTTCGTCCCAGTTTTTTGGGCAAGGGGGCTGGAAAAAAGATCACCCTGGTGTTTCAGGACGAGGCTCATCCTCACTATCACCGCACGGATGGGATCTATCCTTGTGATCCCGGAGCACGCTATGTGAACGCCACCCCGGATCCCTTGGACATGTTCCGGTGGGGATTGGCCGCCCCCTTGGCCACCATGGCGGATACCGATACCTTCATGGAAGACATCACCGCCCTGCGACAGGAGCTGGCGGCATCCAAAGGTGACTTTTACCGTGGGGTTCTCTTTCAGATCAACAACCCCCTGATTCCCGGATACCGCAAATTCGTTGAAACCGTTTTTCAGGGCTTGAGCCCGTACACCAACTCGCGGCTCAACGTGAAGGAGTATGCGACCGGCAAGTTTGCCGTCCTGAAGGCGGTCTATGGAATCGATCCGGCAACTTCTCCCCAGGGCTATTTCGACCTGATTCGGCAAGCCTTGGGGGAGCTGGGTGTGGCGATCCCCGAGGCTTGATCCGGCCTAGCGTCCCCCGTTAAAGACCGCCACGTATCCCCCGGAAGGGGTGTTGGCCAAGCCCACCCCCTGCAGGGTGATCTGGGGATCCAGCAGGTTGGCTCGATGGCCGGGACTGCTCAGCCAACCCGCCACGATGGCCTGCGCATCGAACCCCCCGGATGAAAAGTAGAGATTCTCGTTGATGAGCCTCAACTCGTGCCTGGATCGCTGGTTTCCCAGGTCGTCCGTGGTGCGGTGGATCAACTGCTGGGTGGGCGCCAGGACTACCGCCCACTCCCGGGCCACGTCCACCAGCCCGGCATCAATTTCCACCCCGGGCAGGCCATGCCTTTGACGGCAGAGGTTGATTTCGTGCGCCAGCGCGTTTTCCTCCGGGGAGAGGCGTCCCGGGGGGCGGGCAGGCCGCATAGTGGTGGAGGGATCGGGGGGATTATTCCGCCAGTCCAGCGAAGGGTCTTTTTGCTCGTATTCCGGGGGAGGTACGCCGCCGTCGGAGCAGTGGCTGCCAAAGAGCAGAAAAAAAACACCCAGCACCATGACCACCAAGGCCAGAACCGCCTGTAGAATCATGGGGTAGGTATCCGCTTCACCGGGTAGCCGTTGACCGCGGACTGTTTTAACCACTGCTGCACAGGGGAAGGGAGAGAGGAAAGATCGCCTAACTCCGACACGTACCGCAGTTCCTCCTTGTCCGCATCCGTAAATACTGCGGCCATCTTGCCGTCTGACTGAACCAGGAGAATGGCGTTGCCCCAGGGGGCCAGCCCCCGGACAAAGCCGTCCGCCACCTTGCCTTGGAAGTCGGGGTATTTTTCTTTGTGGATCCGGGTCAGATGCATGGAGTACACGATGGTTTCGTAATCCTTTCCGCTGATCTTTTTTAGGTGCTCGTCTTCCTGCGGGGTCAGCAACCCCAGGGCCGCCAGCGGATGCTTTTTGGGTTTCGGTGTACCGCGGTCGTACCAGCGGTCGTGAAACTCGATGCCCATCCCGCCGAAGGTCTCGGTGTTGGTGGTGAAGACGCGGATCTTTTCGCCCGCCTGATGGAAGGTCACCCTCATCGGGGCGGGCGGATCGGAATCCTCTTTCATGGAGGTAAAGACCAGGCGATTGGTTTCCCATCTGGCGAGGCCCTCGATCCCTCCGGTGTGCGCCCCGCTATAGGCCTTCATTTCAAAGCGGACAGAGTCTTTTTCCGGCTTGAGCTGAATGGAGTATTTCTCCGCGGGGCATGCCCCTTCCCCGGTCCACTCGCCTTGCCACCATTGAAGGGAGTTGCGTTCAGGGATATCTTTAGCACAAACATTGTTGTCACAAAAAAACGACCAAGAACCAGCATAAGCAAACAATAAAAAGACAAAGGATCGGCTATTTCCGTTCACGATCGAGGAGCTCTTAATATGATGTTGGCACAAAAAAGAAAAACAACGTTTTCTCCAAGACGCAGGACTTTAGAAGCGGAGTTTAGAGTCACATGATAGGTCAAAGGAAACCCATCCTATTTTTGCTTCTTCCCTTTTTTCATCTGTCAGGAATTTTCATTTCCGAAGTTTATGCTACTTACTCGATTTTGGGCTTTGACCCAGAGACCGGGGAAATCGGTGGGGCGGTTCAGTCCTGTGTTCCCACCGTCACCATGGTTCTGCATGGCCGTGGTGATGTCGGCATGTTGGCGGTGCAGGGGCGGCCACGGCCGGAGTACGGGAATGAGGGGTTAAGCTTTTTAAGAACAGGAATGCCCCCAAGGGAAGTGATCGAGGCTGTCCATCGCGGCGGTTTTATTTTTACGCCTTGGGGAGGGAACAAGTTTGAAATGCAGTTTGCTGTCATAGACCGAAAGGGACAAACGGCGGCCTACACAGGTCCTCAGTGCCAAGAGTACGCTGGTCATTTGCAGGGACGGCACTGTGTCGCCCAAGGTAACCTGGTGGCGAATTCTCGGGTGGTATCGGCGATGGTACGGGCCTTTGAAGCCACCCCCGGTGGCTTAAAATACCGCCTGATGGCGGCGCTGGACGCCGCTCAAGCCAATGGAGGAGACCGAAGGGGGATGATGAGCGCGGCGATGCTCATCGTGAAAAATGGAATTCGGGAAAATGACGGGAAGGTGCTGGAGTTGGAGTCGAATATGAACTTCTCGCCTTTGAGGGATTTGAGGAATAAAGTTAATGGAGAGAATGAAAATAAAGCCGAGAAGAAACTCAGGCTTCCAAAACCCAAGTGACTAAATCTTTTGCCTGCCTTGTTTTTTTTACCTTTTCGGTTGTGGCCCAAGCCGGCTCCTCTGGCACTGGGTTTCTTGTTTCGGCGGACGGGCTAGTGGCCACCAGTAATCATGTGATTGAGGACGGGCACTCCATCCAGTTTAATTTCAAAGGCCAAAAGTATGATGCCAGGAAAGTGGCCCAAGATGAGGCCAACGACCTGGCCATTTTAAAAGTTGAAGGTGAATTTCCTTTTCTGGAAATTAGGGGATCCGAGGACGCCAGCATAGGAGAAGAGATTTTCACTGTGGGGTTTCCGAACCCGGCGATTCAGGGCTTCGAGCCTAAAATGACCACCGGGGTAATCAGTTCCCTTTCGGGTATCCAGGATGATCCCACTTGCTACCAAATTTCAGTGCCCGTCCAGCCCGGCAATAGTGGCGGCCCCTTGTTGACCCAGCAGGGGGATGTCATCGGTATCATCAAAGCCAAACTCAATCCCCGTGTCGGGTTGGCCACGGCCAATGCTCTTCCGGAAAACGTGAATTATGCCGTAAAAAGCGATTACCTGAACATCTTAATCAAGCTTGCGAAAGCCAAGGTCAAAAAAGCAGATGCCAAACACCAGGCTAAAAACCCTGCAGAACCTCTCCAAGGTGTCGACAAGGCTCTGGCTTGCGTAGGGCTGGTTGAAGTAAGCGCGCCGTTTCAACCAAGCGGTAGCGTCTCCGATAACCCGGCTCGCCCAAGAACGTTCGAGCCGGAATCCCCCATCTGGAGCGAATGCCTCGCCAAAATCGATGACGACATCAAGCTGGCCGAGTCCATCAACATGATCGACCCTGACGACCCCTGGGATAAGTACATCGAGATCAGGCCCAAGCTCCATGAACGGGTTCAGAAATTCATGGATAAATGGAAAGACGATGCGGAAGGATTTAACACTTGGTTGCAGTCGGGTTTGATTGGATTGGCCATCCGAGAGGGCCAGTTTGAGGATGAGTTCAAACGATTTAAAAAGGAGGTGGGCACTTTTAATCTGCCTTTTGCGAAGGTGCTGCGGAAGCACCTGGCCTATCATAAGACATCGCGTGCCAAGATCCTGTCCTCTGGTCGGTATCTACTGCCTGAAAAGTTCCAAACCGAGTTCAAAGACCGTGTTTTGGACCCGAACGTTGCCGAGATTCATGACGATGTACTCCGGGAATCCATAGGTTCAGCCCGCAGTCTGGGTAAAGATTCGGCGATTGCTAAATCCGAAATTGTTGCCTCAGACAAGGTGGGGGCCTTCTTTACGGATCCTACCATTAATGATGCCGTTGGTGTTAATGTGATTACCTTTGAATATTTTCAAGAGCTCAAAAAGCAGCAACTTGTCAGTGAGGACACGAGCCAAGCATCAGTTTTGATTGTTTCCTACATTTCGGGCGACCCTTACACCCTTACTTTGTCCAAAACTCCCCGGGCAGAAATTATTGCCGTGCCAACGGAATCAAAAAACAGGAATTAGCAAATGCTTAAAACCAAAATACTTCGCAAAAGATCTGCACCCAACGCTTTCAAGCCAGCTCTAATGGCGCTTTTGCTTTTGTGCTGCAGTTTTAGTAGTGAGGCTCAGGATTTGAGCGGGTTGGCCTCACTTTTAAGAGGCGCATCCATTTTGGCGCAGGACCCTGGAAATACCTTTTTGGGAAAAATAGATAATGAATTTTCTTCGGAATCCATTTTCAATGAGTTTGGAACTTACGGGAGTGAGTTCTCATCAATCTCAATTTGGAACGAATTTTCAAGCTACGGTAGCGAATTCTCGTCTTTCTCTGCCTTCAATGAATTTACCTCCACACCACCTATGCTTATAAAAAATGGGAAGGTTATCGGTTATTTAACGCGAAATAAGTTTATGCGAGGAGGTCTTTCCCCAAATATTCTTCGAGCCCTTAAGGATGAGTACTAAAAATCATTAAATCTCAATAACTGTAGTTGGGACTTGGAGGCGGGTGAGGATGATTTGGAGATTATTGAGGGCATCGGGGTATTGGGCGTAGGCGACGGTGCGACCGTAGGTGCCGGTGTAGAACTTCTTGGGGATGCGGCAGAGCTCGATGCCTTTGCAGAGGAGGCCTTCCTCGGGGTCGCGGCTGAGGGGGTTCCACCGGACGGAGACCTTGTCGCGCAGGTGGTAGAAGGCGTCGCTGACGGGGGGTTCGTAGACGATGTAGCGATCAAGCCGGTCGCGTCCCCGGGAGTTCAGATAAAAGATGTGGGTGCGGTTGGGGCTGAAGTCCCGGGGGAGGCGACGGGCGTAGAGGATATCCTCGGCCTTGGCTTGGCCACGGGGTGTGAGCCCGGTGGCCAAGGTGGTAAGGAGGGGCAGATTTTTTAGGAAGGAGCGGCGGTTGAGGGTGAAGTTCATTTTTATTCCTCTTGAAAGGTGAGTTGGAGGTGGGGGGCGTGGCGGCGGAGGGTGTGGGCGGCGGTGGTGAGGTCGGGCACGCGGCCGGCATCGACCAAGGCCTGAAGGATGTCCTGGCGGGGTTGGTCCTCGACGTGGATGAGGAGTTGGCGGGTGACCCATTCGGAGGAGAGGCGGGCGTAGTGGTCGCGGAGGGAGGGGTAGAGGTCGGAATCGACGGTGGTGAAGGTTTCGAGGGCCTCGGCGGTTTCGCCCTCATCGTGGTTGGCGGCGGTGTAGAGGAGGCCGAGGCCGTAGCCGTCTTCCCCGGCGCCGAGGAGGCGGGCGGAGTCGATCCAGTCGACGAGCTCGCCGAGGGTGAGAGGGGTGCGGGTGGGGAGCTTGGGGAAGCGGAAGGCGCCCTCGTACTCGTCGACGATGGAGTAACGGAGGAGGCCGGTTTTGGTGCGGCGGGCCCGGAGGCTGATGACGTCCTGGAGGGTGGAGGCGAGGACGACGCGGGCGAGTTCGGTTTCCTCGGCACGGTAGTCGGGGAGGTATTCTCCGCCGAAAAAGGTGGGGTGAATGCGGCCGAGGGAGCGGCGTTCGTCGTCGGAGAGGATGTCCTTGGCGAGGCCGGGCTCGACCTGATCGAGGTGGCCGGTGGCGTGGAAATCGCGGATGAGGCGACGCCGGTTTTCGCCCTTTACGTTGCGGAGGGTGGCGTGAAGGACGGAGGTGTCGTCCCAGTAGGAGGCGGGGCGGAAGGAGTAGTCGATGCCCCGGAAGCGATTGGGGAGGAGGGAACCGCGGACAGG
>Ga0194129_10010154_pt1 | contig 10320 bp, 28 predicted proteins | sample TA2KigCa35mmetaG_FD_150862 | JGI IMG/M metagenome (GOLD analysis project Ga0194129, IMG submission 150862) | Freshwater microbial communities from Lake Tanganyika, Tanzania - TA2015038 Kigoma Deep Cast 35m | ecosystem: Environmental > Aquatic > Freshwater > Lake | place: Tanzania: Lake...
AAAGCGATGCTAGAACTGCACTTGACGGTTGGAAATGGAAAATGTTGGTGTGGGACCTAGATCAAAAACTACGATCAACACACAAATACGGACAAAGATTTGATAGCAATACAGAAGCATCAAGTGAAGAAATGGATATTTGCTACAGATTGAGAGATCAAATAAGAGAGTTAATGAATGAAAGTGGTTTAAATTTAGATGATTAAAAAATGACAGAAAAAGAATTGCAATTATTAGGTTTTGAAAAACAAGAAGACGGTGGAATTGAAATTTCAGATGATGAAAATGCTTTTTGGATAGAAGATGAATTCTATTACTACACATATACAGTTGCTCAAGGATTTCAATTCATATCAAATGTAAACACTGATGTAGATGAAGACGGACAATGGTATGTAGAATTTTTCGATTCATATCCTTCAATTCGATTCATTGAATTTGGTGAAGTACAAGCATTGATCAATTTGTTAGAAAGTAGAATAGTAAATAGTAAATAAAAGTTATGGCTAAGAAAGAAAAACACCCAATTGAAGTAAAATATTTAGACCTTAAAAAACGATTCAAAGCAAAAGAAATGTCAATCGAAGAAGTTGATTTGATTACTTGTGAACTGATCGCTGAATTAGCTAGGCTAACAGAAAAAAATGTAACAGAAATAAATGGCGTCTCAATTGATCTATACAAAGATAGAGTATGGTGGATTGTAGAAAATGCAGGATTGTTACCTGAATATAGAGACGAAGAAGAAGATATAGTTGATGAAATTAAAGATGACTACTACAAAGTAGAAGACGATTTCGACTATGAAATAGATGATAGCAAATTTTATAAATAAAAATTTGGAGAATTAAAAAAGCTTTCGTATATTGAAAGTAAGAAAAAAGAAAGAAATATAAATTAAAAAAAGTAGTTATGTTAGATTTACAAAATGATGGTTTTTTGAATACAAACCAAATTAAAGAAAGAGCAAAATCAGTATTCACAGACAAAGCAGGTCCAAGTACCTCAGAAAAATTTACACACATTCCAACACATAAAGTGATTGAAGACATGGAACAACTAGGTTGGGGTGTTGTTGATGCTAAAGAAGTTAAGGCACGAGCCAAAAATAGCATTGGATTCCAGAAACACTTAGTTGTATTCCGTAACCCAGATGTAGTAATCAACGGTGCTGACGGTGATACAGTATTTCCACAAATCCTATTAACCAATTCAAACGACGGTAAAAATGCGTTTACATTTACAGCTGGTTTGTTTCGAATGGTGTGTGAAAATGGTTTAGTTGTTTCAACACAGGAATTTGAAAACGTGAAAATGCGTCACATGGGATACACATTTGAGGAATTGCAAAAACAAATTCGTGCAATGGTTGAACAGTTGCCTTTGACAGTTGAATCAATGAACAAAATGAAACAAATTCAATTAGACGAAGAGCAAGCAAAAGCATTCGCTAAAAAAGCATTAACAACTCGATTCGAAGAAGATCAAGTTGAAGCAATGGATTTCAATTTAGATGAATTACTTGAACCAACTCGTCCTGAAGATAAAGGAAATGATCTATGGTCAGTATTCAACGTGATTCAAGAAAAAATATTATCAGGTGATTTCACATATATGTCAGGTGCTAGAATTCGTAAAGCACGTAAAGTGAAGAATTTCAAACAAGACCTAGATATTAATCAAAAACTATTTGCAATGGCAGCTGAATTTATAGCTGCCTAAAGCATAAAGATGCTGCTTCATAAAAGTTTTCTTTTTACCCTACCCTGCTAAAGCGGGGTAGGTTTTTAAAAAGAAGGAATTGTTTTAGCAAAAGAACTTTCGTATATTGAATATATAAAAAAGAAAGAAATGAGTGAAAAAAACACATCAGGTGGAATAGGAATAGGAATGACATTATTTCTGATATTTCTAGTTTTGAAACTGACAGATACAATTGATTGGAGTTGGTGGTGGGTAACGTCTCCACTTTGGTTGCCAATTGCAATTATAGTAGCAGTTGTATTAGTAATATCCATTTTTTTATATTTACATAAATGAATTTAGGTAGAAACAAAATAACACCCCGATTTGATCAAGGACATAACTTGAAGAAAATGATTGGGCGTGTATTGCACAACAATTTGTTTCCAACATTTTATGGAAAACTATTGTACATAGAAGATGAACGTTGCTACTTTGAAATATTACCCAATCCAGAATTCACCAAGTACAACATGTGTGCAGGACAAATAGAATACATACATGAACGAATAGTATTAACAGAAAAATTTGAAGATGACAGCATTTAAAACAGTAATAAATAAAGAAATGGACCATGACGGGTTTCAAATGACATTTGCAAATGGATGTACCATTAGCGTAATGTTTGGACCATACACATATTCAGATAGTGGTGAAACAACTGCTGAAGTAGCAGCATGGAACGAAGAAGGATATTGGATGCTATTTCAAGACGGAAAATGGATAGTTATAGAAACTGGAAGTGAAGTTATGGCACGTCAAACACCTGAACAGGTAACTGAAATGATGGGTGAGTTAAGTAAACTTTGTAAAATTTAATGAAGGAATATTTTTAGCAAAATATCTTTCGTATATTGAGTGTATAAAAAAGAAATAAAAGTTATGGAAAAAAGAAAATCAAACATCGGAGTTCAATTAGATTTATTTGCAGGTATTCTGTTAACACCTGAACAACAACAGCAAGTTGATAAATATGTTGAGAACCAAAACAAAAATATTACATTTCAGGAAAATGAAAATCAACGAATTGAAAGAATGCTCATTGAAGCAGGATTTATCAAAGGTGTTCATTTCAAAAATGATTTCAAATCATTCATTGATACACGTACTGTAACATTAGGTTACAGTTATAATCAAACACAATTTGAAGTTGAAGTTACAGCAAAGTTCCTTAATGGTGGGATTACTTTGTTAGGTAAGCGTTTTGATTCAACTACTAAAGAATTAAGAGATGGTGTATTTAGCTTTGATGTTCAACGAGATAAAATACAATCATGGAGTATTCAAGAACAATCTCGTTATGTTAAACCAAAAACATTATTAACCAAATTGTTGGAACACAATGAAAAGGAAAAACGACGATTTGAAGAATATAACAAAAGAACTGCATTATTGAATGTTACACTTGAAAAATATAAAACATTGTATCCTTCAGCTACAGTTACAAGCGGACGTGAATATTCAAGATATGACGGTTCATTTGAAGTAGTTGAAATTAAGTTTAAATCAGGTAGTTATATTAAATTTGCATTAGATATTCACCATAATAAAGAAACATTATATCATAAATACGATGCTGAGTTTAATAAAATGAGTTCAGAGGAATTGCTTGAACGATTTTCAAAACAGGAAGCCCTTAAGTAAAAGGGCTTTCGTATATTACAGTATAAAAGAAATAAAGGTTATGGAAAAATTTGAACAAGTAAAAGAAATTATTTCAAATCTCAACACATTAGATAATGGTGTGGGTGTGGATGGTGAAACCATGCAATACATACTACAGCAAGTAGGAATGGAATGGCAAATGTTACGTCAATTGATGTTAACAATGCCGATTGAACAAGTAGAATATTTAATTGAAGAACGTAAAGATTTAGGACTATGATAAGCATTGAAGAAATTAAACAAATGATCATTAAAAATGAAACTGGATGGTTAAAAGAAACTCATGGAGATGATAAATCTCAAATGTACATTAATGGGATGAAAGATGATATAAATGAATGTGAAACACTTTATGATATAGTTTATTTTTATCAAAATCGTGGTTATACTATAGGAATGGGGTGGGAAGTTATTGTTGCATTATTAAGAGAAAATACTCAAGTAAAGGACTAAGATTATTAAAATAGATTTCGTATATTAAAGTAAATAAAAAAAGAAAAAAATAAAAGTTATGGAAAATTTAGAATTTAATTTTAATGAAGGTAAAGAACGAATTGTTAATATGTTAACATTTCATGCTAAAGAATTTGAAAAAGATATGATACATGAAGTTGAAGGAGTAATTAATAGAGATGAAGAAGATGTATTAGAATCAATTGAAGACATAATAGAAATTGCTAGACGAAACCGAAATGCAGTTGAAAAAGCAATTATAAAAGTACAAGATTCTTCCTCTATACAAGAAATACTTAAAGCAGTAGAGGATACATGTTTTGAAGAAGATGAAGAAAATATGTTATGTAAATTATTTGGTTTAAATAATTTAACAATTAAATAAATTTTATTAAAATGGGAAGTGTTATAGATTATATTGAATGTCCAAATTGCGGACACGAAGCGTTTAGTGATTTTTATTACAGAACAGGAGAAGAATATGTTAATTGTCAGAATTGCGGTTACCATTATTCAGCAACTATTAAAAATAGGGATAAAAAACTAACCGAATTGAAAGAGGAAGATTGGACAATTACTGAATTAAAAAATCCATTTGGGGCATACCGAATTAAATTTTACGATTCACCTGGATATGCTTGTGGTTCATTAGAAAATGAAGAACAACTAAATGAATTAAAATCAAATTGTGAAGATGATAATACAATTGAATTTTGTACAGTGAGTCGTTTTATAGATGGTGAAATAAAAAGTGAAACAATAATTGACAACGGACCACAAACTGACTCAGCAGGATTTACAGTTGAAGATAGATTCGAAGATGAAGATGGTGGGATGAGAAATTGTGGAGATGGAGATGATGTTGAGGACTTTTTTAATTAAAAGAAATTTCGTATATTTCAGTAAATAAAAAAGAAAATTATGGCAATAAGAAGTAGAATCGCAATTGAAAATCAAGACGGAACAGTACAATCAATATATTGTCATTGGGATGGTTATGTTAACGGTGTGGGTAAAACATTATTTGAACACTACGACAGAGAAAAATTAAAATCACTAATTGAACTAGGTGATATTTCATCATTAGGAATATTGTTAGAACCAACTGATCCAAATCACACATTTGAAAATCCACAACAAGGAGTTACAATAGCATATTGTCGTGATCGTGGTGAAGATTTTCATTCAACTGGTTATTTAAATGTTGAAGGTTTGTTTGAAAATGGCTTTAACAGTGGTGAAGAATATGTGTATTGTTTAAACAGAGATGGAATTTGGCTAGTGTGTAAATTAGGTTTTAGAAATGTAGCAATTTTAAAAGAAGAATTAGAGGAAGAGGGTGTTTAACATCCTTTTCGTATATTACAATAAATTAAGAAGAAAATTATGATAAGCATTGAAGAAATTAAACAAATGATCATCAAAAATGAAACTGAGTGGTTAAAAGAAACTCATGGAGATGATGAAGCTCAAATGTACATTAATGGGATGATTGATGAAATTAATGATTGTAAAAATATTGATGATATAGCGATTTTTTATAGTGATAGAGGTTATGGAGTACTTGAAGCATATGAATGTATTATTCATGTTTTAAGAGAAAATACTCAATTAAAGGACTAAGATTATTAAAATAAATTTCGTATATTACAATAAATTAAAAAGAAATAAAAGTTATGAAAAAAGCAGACATGATCAAAACAATTCAAGAAAAAGATGCAAAGTTGTATCTTGAAATGAAAAAAAATGAACAAGTATTCGGTGAAGATTCAGACATTACTAAATTAAGCCGTAGAGAATGGTGTAGTATTGATAAATTAATGAAGGAATTAGATATTAAAACTGATTTCAGCTTACCAGAATGGGACTTAGCAATGAAAATTGCACAGGAAATAAAAATGGTTAAACAATTCGAAGCAGATGAGTTTGCTAGACGAGATGTAGGTCATCCATTATGAAAGTAGGTGATAAAGTAACATGCACCAAATACCCCGGAACATGGACGTTAGTGTGGTATAAAGCAGGAGACACAACGTGTGCAATAGAAAACGAAAAATACAGATATATTGTAAACGTTTCAAGTTTAAAGAAGGAAGCCCTTGATTAAAAGGGTTTTCGTATATTAAATGTATAAAAAAGAAAATAAAGGTTATGAAAAGTATTTGTTCAGCAGATCACATCATTGGTTACAATGAAAGTGTAACGGCTAAAAGTGAAAGAAATGATTGTGTAGTTAGAGCAGTCGCTTCCACATTCAATTTAAAATATGACACAGCTCATAAATTTGTAGCTGATGAATTTGGTAGGAAACCACGTAAGGGCACATTTGGAACTGCTATTAAATTATCAAATAGAGATAACATATTAGGAACCAAATATAAAATCATCCCAAAACAAGACCTAAAATACCCAGGTTCATCAAGACATCAAATGAATGGAGGTAAACCTACTGAAATAACATTAAACATATTTCTAGAAAAATATCCTAAAGGAAAATATCTTGTTATCAAGAAAGGACATGCATTTTCAATTATTGATAGTGTTGTAATTGGAAACTCTAATGATGGTAGTCGTTTAAGAACAAAGATATTGTTTGCACTTAAAGTAGAGGAATAAGTTTATTAAAAGAGATTTCGTATATTGAATGTATAAATAAAAAAAGAAAAAAATAAAAGTTATGAAAATTACAAGCAAAACATTAATGGTAGGCTTCGATACAGAAGTAAAATTAGGAAACAACGATGCAATTGAGTTAACATTAATTAACCAAGCATGGATTAGTGAAGGTAAAGATGGTGGAATATGTGTTGATTTAGAAATTGGCATTGATATTACAGATATTAAGTTCTTAGGAATTGATGTTGCTTCAGGTTATGACTCATTTAAACAATTCAAAGCAAGCCTTAAAGACTTAGGTATTAATTTAGATGAGTTGATTAATGAAAAAGAAAAAGAATTAGCTAACTCAGGAATAGAAGATAAGTTGAAATTAATGTTTAAAGATAAATTTTAAAAGGACGCCCTCTATTAAGAGGGCTTTCGTATATTTAGGGTATAAAATTAAGAAAATGAGTGAATTAAAAAATGTATTTGAATCAAAATTAGAAATAGTTAAATGTTTAGTTGAAGAATGGGGTTATAAAGAATCCCAATTCTACAATACTTCAACTAATAAATCAATAGACAAGTTTTGGACATATAACAGATGTTTACAACATTTGTTTCACTGTCGTCGTTACTATGTTTTTACAGAACATGGAAAAATGGATAAGGAATTTTATGAAAATGTTTGGATAAAGGAATAAGATTATTAAAAGAGATTTCGTATATTAAAGTATAAATAAAAAAAGAAATAAAAGTTATGAGCAAGTACAGAGAATTAAGATTAAACCCACCTAAATTAACTATTAAAGCGGGTGCAAGAGAAGTAATATTTAAAACAATATCATGTATGTGTGATAATGTTCATTACTTAACATTTAAGAAAAATGATGAAGGTGATTTTAAAGTGAGTGGTAATGGATTTGCTTTGAGTAATTGGCAAATGAAACATGCTAAACATGAAGTTGAATGGGAAGCAGATGAAAATGAGTGGGGCGGAGTTATAGCAATGATCAATTCAGGAACAGAAGTAATCGAATCAGTAATAAGTAGATAATAAATATGGACTACACAGCAAAACAAATTGATAAAATGTCAATTGAAGAAATTGAAGAACTAGCTTATACATTAAACGAACAAGAATTAATTAAATGGACTAGTAATGGTTATGATGGAGCTAGTTATGTTGAAATAATTAAAAGTAGATAGAGGAATAAGCTTTTAAAAGTAAATTTCGTATATTCCAGATAAATAAAAGAAAAAAAGTTATGAGTAAAATAACAAATTTAGAAGTATATGAGAATGGTGATATCCAATCAAAAGAATTCTCAAGAAAAATCCATTCTGTAGAATTTTATTATTATGATGTTTACTATAAAGGTAAATTTTATGAAATTGAGGTTTCTGATGATGGCATGAATTGTGAAGTAGAAAATCCTGAGAATGAAGCATTTGTAATAGGGGAATCAAATAATTAAAATAAAGATCGTATATTAAAGTATAAATAAAGAGAGAAATATGAAAATGATGTTAAGTGAGTTTATTACAAAATTAGAAATTGTTAGTAATGAAAGGTTTAATCCAAAAGTAATCCAAATAATATCAATGTTAAAAATTAACCTGATGGAACGTGGTGATATAGAATTGGATATAGATCATATGTGTAAGCATTTTGGAATTGAAATATAATTAAAAAAATAAAAGTTATGGAAAATAAAAATGATATTACCAAGTTAAAAGAATTACTAATCGAGGCATCAACAATTTGTTTACAAAACATTAACAAAGCAGAAAATATTGATTTACACTCAATGATGGAAACACTAGATGATTTTATTGATGAATTAAATGCAATTGAGAATTTTGAAATATATGATGAGGAATAGAAATCATAAAATAAATTTCGTATATTAAAGTAAATAAAAAAGAAAATTATGAAAAAAGTAAACATTAAAGAATTAGGTAAAGAATTTAGCATATTTGGTAATAAAGGAAATGTATGGAGCAATACAGCACATGCTTATAAATCAGGTGTAGGTAATTTATGTGGCACACCAGCGTTGAGTTCCAATCATGCTAAAATGTCAGGTATTGAAGAAGTAGGTTGTGAAGAATGTTTAAAAGCATTAAAAAGTAAGTAATATGGATGAGGCTATTAAATTATTGTGGAAAAATAAAATGCATCCGGAAATATATAACTCAAATATTCCTTGGGAACAAAAATTATTTTTGCAAGATAAACTTGAACATAAACATAAAGGAGATTTCATAGCATTACTAACCGATATATTAGAATACGCATTACTCCCAGATATAGAGGATTATGAAAGTGCCATTGCTATTAGAGACTATATTAAAGAATCAAAGGAATAAGCTTTTAAAAGTAAATTTCGTATATTAATTGTATAAAAAGAAAAAAATAAAAGTTATGAGTAAAGAAGAAGTATTACAAAATTGTTTATATTGTATTGAAGAATATGGATACATTAGTGAAGATGGTGTTTTGGATGAATGTGATGAAGATATGTCATTAGTAAGATTTTGTATGAAAAAACTGGATGAAATGGTTGAAAAAGGAACCTTAACACATGAACAGTGGGGATTAAATTAGGAATAAAAAATATAAAATAGAGATCATATATTGATTGTATAAAAAGAAAAAAGAAAAGTTATGAGCAAGTACAGAGAATTAAGATTAAACCCACCTAAACTAACCATCAAAGAAGGAGCTAGAGAGGTTATATTCAAAACAGTATCATGTATGTGTGATAATGTTCATTACTTAACATTTAAGAAAAATGATGAAGGTGATTTTAAAGTGAGTGGTAATGGATTTGCTTTGAGTAATTGGCAAATGGAACACCCAAAACATGAAATTGAATGGATGGCAGATGAAGAAGGATGGGATAACGTAATTAAAATGATCAATTCAGGAACCGAAGTAATTGAAGAAGTAAAAAGTAGATAAAGAATAAAAAATATAAAATAGAGATCATATACTCCAGTATAAATAAAATAAGAAAACAAATGACAATAAATGAATTATCAGACAATGAATTAACGTTACTAAGTTCATTGATAAAACAAAATAAAGATAAACTGAAAGAAATCATCACTGGAGCAAATAAGGTGAATGATGTTAGAACAGGACGTTTAATAAAAATCGTCAAATTAGCAATGGAAATCAAATCGTAGATCGTCAATGAATGTCGTCAAAAAAACGAAAATCAACGTGTAAACAACGAGGAAGATCATCATCAATGGAACTCGTCAAAAATGAAAATCAACGATGAAAATCAACGATAGGAATCATCAAGTGTGTGGAATGAACATCAACATAGGGAATGCAAATCGTCAATGATGATCATCAACAAAATGGAAATCGTTAATAGTATGTGACAAGTATGTTTTATAGTAAAGGGTATAAAAGAACGGTGTGTCTAACCCCTCCATTGCTCGTCCACGTCCTTTTTAAAACTTTCCAAAAGTATATACAAAAAACATGAAAAAACACGTCCCCCACGCGGGGAAATGGGGGGATGGGGATCGTCACGTAATAAAAATCGTTAAAGAAATCGTCAAAAATATTTGGAAACCTGAATAAAAATTATTATCTTCACATATGTATAACTGAATATTAAGGTATTCTCCATAATGGAAACGGGTAAAGGATAGCAACAGTGATAGGGCACAAAAGTATCCCCAGGACCTACAAAAAATGGAAAACAACATTAATATTCGTGTGTGAGGTAGGAACAGTTGAATATTAAACCGAGACCCACACCGCGATTATAGCCAAACGTGGCGTTTGAAAAACATTAAAAGAAGCTTGCAAGGAATTTGCAGGCTATCAGACTG
>Ga0194129_10010156_pt1 | contig 10318 bp, 13 predicted proteins | sample TA2KigCa35mmetaG_FD_150862 | JGI IMG/M metagenome (GOLD analysis project Ga0194129, IMG submission 150862) | Freshwater microbial communities from Lake Tanganyika, Tanzania - TA2015038 Kigoma Deep Cast 35m | ecosystem: Environmental > Aquatic > Freshwater > Lake | place: Tanzania: Lake...
CAACCATCATGCTCACCGGTTTCAGTACCTTTAAGTACTCCACGCGAAACAAACGCCTTTGTATAGCGAGAATCTTCTTTACAGAGACGTATCGCGTCTTCTCTTACTTCCTTCGCAGTTAGCTCTTTTGAATCAAGCTTGTCCAGAATATCTTTTGGGTCATCCCAGTTCATGGGCTTTGGCTTTTCCCCAATCGCCTCCATGCGACTTTGCAGCCCAGAAAGATTACGCTCAAACCCGTCATCACTAGATTGCCTAGACAAATAGCTGACAATTACTCTGTATAATTTCTTCAATCTGCCATTCCTTCAGTTAAGCGGTTAAACAATTTCTCTAAAAGTTCTACCTAATTATAGGGACAATCAACAAATCAGTTTTGATCAACTATCTGTAACTTCGGGTGATCCAGAATCTTCCGTATGACTTTTTCTTTAGCGCCGCCAAACACTAAGGGTCTTTCGTCTGCGTTTTTTATTAACCAGCCCCAATGTATTGGGGCTGGTTTAATAATTAGTATTGTATATGTTAGAAAGAATCATAAGAGCTTTCCTGCTTAAGAAGGCTGCACCAGTTATAACGATTAAGCCTGACAAGATTCCATTTGAACTTCAGGATAGAAAGACTAAAGACAAGTCTTACTGGAAGTTTCATGAAGAACACGAGACAGAACTAAACACAGATGAACATGGTGCTTTAAGATTCTATACTGGCTCTGGGTATAACTTAATTAATACCTATCTAAGGTCAGATGATCCAGAAAGTGATCCACCACTTTTAGGACACTATTTAAAGCACCTTGACAGGGCAGTAGCGAAGGGTAAAGTTTGGCGAAACATTGTATTATGGCGTAAGCTTTCTTGGGATGATAAAGAACCTTTATGCGCCAAGCTATCTACTTTAGGGATAAGTAGCAGAGGTAGGAGTCTTAACGGTCTTGATCAAAAGGTATTGAGCAGTATTGTTGGGTTTAAATTTACTGAGCCTGGCTTCTCTTCTGCCAGCTTAATCCCGCTACTGGGCGGCGTTATTCAGTTGAAGATTATTCTTGAAAAGGGTCAAGGCGGGTTGATGGTCAACAGTGTTTACGGTTTTGATAATAAATATAAGGAACATAATTTGAGTCTTACACAATTTCCTCAAGAGCACGAGTTTATACTGCCTCGCAGTACAAAGTTTGAAGTTGTGTCAAGTAGTATCACCACTCGCTCTACTTTGGTTGTAGAAGTAAGAGTTATTGACTAGTATTATGTTATACCGAGTAATTAAGAGTTTTTTGATAAAGAAGTCTGATCCATATTACGAGCTTGGATTAGAGCGAGAGCGTACAAAGCCGATTGTGGTACGTCCTAAACCCTGGCACTTTTCAGGTGACGAGCCCAAGTATGTACAAAAGTTCAAAGATGATCACTCTCAGACTTATGATCATGATGTTATAGATAGTGTAAATCACTACAGTCAACATGGCCATAAGGAGATAAACAAGCACTTGCTTGGTCATGACATGACAGAAGATGACTGGTCCTATTACCGAGAAAATGAAGTAGATCCATCTCCTAAAAAAGAAATAGAAGCGCACATTGACAGCATAGACAAGGGAATGGAAAAAAGCCCAACAAAGACGGATATTATCGTATGGCGTGGTCTAAACTTAATGTTTTCTGAGGGTGATAAGCAACAGCATCCTTTAGAACGGCGTCTTTTAGAGCTTGGCGCAGTTAGTGAATTTTATACAGTTGATTATACAAAGGCTTTGAAGTTAAAGGGATTTACCTTCACTGAGCCAAATTTTATATCTACGACTTTCAATCCTAAAATAGCTGATGACTTTACAAATAGGTTAACTATTCATCTTGTTTGCGAGATCAAGGTTCCAGCAGGCACGCAAGCGATATACTTACCGGGTGCCCATCGAATGGATAGGGCTTTGGGTATTAAAGACTTTGTAAGCCACCCAGGCGAAGTAGAACTCCTTCTCGATAGAGGTCTTAAGTTCAGGGTAACCAACGTAACTTCTCGCGAAGTATTCAAGGGATACGCTGGTTTTATTGTACATCTTGACCTAGTAAATTGATCGAGAACTAAAGTTTCATTCGCCCTCTTTGTCTTGTTTGAACACCGAGACTTTTTAGCCTTGTGTATATAGCAGAATTGGTTACACCAAACATTTTTGCTATTTCAACAACGGTTAGTTTTTCTTGCGTGTATAGAGTAGTAATCTGGCTAACTTGTTCTTGAGAGAGCTTTGCCACGTGTTCCCCTCTCTTTCTTGTCTTTACGCCTTCTCGCTTAAGATGTCGCAATATCGTGACTTCAGTAACATCCATAAGCTCAGCTATTTTGTGTATAGATAGTTTTTTTTGCGTGTATAAAGCACCGAGACTTTCAATTTGCGCTTGAGTAAGCTTGTATCTTGGTGTAGTTCTTACTAGTTCTAGAGATTTAATTTTGGCGTAAATCGTGCCTCGGTTTACGTCTAGAATTTTTGAGATATGCTTTACAGTCTTGTTGCCTTTGTAAAGATCTTGCATAATGGTAACTTTATCTTGAGAAAGCTTTAAGTTAGTTCGACGTTTTTGTCCTTCTTTGTGAAGAAGTTGCCGAATCCTTTCTCGGGTCAAGTTGAAATGCTGTCCAATCTGAGCTAGGGTTTGCCCATTCTGGTACATGTCAGTCATCTTTTTAATGCGAGAAGCTTTCTCTTGCTTTATACTCTCTGATTCTTGCTGTCCAGGTGAGCGCATGAGCACGCCCATCTTCTTGAGTCTATAGAAGATGGTTGGTGTGGAGGTGTTCATCTGTTTGGCAATCTGACTCGTCGAGAGATTTTTGTTCTCGTAGAGGTCGCGAATGAGATTATCGTCTAAGTTAAGCTTCATGTCTTTAATGCTAACATAGACGGGTAGGGTTGTCAATGGGGATCTATGGTAAAGTTTTAGTAGGTAGCGTTAGTATGATTTACAGAACAGTATTAAGCTACCTTAGAAAGAAAGCTGCCCCCGGTGTTTCTTTGAAGCCTACGCAGTTTCCTGATAATACAAGTTTAGGCAGAAATGACGAGCATAAGGCTTACTGGAAGTTTATAGATGACCATAGAATAGAGCTTAGTCAAGAAGAATATGATGCTGTAAATGCTTATAGGCATACTTCAACTGATATAAATCATCATATTCGAGGTACTTTTAAGTTAAATGAGGAGGATGCAAAAGAAGTCGAAAAGCATTTGCCTCATTTGGATCGAGCCATACAGAGGTCTACGATTAATAGTCCAGTTACTTTGTGGAGAGGCATTGACTTAAATAAAGGCGAGCCAATAACTGAAAAGCTAAGGTCTCTTGGCTTAGTGATAAAAGATCGATTTGATAACGAAGCTTTTAGGGAAAATATAAGAAAGCCTGACCTTGATAAGCTTGTTGGATTCAGATTTAAAGAGCCTGGTTTTTCTTCCACAAGTTTATCACCAAGCCTTTGGAAATTCAGTTCGATAAGATTACGTATTCTTTTAGATCGAGGCCAGTGTGGTTTATCAACAAATAGCGCAGCTAGGTTTGACAAAACCCTAAAGGATTTTTTTGAGGGGACAGAGCATTTACATGGTGCTGAACATGAAGTATTATTACCAAGAAACACGGTTTTCAAAGTAGAGTCAGCGAATTTTGATTTTAACGGTAAAGGGCAATTTCTATATTGGCAATTATTTCTCACGTTAACCGTAGTTGATTGAGATCTGGTAGAGGATTATATACAAATACTAGTTTGCCAAGCAAAAGCAGACTATAAAATGTTAAAGGGTTAAAACAATGAGTGAACTAGACATTTCAGAATTTCTTATCAAAATGGCCTATGATATTGAGCATCCTGGTATTCAGGAAGCAATGGATTATGGTGGCTCTCGCGATATGGCCATTAAAGAAGAGCGTCATCTTGAAAAAATGAGATTACTATCCGAAGATGTTTCTCACGCTAAATCTTCTCTAAGAAATGCAGCAGATTTTCTTAAGGAAGCTGAAGGTGAGGAGTCGTCAGATGAGTTAGCAGATGCTATCGATGATGTAGTTTCTCATTGGATGAAAGCCGATCCATTAGGTGTTGCAAAAAATATCGACCTTACTAAGCTTTACGATGTAGATGATATTGTAGATATGGCATTTGATAAGGTATCAGATCCTTCTCTTTTATTAGAAGTACTAGACGCCTTAATTGATAGCTCTGATATAAAAGTAAGCGACCTAAAGCCACATCACGATGTTGGTAACGTAGCACAAGTTTTCGCAGACTTGGACGTTGATAAGAGAGAGCCAGCTTTAGCCAAGTACACATGGCTAAAGGAGTTTGTTAGCTAGGCTTCTTTCCAGTAATCTCTTCGTACTGCTGAGCTAAGCTAGACTGTCTCTTTTTAAGCTTTTCGATAAGTCTATTCTTTTCTTCTTCTGTACCTGGTCCATGTGTTTTGACTAGGTTTTCAATTTCAGATGGAGTAACTTTAAGTACTTTTAGAATAGAGTCTGCTATTTGCTGTTTAGAGACATGGCCATATACAGAAGTCTGTTTAAAGTTTTCACCACTTTGGTAATGCTTGAGTTCGGTTACATGATCGGTAAACAGGCTCCCTTTTCTTCCTCCTGTCCCTCTGTAGTTTAAACAGCCACCTGGATCGATTCTAACTACCCTACCGTCCTTAATTGGCATGTTACCATAAGGATGTGCGTCACCGATGCCTACTTGATCCCAGTTAGCAAGCCAAGCGTCTACCGCCATACCTTCGCCAACATCTTCAGTGTACTTTCCTTCTGGAAGCCCCTTTTGGTCTCTTCTCAGGCCGTGTACCCAGCGAGAGGCTACAGCGAGGCCATCATGACCAGCCTGAATCATCCAAGTCTCTGGAAAATGTATCTTACAAGCCCTATAAAGCTTTGCAGCTAATACTTCATTCCGTACATGGTCATCAGTGTCAGGGAACTTGACGTACCATTTTTCTCCAGTACTCTTTTCAACGTACAAACCGCCGACATTCCAACCGCCCTGGTTGCCGTCAATGCGCTCTAGATCTTCCCACTTAGGAGGAGACCCAGCATGAGGATGCTTATCATCATGCTGGGGCAAATGTGGATACAAGAAAGATTCTTTATTAGAGTTTAATTTTCTCACAATTTAATGAGAATATTAACGCATAAACACTCTCTCGTGCTCATCCATTTCCTTGATAAACTCAGGATTGTCGTCCATCCAAACATCGACTTCAAACCCTGCTTCCCTCGCGGCCTCTTCCTTCCATCGGAACAGGCCAGCATAAACAACTGGAACCTTTGGCGTCAGCACAGCATCTACCTTCCAGCTACTTGAAGCATCCTTTGCGGTAACAATAACTACCTTATGACCCCTCATAAGGGCATTAGATATAAACATTGAAAACAGTTCCGGGTCTGCTGTATAAGTCTTGTCAAAATCAATACCAAACGTAGCCATAAATACCTCCTATGCGTATTGTTGCACAAAATTGCGTTTTTGTCAAGAGATTAATTAACTGACCTACACTTTAGATACTGTCCTCTCTGATCTTATCTCTCTCTGCCTTGTCAACTTCAGATAGCTTGAGATTTTCGTAGTCGATTCTCGTATAGCCGCTCTTGAGGAGTTTAATAGAGACTACAGTTTCCGTAAAATTAAGCCAGTAGTCAGTAAGGGTATACTTACCAGACTTTAGTGCAGTATCCTCATAACCGTCTCCCTTTTCGTATGGGCTACTGAAGAAGTCAAAGGACGAGCTAGGTTCGCCGTACTTTTTAATCAAAGACTGTCTGTACCGTTGATAAGTACTGACGTGATCGTCAAAACTTTCTGGTTCGCCATATACGAAAGAGACTTTCCAAAGTTTCCTGGAAGTTGGGGTAAATACAGCTAATACGTAAGCATCAGCGCCGCCGATACTGGCCTCCCAAGATTGAATATCCGGATGTTCTGAATCAACAACTTTGTACTTAGAAAGGCTTAGCGGATACTTCTGTCCCCAATAGGTACCTGGTACAGGCGGTTTAGAGGGGCCTGTCAGACTAGAAGAAGCGATAGCGGCAAGAACAAGTGCTTTCATATCTGTACATTAGCACATTTTTAGCCGATCAGTCAAGCGATAAATGCTCAATAATTTATAAAAGTATATGAAATTTTCTGTTATTAAAAACTACCTAGCCAAGAAAGCTATACAGGTTGTGGCCCCAAAGCCATGGAAGCCTGTAGAGGGTGACGATGGGTCTAAGGTTCGTAAAGTTTTAAAAAAGTTCCAAGAAGATCAGAGCCAAACTGTCAGTAATGATTCTTTACGTAGTCTACATAATTATGGATTTGTCGGGTATGCAGATATAAACCGACATCTTAGGGGAGAAAAGCTGAATGAAGGTGAAACAAAAAACGTAGAGAGGCATATAAAAAACATAGACGATGCTATGGATGTAAGTTATTTGAAAACACCTATTGTCGTGTATAGAGCTTTACAGTTAAGCTTTATGGCTATTAAAAAGCATCCTCTACTTAAAAAGCTTGTAGATCTAGGAGTAGTTTACCCACATAAATGGGGAGGCTATAAGTTGTCTCAAAATAATCTTCAAGATTTAAAAGGATTTAGCTTTCTAGAACATAGTTACGTTTCTACTTCGCTAAACCAGCATTCAGAGCCTGTAGAAAAAGGTGAAGTGCTTCTAAAGATAAGAGTACCTGATGGAGTTTCAGCCGTGTATATGAACGCAATTCATGCATTGGGTGGCGGCTTAACAATAAACGAGTTCGCCGGATTTTTAGACGAGAATGAAGTCCTTCTTGATCGTGGTCTCTCGTTCAAAGTTTCGATGGCAAACATGATGGGATCAAGTAGACCAGACGCAAACTATAAAGATAGGCAGCGCATTCTTCTTGTCGTGGATGTTGAAGGCTAGTTCATCTTTTCCAGAAACTTCTTAGCAACAGGCGAATCCACTGTAATCATATTTGGAGCCTTGCAAGAAGGACACCCGCTGTACCTCGTGACAAGACGCCATGCAGTATAAACAAGTCCTGGAATCAAGAAGAAAAGCCACAAAAACACTTCCAGTACAAAGTAACCGTTTGTTTATTTCTTGGTGTCACCGACATGTCCGCAATGCGTGCATAGAAACTTTGCATCTTTCGGAAAGTCAATATGCCCACAAGATGGGCAAAAGGGTTTGTCTTTAGTTAAGCCGCAAGATGTGCACGAAATAAACTTTTTGTTGAACATCATTCTTCTTCCGTTCCAAAAAACATTTCCCATTCATCTTCAGTTGAACCAGTCATAAGAAACTCTCTTTGCGCTGGCGTCAACTGTGGCATCACTTTTTGAATGGGTGTTCCATTCTTCCATTTGTCTATCTGCTCAGACGTTATTGGCAGATCAAATGTATGAGTTTTTCCAGTCAACTGGCTAACTTTTGTAATTTCCATAAAGATTATTCCCTCCTTTATGGGAATCCTATCATAGATTCTCTAAAGCGTCAAGTTGATTTATTGTTAAATAGTCTATATTTTCATAAATATATGACATCATTTAGAGTAATACTGGGATACCTCGCTAAAAAAAGCGAGCCTCTTGTTTCAATGAATCCAGCTAACTTCAAAGAGAGTCCTGCTGCCTTAAAAAAGTTTCATGAAGAACACTCTGAGACATATGAGCCTCACGTCCTGGGTAGCCTTGAGTGGTATGGTGATGATGGCTTTGTAGAGATAAACAAACATCTAAGAGGCGAGGGTTTTCGTCACCGTACAGAAGAAAAAATGAAAGCCACAGAAAGACACATAGACAACATAGATCAAGCTATGGAAAAAGGGAAACTTAAGCACAATACAGTGCTCTGGAGGGCCCTAAGAGAAGGACATTACCATCCTCTACAAAAGGAAATGCAAAAGCTAGGTATACTCAATTTATATGGGGATGATTATACATCTGACGAGACAAAAGCTATTGCATTAAAAGAATTTAGATTCAAAGAAGCTTCTTATGTGTCTACATCTTTAGATAGGAAATATATTGAGAGCCCTTCAGGTATTCTGCTTAAGATATATGCACCAAACGGTACCCCTTCTGTTTACCTAAACGGTGCAACCTCTATTTTAGAGAAGGATAAAGATATTTTCGAGTTTGATGGAATGAATAGAGAACAAGAAGTTCTCCTCGATAGGGGACTCACCTTTGAAGTCCAGAATGTTTTTATTACCAAGCAAAAAAAGTATGAAGAAGCGGGATATAACCTCAGGCCAACCGTAGTCTTAAAGATAGTTTAGGGCTTATACTACTTTTTTCTTTTTGCTCTACAAGGTTTACAGGTACTGCCGAATCCAGTACTTGAAGTAAGGTCTCTCAGATAGCTGTCCCAAAGGTAAAACTCTTTACATTTGGTGCAAACTCTTCCGTCTTTTCTTACTTCAGTAGTATGTGGTCTCGGTTTAATCTCAAGCGGCTTCATTTTACTACGGTAGCACTTAATTACGTTTAGGTCAAGAGGTAAAATAAAAGTATTTAAACCCTTGCGATATTTAAATAATCATCAAAGCAAAGATGGCTAGACTGTAATACATCTTTTGCTACTCGATTAAATAGTTTTATGTTTGAGTCATTTCTTGATTCAAACAAATGAAAAAAGTCTAATTCAAAAAATGTCCCAATTCCAAATACCCCAAAACTACTCAACGGCCACATTGGTTTTATACAGGCTGTTGGGTATTTAATTTCTACTGGAATATTATTTTTTTGTGCCGCAATGGTCAGGCTTTGTCCTACATCCTGGGTGCTGCTCTCAAGAAGAGAAGGGCTACCGCATTTTAGCCAAGTAGATTTACTAAAAGCAACAAACATAGGACCTGCGTAAACCTGGCTTGGGTTAATATGATTAGCCACTTGAGCTAAGCCAAATATTTTTCCATTTTCTGCAATTTCAATAGCATCTAAAACCGCTTTCCTGTTCAGCGGGAAAGCGTCTATATCGCAAAAGATTATTATTTCATAATCATTTAGCTTTCTGACCTCATCGTCCATCCATAGGCCATGCTTCATTCCGTCTTTTTTATGCTGCTCAACGGAAAAACCGAGATGTTCAAATACCTCTTTTTGGTTTTTAGGTATAGATGGATCTATATTGTTCCAATACAAGCTTAGTATTTTATAATTCATAGGAATAAAGAGAGGTTCCTTAGGTGAATTTAAACTATCGAGTAGAGCAGAAAAGCTTTCCTTTATTGAAAAGATTAAGCTTCTCTATAGTAATTCCTTTTAAAAACAATGAAGAAGATCATAAACGGTTAGTTAATCTTGAAACTTGTTTGGCATATTATAAAAAGCACTTCCCAAAAAGCGAAATTATAGTAGCAGAGCAGTTTGAAAGTGAGCCAATCTTTAATATGGATGGCATTGTAAAAGCAGATGTAAAGCTTAAATCCGCTATTAGCCGGTCTAAGTTATTAAATGCAGGTTGGGGAAAGTCAACCAAAGAAGTTATACTATTTTGCGATAATGATTACATACTTCAAGTTGATTCGATCCTATCTTCTGTTTCCTTAATTCAAAACGGAATTTACGATATCATAAAACCGTATCGTTGTATTTTTAATTTACCTCAAGAATATGACCAGGCAAATAACTCAATTGAAGAGTTAGATTTAAATATCTGCTCTTTTGAGGCAGATTGGATTGCTCTAACAGGAGGTTCTTTTATTGTATCAAATAAGTTTTACAATAATATGGGCGGATTTGACGAAAGCTTTATAGGCTGGGGCGGCGAGGATGACGCTTCTTCTATTGTAGCAATTAATCTTGGAAAATATATATCATATGATAGCCATGCTCTTCATTTATATCATAAAAAAATAAACAAGTTTTTCACAGATGTTGAAAGAAGGCAGTATGCAAAAAACCAAAACCAATTGGGTCGAGTGTCGAGGATGGATCAAGTACAGTTTGATGAGTATGTCTCTTCTTTAAGAAAAAACCTAGAGCAGTATAAAAAGTAATTGGAGTTTATTATGAAACTTAGTCAAAACTTCTCGTTATTCGAGTTTACTTCGCCAAAAGATCATATGCCGCCTTCTGAAGCGCATATGCAAAACCTGAAGGCTCTGTGCGCGTTAGCGTTAGAGCCGTTACGTGCTCAGCTAGGTAGGAGTATTCAGATTACAAGTGGGTATAGAAGCCCAGCGTATAACAAGTCTATCGGCGGAGCGCCAGGCTCTCAACATTGTGCGGGTATCGCGGCAGATATTGCGGTTGGCAACGGGGATGCAATGGTTATTGCTGCTGCTATCGCAAGCAAGATTCCTGCGATAG
>Ga0194129_10010157_pt1 | contig 10318 bp, 8 predicted proteins | sample TA2KigCa35mmetaG_FD_150862 | JGI IMG/M metagenome (GOLD analysis project Ga0194129, IMG submission 150862) | Freshwater microbial communities from Lake Tanganyika, Tanzania - TA2015038 Kigoma Deep Cast 35m | ecosystem: Environmental > Aquatic > Freshwater > Lake | place: Tanzania: Lake...
CGTTAACTGTTGTGACAGGAAACGGGTGTCTGACAGGGACAGGATATGGAAGTCCTGTCCCTGCAGACTACCAGTCCAAACGTAAGGAACATACTAAAATTTAAAAAATTAATTTTTTTTTAATAATTTATCCATATATTCCTTAGCTTTTTTCTTAATTTCATTTTGTTCTGATTCTAATTTATTATCCCAGTGTTTAACTTGTCTGGCTACTGCATAATTTGATTTTAGTAAAGTTCTATGTTTAAATATAAAATTATAATAAAGAGCATCCCATGTTTCAGACCAATTATCATTCTTTTTTACTTTAAATGTACTCATTTTATTAATATAATTTGATGATGAAAAATATGGTCTTGTCATCATAATTGGTGTTGCAAATTGACTCATACCATAAATATTTGGAACCATAACCCAATCATATGCATCTATAGTCCATTCCATAAATATTCTGTAAACATCATCTGGATCTATCAAACATAATAATAAAAAATTACCTAAATACATCAGTCTTTCAATATGATGAGCATATGAATATTTAACAATTTTATTTATTATTGAATCTATTGGAATCATTTCTGTTTGTCCGGTCCAAAATTTATCATTTATTTTGTTTGTATGTTTGAGTTGATTGGTTGTTTTTATTTTTTCACCTTCTAGATTATATAATGTATAAACATAATTTCGCCAACCTATTACTTGACGAATAAAACCTTCAAATGATTCAATCGGAATAGACTTTTTATTATCTAAATAATATTCATAGGATGTTGTAACTACTTCATCATCAGTTAGTAAACCGATATTCATCATAGGGCTAATAACACTATGAAAAACAAATGGTTCAGATTCAGATACTGCATCTTCATAAGCGCCAAATTTACTCAATCTTTCTTCCAAAAATTTCTTTAACCATAATTTTGAAGCTTTAGAATCAATAGGATAAATAAAGTGATCAAGAGATCCATAATTTTTTGACCAATTTTTATTTACATATTTTATTGCTTCTTTAATATATTTATCTGATTTTATTTTTGAAACAGTTTCTGGGACTTTTAAATTTGCTGGTAACGGTAATCTATTTTCTGAATCATAAGACCACTTACCTCCAGTTGGTTTATCATTTTTATCAATTAATATAGATAATTTTTTTCTTTGATATTTATAAAATTCTTCATGAGAGTATCTGGTATTTTTGTAAATTAGTTTTTTGATATCAACAAATTCATTTGTTTTAATTAAAAAATTTAATGTTTCATTAATAACTAGTTTTTTTCCAAATATATTTTCCATTTTATTTTGAAGATTAAAATCTCCAGGATAAAATATATTTATTAACTCATTTTCTAATTTTATTGATTTGTAAAAAATATTATTTACCTTTTCACAATCAATATATTTAACATTTAATTTTTTCTTTTTTAACATATCATAATACTTTTTCATACTAGCTCTATGATATGCTAATTTTAATTTATGAAAACCAAAATCATTAAAATATCTTGGTTCTTCTATTAAGTAAATTAATTTTGATTTTGATAACAATGATAAATCAGAAAAAAGTTGAGTTGGAAATAATAAAAAAATCATTATTATACTTGATATTATTTTTTTAATTTAATATAATTAAATTTATTTCAACCCTTAGCAAATTGCTTCATTGGGAATAGATCTAATGGGAAGTAAGAATTTATGTTTTTTAGAAGGTCATAGTCATACTCATTAAAATTGATAAAGTAAAAAAACAGAAATTCCTAAAAATTTAGGTGCTTCGTTTTTTTGGTAAGGAGTTATTAGCTTCGCCTCCGCTCAATTAAGTAGGTTACCTTCCCACACGTCTGATGTAACGCCCTCGTTTGAGGTTCGGCAAAAATTGTTAGAAGTTTAGGATTCCAGCCTGTATTGATTGATGGGTCCTCCCGCTCTAAAGCTAGGTTATCAGGTCCACATTAGTGGAACTAGACCTGATGAGAGGTAGGGGTTCCGCCCTATATTCATTTGAGGACTAGTTGGGGCTTGCCCGACTTGCTTTTGCCATGTTTTTTTGATTTACATGGCAAAGGTGATTCCTCTTCATGGTTGGACATCGTTTCTTGTTGTGTTTTGACTTTTGAAGCCTCAACAACTATCAAACTTTCCATTTTTTCATCTTCAATAGAATTCTTGAGAGATTCAATCTCAACAAGCAACTCATCAAGGGGTACATTGGGAAACAAACATGGAATAAGCTTTAGCATCCATTTATAAGGCTGAGATCTCGAATGATCAATCTTAGCCGAATGATTGTCATGCCAAAAAACATCAAAAGATTGAGAGCTGCTCTTGGTAGCTTGATTTATTCTCGACTTTGGTTGACATGGTAATCCTTGTCGCTTTCTTGAATCATCTACAAGTCTGATCACATCATTCAGTCTTTCCATCGAAAAAGGTCCAATTACCACATTAAGACCATTGACTTGGCCTAAACCACCTTCACGAATTGTCTGTTCATGGTAGATGTAGCCGTTCATCGGTGTTGATTTTGACATGGTAAGTGGCTTAACTTTATCTCTATCAAGCTCATTTAAGATGCTAGCCATGTCAAATCCTGAGTCAAATCCTGCACCAAAGCCAGACTCATCAGAATCAGACTCGTCAGAATCGTCAGAATCGTCAGAATCAGACTCGTCAGAATCAGACTCGTCAGAATCCTCTTTAACTGGCTTGGTAAATGCAACTCTTTGCTTCGGTGCTAATGGTTTCACCATTGAAAGAAGCTCATCCAATGATTTTTGACTCTCTGGTTGCTTGACAGGTTTTGCTATGCTTTTATATGGTTTCATCGTCTGCCAGTTGTCACTAAGATCTTCCCTATATTCTTCCAGGGTCTTGAACTTGTAGATTTCGTGCAGATAATACTCTTCGTAAACATTTTTGTCAATCATGAACTCGTCAAAAGGAAGAGAACCGTTGCCATGAACAGTTCTGATTTCATTGACACGAATCCATTTTTTGACATCTGTCGGATCACTCGCTTCAAACTCTTTAATCGTCATCGTAGTAGAACTAATATCAAGTGATTGATAGCGGGTTGCTTTTTGATAGCAACCTAACTTTTTGGTCAACTCGACAAGTTCTCTTCGCTTGGGAACGGATTCAATCCACTCCTCGAATGTTTGATCAAAACTCTTGGGTCGCATTTCTTTCACGTACTCTTCAAACAATCCAGTACCTGCCATGAAATAAAGAGACCCAACAACTTCAGGATCTTGTTCGATAGGTAGGTCCTTAATCCATGACCAGAATGAAGCAAACTGATTTTTCAATACATGTGGAACACAAACAATTGACTCAGTCGCTGCTTGCTTTTCATCTTCATCACACTCATCATTGCGTTGATCGTACTCTTTAACGGTTATGGTTCCATCAGCTTCCCACACTCTTTTCTTCGACAGAATGGACTGTCGATACAAATCGAAGGGCAAGTGCGATTTGTTCCAATTTTCCAAAATCTCTCTCTCGAAAGGGTCGCAAAACTGATCAAATGACATGTGACAGTAAGCTTCAGTCTCCAGCCAGTTTTTGGCTGCCAGCGTGTCTTTTTCATAGTCACGCAGCGAGAGACGAGCATCTTTGAGTGCTTGATTTTTCTGCAAATTTTTCTCCAATTCGGTGATCTCATTTTGAATCTGTCTTTCCAACAAACTTTGTTCGATTCTTTGTTTCCAGGCAGACGCATCCGATTGATGACACACAGCTTTGTCTAGCACAAGTGCTGGAAACTCTTTTGGTGTAAACTCAAATGTCCTGAACAGGTCAAGGTTTGGAGCAACATCAAAACGAAGCTCGGGTGCATGAATTCGTGAACACTCCTTCTTTGAACATCCCATCTTTGAGTGGAAAAAACAAAGTGGATTAGAAAGGTGATGATCATAACACTTTCCTTTTGAACACTTGTGATTGTCCTTTTCATTCGGTTCTGCGAGACAGTATAAAAGCCAACGTGGACATACATCACACGACTTTCCGTCAACTGTAATTGTAACCAAACTTCCTTTGAGTGGAAGCAATGCAGATGTTCCAGATAACAGTGGAAAGATCACATGTTTTCTTTCTTCTTGTTCTACAATACGTAGACCACATATTTGATTTCTTTTCGGAATGGTTGTGAAACCTTCAGATGAACCACATTGGTTCTTGGGTTGGGTATTAGCCCAGGGGCGAGCCACCAGGGCTCTCAAGTTGTTGGCTTCCGCCGGGGTGGTTCCCTTATGATCAGGAGTTGAAGTGCTCGAAATAGTCTTCGAGCCAGACCCTCTTTGAGAGGAAGTATTGATGGAACCTCGTTGTGAACGCATCAAAAAGATTCATCTGAATCCAAATATAATTTATAATTTCAATTTTTTTTATAGAAATTATAAATTTAATAGACTTTTAGCACGAATCATTACCCATCCTTTTACTCTTTGTTGTTCAAGAGTTTTGTATAAATGTTCCACTTTATTAAGATTAGGATAGTTTTGAATTACAAGATTATATAGTTTAAAAACATCAGCATCTGATTTAGATTGTTTGATTGTGTAATTATAAATATTATCATAAATTGTGGAATATGATTCCTTTCTTTCTTCATCATATTCAAAACGAAGAGCATGCCATAAATGTGGTGGTAATTGAGACAAGTAAATATTAAAATGATGTGTTGTTGATTTTTTTGTTTCTTTTGGTAAAATTAAATTCCAACCTTCAGCATAATCATCCTGACTTAATGGATCAACTACATGATCTTCATACTGATTATCTTTTGTTAACATTTTTACTTTAAATTGACCATGTTTAAGACTATAATCTTTTTGTTGACTTGATTCTGATTTATTTGACATTAATAATTTAAGTTAATAAATCTTTAAACATGTATATAAAATTTGATATTTAAAGATATTTAATATTACTCATATATATAATGAAAAATCCATTCAAAAATAATCCGTTAACTTTAGAAGAATTAGCCAAATGGTTAAATAATTCTAGTTATAATCCAAGATCTGGTTGTAAAATAACAGAAAATGGTCAATTATATAAAACAATTAATAAAGCATATTTAGAAAATAAAAGGTTAGTTGATAATTTATATAAACAACAATTTCAAAAATATTTTTTAGATCCACAAATATATTTATGTCAAAGTAATGAAGATAGAGATCCTATTAGTTTGAATTTATTTTGGGAAGAAGAAAATGGAATAAAAAAAATTATTTATCCTAATGATAATTTTATAAATTTAATAATTTATAAAGATTCTAAAAATATTGTTAGATGTTTAGAAATAGAATCAATCAAATATCTTAAGGCTTATCAATTAAATACGCATCCTATTTCTCAAGAAATAATACCATCTATAATTTTAGACAAAATAGAAAAAATAGATATTATTCAAATACAAAAAGATAAAACAATTGAAAATTTAGCATTAGAAATTTTCCAATATTTTTCAAAGATTTCTATTTTTATAAATTATGAGTCTTTCTTACAACTTGATAAATCGGCATTATTTAAATTTAATTACGAATTGAAAGATTTTTGGCAACAAAATTTTAGTAATAAGCAACGAAAAGAAATATGTCAAGATACCTTATTATATAAAGATCAGAATAGTATGCAAGAAGATAATCTAGAAAATATTCAAAAATATTTATTAGAACAACTTAAAATACTTCTTAGTTGTGAAAAAGAAGAATATAAATACATGATAAATTATATAGTTGTAGGTGCTCTAGGTATTGTAATTCCTGAAATTAAAGAAATGTACCCAGATTTTAGTTTTAGTTTTTAATCATCTTCATCATAACTATAAGATTTTCTTTTTGATTTCTTACTACTTGAAGATACAAAAATTATTAGCAATAATACAAAAATAACTCCTCCAATATGTATCCATGATACATTAAATCCTACTGTTTTAGATATAGTTTTAAGAAAATCATTTGCTACAGGAACAACATTTCCTGCAGCATCTTTAGTTTTTGATAAAGCATTATTAGCAATATCACCAACTGATTTTTTAGCATCTAAATTAGCCTTTGCTTTTATTTCCAAGTCTTTCTTCATTTTTGCCATTTCTTCTTCTTTTAATTTTATAGCTGCATCTTGATCTTTTTTTGCTTTAGCTTCTGCATCTGCTTTGGCTTTAGATTCTGTTTTTGCTTTAGCTTCTGCATCTGCTTTGGCTTTAGATTCTGTTTCTGCTTTAGCTTTTGCTTCTTCTAAAAGTCTTTTCAATGCATCAACTTCTGCTTTTTGTTTTTTTTCTGCAGCATCGGCTTTTGCTTTAGCTTCTGCATCGGCTTTTGCTTTAGCTGCTGCATCGGCTTTTGCTTTAGCTTCTGCATCAGCTTTTGCTTTAATTTCTGCATCAGCTTTTGCAACTGCTTCAGATGATGTTTGTTTAGTAGGATCTATTTTTGTATCATCTGTCTGTTGTTTGTTAGACATTGGACCACAATTATTTTCTTGCTTAATATCATCCATTTTTAAATTTGTAATATTAGAATCAATAAAGTTAATTTGATTCATACAAATAGTTACTGTTTCTTTTTGATTATCTTTAGATATAAGATAAGCTTTTGATATACCCGTGTCTCCTCTTGTACTAGAAGTAGTACATCTTGGATCTAGTTGTTTTGGATATTGTTTAGTAGAATCAGTTTGAAAAATATTTAAAGAATATTTAGTATCACTTTTTAGATCTAATTTGGTACCACTTAAACCATAAGGATTATTTGATCCAAAAGGAGGCAGATCCCTTCTAGATGGCCAAGTATTTAAATTTACTCCTACAATTGAATTTAGACATTCGCATTCAGGTGGTCCATAATTCATTTTTTGGTCTTCGTTCCAACACATTTTATTAGAAGTTATATTTGCAAATTGAGGTACAATATTTCCTTTCAAATTTTTTCCCATTCTTGTACACCCTTGTTCATGAAGTGTTTTGGCACATTGGTCTATCATAAAATTATCACAAGTAGAATTATTTGGATTGTCAGGATTTTGATTTACAGTTAAATCAATATTACCTATTTTTCCTCCTTGTTTACATAAGTTGTCTTTATCACCACTTATTTGATATCCAACATAATCTACTCCTAAACATATACCATTAATTTTACATCTTTCATCATTTTTATTTAATGCTTTTGGAAAGGCAATTGAAACTATATTATGTGGTTGAGAAGACTTATTTCCATTATATAAATTTTTTTGAACTGCACCCATACAACAAGCTTTTGCTAAATGTTTTTTAACTGGTTTACCTAAATAAACTATTTCTTGTTCAGTTATTATATCTTTGATTGTTCTAGCAAATACATTTTCTTCATTAAAACGTTTATTAGAATACTGATCAACAGATAATGAATTTCCCATATTATAATTTATGAGATAAAAAATTATTCTATTGAAATTTTAAATATTAATTTTTTGTTATCAACTTTTTTTATGGTTTTTAAATCAGTATTAGACCAATTTTTTTCTAATCCAAATAATTCTTGAAAGCCATTAGAATTTACAAGAATTAAATCATTATTTGGTCCATTTTTAGAATAATATATTAATCCTATTTTTTTATCAAAATACAAATAATGATCTCCCAAATTTTTATTTGGTATAACTGGAGATAAAGCAAAAGAACCTGATTCAGGAATTAATATAAAATCTATTTTTTCACTATTATTTAATTTATTATTAGGATCTGCAACTATAAAAATTGGATTTTTATAAAAAATTCCTTTTTCAACATCTTGTATTGTTTCTTTGACCATAAATTCAGAATTATCTTTTAATTTATCTATAATAATTTTTTGATTATCTTCATTTAACTGATTAAAAGTAGCAAAAACATATTTATTTAATTCTGCATCATATAAGTCTAATTTAACTGGTAAAAAATTTTTAATTTTTTCAGCTAATTTTGCTGATGTAAAATCAATACTAGCAAATGATTCATTATTTGACCAACATTTAATAATTAAAAATATAACTGCGATTAGTAAAAAAGATTTAATAAAACATTCAGTATACATTATTATATATTTTTAATTAGAATTTATTTCTAAAATAATTATATAAATGTTATATGAAAATTTTCTCGTAAGTGCAGGTAATTCTACTAGTATTAAAGATAGTACAAAAATTAATAAAAATTTTGAAAATAATCAAAAAATCAATCGTTCAATGATGGTAGAATCTGTTACTAAATTAGTAAATAACGTTGCTCAAGATGTTATGCAAAAAAATACTGCTGTTGCTGCTGCAGCTGCTGGTGCATCAAATACATTAATGTTATCAGGAGTTAATTGCGATGAAGTAGAAATTAGTGGTGTTAAACAAGGTGCTAAATCAAATGTTGATTTATTAGTTAAATCTCAACAATCTAATACAAGTAAAATATCAACAGAAATATCAACTTCAATAGATAAAACTATTGAAAAAGTTGGAGCTACTGATTTAGCTGCTCTACAAGCTGAAAATACTAAACAATTAAACGATTTTATGAAAGCAATGCCTGGATATGATCCTAATAAAGCTCAAAATTTGGCTAGTAAATGTCCTAAAGGTGGTGGATCATTAATTAGTGCTGGTAATTCTTGTGATGTTGATTCTTCATATGAATTGAATGCTAGTGTGAAACAATCTTTAGAATTAGATGAATCATTTAAAATTAATGATAAAGACGATATATCAAATGATATTAAAAATAAAGTTGATCAAGCTAATTTTGCATCTTGTCAAGCAACTGCCTCTGCTGCAAATGCAATTGTATTACAAGATATTCAATGTGGTTTAATGTCTGCTGTTAATCAAGCTAAAAAAGCAGCTTCTGATGCAGCATCTGGTAAACCAGTTAAAAAAAAATTAACTATTTCTGATATTCAACAAGATGCTGTGTCTAAATTATATATGACATGTATTTTTGATCAAAAAAATGTAAGTGAAATTGCAAATAAAATTACAAATAGTATTAGTAAAAAATATAATCAAATTTATGATGCTGTTAAAAATAAAGCTAAAACAGGAAATAAAAGTAATGATTGGCTTAAAGAAAAATTAGATTTTGTTGATACCTTTGCTGCTGCCGGTGTTGAGAAAATTATGGCTGCAGCCGGTGATCTACCACCTAAAAAAGATACACAAACTACTTCTTCTAAAACTACTGAAGTTAAAAGTGATAAATCAGGTGATTCTTCTGGAAATATTCTATTACCTGAAAGAAAAGGTTTTGCTCCCGAACCAGAAAAAAGTGGTCCAAATATGTTAGATGACTATAGAGCTAAAAAAGCTAAAATAGCCTTAGATGATGCTAAAAAAATAAAAGAAAATGCAGAGATTGAAGCTGAAAAAATAAAACAAAAAGCAGCAGCTACAGGAGCTGCAACAACAGCAGATCCTAAAGTTGCTCAAACAAATAAACAATCTAACCAATGGTTAACCTATGGTGGAATTATTTTAGGTTTAATTATTATTTTTTTTGCTTTTAAATTATTTGGATCAAAAAATAAAACTAAGACAAAACGCAAACCTAAGATTGAAGATGATGACGAAGAATAAAATTAAATTTAATAAGTTTAATTTTATCCAATTTATTGTCTTACACCACATGTTGAGCCATACTCTGCAACTTTAGTGTTACTATCAAATATTCCATAACATGTTTTAGACCAACTTCCAAAATTATTATTATGGTATGTAATTGCTTTTGTTTTAGGATTAATATTTAGTGAATTTGCGCAATCTTCATAACTATTAAATTCACCGATGTAATTGTAATCATTACCATTGGTTTTAGGACCATTAACTAGACGACCATAACCACAATTAGTATTATTTAAGCGATTAAATGTTAATTTTTAAGGTTAAGAATTTGTTACAGTAATACCTGCAGTTGGAACAGCTACAATATTGTTAGCATTTACCAAAGATAATCTATTTGGAAAAGTAAGTCTATTGCTCCCTATTTGAATTACAAATTCTTTATCAAAAGTAACTGAAAATTCTAAAGGACGAGGATAAGTATGTAAAGGTAAATTGATAAATACAACTTTTTCCCATCTATTATTTCTATAAGAGTCCATAACAGTTTCATTTTCTCTAATATTAAAATGTAATGCTATATCATTACCAACTTTAAAATTTACAGTACCTGTTTTTGGTGTCCAGTTAACATACTATGTTTTAATTTTAGGAGGATTAAAATCTGCGGTAGTATAAAAATCTAAACCATCATACTTAGTGGGATTATTTACTTTATTAGTTTTTAACCAACAAGAATTATCTCTATCAC
>Ga0194129_10010160_pt1 | contig 10316 bp, 1 predicted proteins | sample TA2KigCa35mmetaG_FD_150862 | JGI IMG/M metagenome (GOLD analysis project Ga0194129, IMG submission 150862) | Freshwater microbial communities from Lake Tanganyika, Tanzania - TA2015038 Kigoma Deep Cast 35m | ecosystem: Environmental > Aquatic > Freshwater > Lake | place: Tanzania: Lake...
CAGAGGGGCCCCCAGGGGGGGGGGGCGGGGGGGGGGGGGGGGGGGGCGGGGGGGGGGGGGGGGCGGGGGGGGGGGGGGGGGGGGGGGGGGGGGGGGGGGGGGGGGGGCATAGGCCTCGCGCCAGGACGGCGGGTAGAGGCGCAGCCCCTCGGCGAGGGCCGCGCGGAGCGCCGTGAGCGCGCCGAGCGCCTCCTCCGCGTACGGGCGCTCCCCGAGGGCGCCGCGCACCTCGTGGGCGAGCGCCTCTCGCCAGCGCGTGTCGCGCGAGATGTGCGCCCAGGTCCACTGGCACGCGTGGCTGACGTCGCGACTCAGCTGCGCGTAGCACTTGAGCAGGGCGCTGGCGGCGGACTCGTCCACGAGGGCCACGCGGGGGGCGCCGGGCGGGGCGGGGGCCTCGTGGGCGGCGCGGAGGGCCCCGAGGAGGGCGGCGAGGCGCGGGCGGGTGGCGGCGAGGCGCTCGAGGCGCCCACAGATGCGCCGCCAGGCCCGCGCCGCCCACGCCCCCCGCCCTAGGCCCGCGCCGCTCCCCGCCCACGGGTCGGCGCTCCCCCACGCCTCCTCGCAGCGGGCGCGGGCGGCGCGCAGCGCCAGCTCCGCCTCCGCGTCTCGCCGCAGGTCAACCCCGAGGAGCGCGTGGGCGAGGGCCCGGCGGGCGAGGTCGTCGCAGCGCTCGCGCAGGTCGCAGAGGGGCCCCCGCCCCCCCGCGCTCACCGCCCGCTCTAGGTCCTCCGCCACGCTCACCGCCGCGCAGCTGAGCAGGGGCTTGAGCCAGTCGCCCGGCAGCGCGCGCCGGAGCGCCTCGTAGCGCGCCGCCTCCCCCGCGTCGAGCGGCGTGAGCGCCCGCCCCTCCTCCCGCCGCGCCGCCCACACATCAGGCGCCAGACTCAGCGCCCACCGCCTGCCCCCGAGGCGCAGCGGGTAGGTGCGCCCGCAGAGCGTCGCCCACTCCATGGGCTGCGCGAGCGGGCGCGCGCCGAGCGCCTTGAGGGCGCGCCACCGGCGCGGCGGGCGCGGGCAGGGGCCGCTGAGGGCGCCGAGGCGCAGGTCTTGGAGGGCGTCGGGGAGCGCGCCTAGGTCGTGTGGTCCGCTCATGCTCTCTCGCTCATGCTCTCTCGCTCATGCTATCTCGCTCATGCTATCTCGCTCATGCTCTCTCGCTCATGCTCTCTCGCTCATGCTCTCTCGCTCTGAAGCGACGGCGACCGCGGCGCGCCGGGTGACCCCTCATATCTATTCTCAGAAGCGATGTGTAGTGCTATAGAGCAAGATGATAAAGACCCTTGACGAGTCGCCCCCCGGCGGCGCGCGGGGCCGCCCCCCCAACATTAGAGCCCTAACGCCGCTCACCTCACCCCTCGCACGCGAGGCGCTTAGCCCAGGGAAAACGGATGTCTAGACGCTTCTCCTTGCCCACATCGCCGTGGGCCCCATCACACATCGCGGGGGTGGCCGCCGCGCTCGCCGCGCTCCTCACCACGCCGCCCGTCGAGGTCCACGCGCAGACCGTGGTGGACCAGAGCAACTCGATCATCTTGGCTAACACCACCTGGACCAAGAGCGGTAGCCCCTACACCCTCACGCGGGATGTAGAGGTGCGCCCCTCGGTCACGCTCACCATCGAGGCGGGCGTCGAGGTGCGTTTCGCCGCCACCGACGCCCTCGCCGCCGGCGAGAGCGCCGCGGGGGTGGAGCTGGTGATCAAGGGCGCCCTGCGCGCCAACGGCACCGAGGAGGAGCCCGTGCTCTTGAACGGGCAGAACCTGCCCGGCCCCCTCGCCAACGCCACCGGCCTCCGCTTCGCCGCCACCGCCACCACCTCCGCGCTCACCCACGTGCTGATCGAGGGACTCGCCTACGGCGTGGACGTGCGCGCGGGCAGCTCCTTCACCCTGCTCGCCGACCACCTGCACGTGGAGGCGGGCCACACCGCCTTCCGCCGCACCGTGGCCATGGGCGACCAGGTCTTCACCGACTCCACCCTCCTCGCCCCCGAGGCGGCGCTTGACGTGGTGGCAGGCGTGGAGGACGCGCGCTTCATCTTCACGCGCGGCGCCCTCGAGGGCGACGCCGTGGTGCGCGGCAGCCAGGGCTTCAGCAGCGCCTTCAGCGTGGTCGACGCCGCCGTCACCGGCCGCCTCACCTTCATCGGTGACCTCCAGGCCGGCGCCAGCGTCAGCCTCGACCGCGTGGAGCTCACGCAGGGCGGCGTGGCGGTGGAGGGCGCGATCCTCACCGGCGCGCTCCTCAGCGTGCGCGACTCCCGCCTGTGGGCCGCCACCCCCGCCGAGAGCGCCCTGAGCGTCACCGGCGCCGTGCTCGCCGACGCGCGCGTGGACCTCACCGGCACCGACGTGCGCGGCGACGTGCGCGTGGGCCCCGCCGTGACCCTCAGCGGCAGCGGCGAGGGGCAGTACGCGCTCATTCAGACGCCGAGCACCTGGAGCGAGGCCTCCGCCGGCTGCGCCGCCCTCGGCGCGCGCCTCGCCGACGCCCGCAACGCCGACGAGTCGGAGGCGCTCTACGAGCTCGCCAAGCGCAGCGCCACCGGCCTCGCCTGGACCGCCGGCACGCTCGTCTCGCCCCCCTGCGGCGTGGGCAACGCCTTCTTCAACATCGGCGGCGCGTCGCAGTGCGCGGGGTGGCAGTCGAGCGGCTTCCCCGTGCAGACCGTCACCGTGGGCAAAGACTGCGCCTGCGGCAACGTGTGCCCCTCGCGCACCGAGCTGCGCACCAACAGCTGCCTCACCGCTAGCGGCTTTGTGTGCGTGCAGTCGGTGGAGTACCAGTCGCGCATCCCCAGCTGCGACGCCGGCGCGCAGACCGACGAGCACTGCTACGGGGGAGACGTGAGCTGGTCTTGGACCTCGGGCGACTCCTTCTCGCAGAGCGCCGCGCTCTGGGGCGACGCCGTGTCCGACCGCCTCGCCTGCTTCTCGGGCGACCACCGCCTCTCCACCCCCCTCCACATCGCCATCGACGCGCAGGACCCCGCCGGCAGCGCCAACGGGCGCACGGGGCTGTGGCGCGCGCGCAGCGAGGGCGAGCGATACGGCTACATCTGCGAGGGCAAGCTCGCGCTCGTGGGCAGCGGCGACTCCAGCCGCGGCGTCCTCACCGTCGAGGACGTCACCCACCGCGGGCGCTTTGAGAGCCGCGTGGGCACACTCAACATGACCGCCAGCGCCTTTGAGGGCGCGCAGGCACACACCCTCAGCCGCGGCGCCAGCGTCTCGCAGAGCGCCTTCGTGGGCGCCTTTGGCCTCACGAGCCGCGCCACCGTCATCGTCTCGCGCAACACCTTCACCGGCAGCCCCCTCCACGGCGGCGGGCTGAGCGTGGAGGCGGACGTCGCCACGCTCTACGCCAACACCGTGGACGGCGGCGTGTACGGCGTCACCGCCCGCGGCCCGGCGGTGGTGGAGAACAACGTGATCTCGCGCGCTGAGCTCGTGGGCCTGCGCCTGTTTCCCGAGGGCGGCCCGAGCCCGAGCGACGACACGGCGGTGCTCAGCAACACGCTTGTGCAGAATCCCAGAGGCGTGACGGTGAGCGCCACCGTCAACGCCCCCGCCACGCAGCTCGCCAACAACCTGATCTACCGCGGCGGCGCGGCGGGGTCGGTGGGCGTGGCTAACCTCGGCGCCTCGCGCGTCACCGCCTCCCACAACAACGTCGCCGACTACGCCGCGCTCTACCAGGGCGTGATCCCGGGCGCCGGCGCCCTCAGCGTCAACCCTGTGCTCGTCGCCGATTTCCCCGCCAGCCCCCCCGTGCTCCGCATCGACAGCGGCTCACCGCTCATCGACGCGGGCAGCTGCGCCCTCGCCACGTCGCTCGACTTTGACGGCGCGCCGCGCCCCTTCGACGGCGACTTTGACGGAGTCCCCGGCTGCGACATCGGCGCCTACGAGTTTGGGCCCGCGCGCGTCTTTATCTACGCCGACGGCGCGCCCGCCACGCCCACGAGCTTTATGACCGGGCGCGAGGTCACGCTGAGCCTCTGGGGCGAGCGCGACGGCTTCATCTTTGAGGTCAAGCCCGTCACCTGGGACATCCCCGAGGCGGTGGGGGCCTTTGACGCCCCCACCGGCCGCTTCCGCCCCACGCCCGAGCCCGGCCTCTACCCCGAGGGGCTCTGGGCGAGCTTTGGCGCCCTCACCGCCACCCTCGACCTCGACCTCGACTGCGGCTGCCTCGCGCCTGACCTCGCCAGCGGCCTCCCGGGCGGCTGCAACGGGGTGCCGGCGTGCTACTTCACGGACTGGTCGAGCGCCTGCCCTGTGCGCGAAAACTACTGCCAGCTCGCCGACATCGGCTCTTTTGAGAATCCTGTGGTGATCGCCGCCGACGAGACGCGCCAGCTTCGGGCGGGCGGGCGCGACATCTTCGGCACCGTGTTCAAGGTCAACGGCCCCTTCACCTACGCGGTGGTGGGCGGCGGCGCCACCGTGGACGCCGTGGGGCGCCTCACGGCGGGCACGGCGTCGGGGTCCTTCCCCGCCGCCCTACAGATCTCCAAGGGGGCCGTCAGCGGGCGCACCGACCTCGTGGTGACGCCGGCGGCGGCGCACTCGGTGGTGGTGACCAAGCCGCAGCAGTCGGTGGGCACCTCGCGCACCCTGCAGTACTCGGCGCGCGTCCTCGACCGCTTTGGCAACGAGCTCCCCAACGCCCCCGTGACCTGGTCGCTCGTGAGCGGCGCGGATTCACAGATCAGCCCCGTCGGGCGCGTCACCGCCGGCTGCACCCCCGGGTCGTTCCCGGGGGCGGTGGTGGCCACCTCGGGCGCCGTGAGCGGCTCCTCGGCGCTGGTGGTGGAGCTCGGGGGCGCCAACCTCGTGAGCATGAACATCCAGCCCGCCGCCGTCGAGGTGGCGGCGACCGAGGGCGCGGCGTTCACCGCGAGCCTCACCGACGCCTGCGGCTTCACGCGCCTCGCCGTCTCCCCCACCTTCTCGGCGCGCGCCAACGCGGGCAGCGTGAACGCCGCCACGGGCGCCTTCACCGCCGGCTGCAACCTCGGCGCCTTCGCGAGCGCCGTGACCGTGTCGGCGGAGGGCTTTACGGCGAGCGCCGCCGTCACCGTCACCGACGCCCCCCTCGCGCGCGTCCGCCTGCAGCCCGAGGTGGCGCAGGTGCGCGTGAACAGCGCCGCCACCTTTGAGGCGATCGGCGAGGACTCCTGCGGGCGCGTGCGCGCCGTGGACCCGCTGTGGAGCACGAGCATCGTCAACGCCACCACCTCCGCTGTGGGCCCGGGCGCCTTCCGCCGCCTCAACGTGGGCTGCGCCGTCCTCGACACCTACGCCGCCGGCGTGCGCGCCACGGTGGGCCCCTTCCAGGCGGTGGCCTCGGTGGTGGTCACGTCCGGCGACCCCTCGGTGCTCAACCTCACGCAGTCGAGCGTCTCGCTGCCCGCCGGCAACCCGCTGCAGCTGATCGCCAACAGCGAGGACGCCTGCGGCAACAGCCGCAATGACCTCCTGCGCTGGTCGGCCTCTAACGGGCAGGTCACGGGCGCGGGCCTCTACACGGCGGGGTGCGTGCGCGGCTCGTTCACGAGCGCGGTGGTGGTGCGCGCGGGCACGCTCGAGCGCACCGCCGACGTGACCGTCACCGACGGCGTGCTCCGCAGCGTGGAGATCGAGCCGAGCGCGGTGTCGCTGCAGGCGGGCGCCTCGCGCCAGCTCCGCGCCAACCTCTACGACGGCTGCCGCAACATCATCGCCGGGCAGCCCGCCTGGAGCGTGGCGCAGGGGGCGAGCATCACGCCGACCGGCCTGATCACCGCGAGCACCGCCGCGGGCACCTTCGCGGCGTCGGTGGTGGCGGAGCTCAACGGCTTCCAGGATCAGGCCGACCTCACCGTCACCCCCGCCGCCGCCACCGCCCTGCAGATCACCCCCGCGCCCCTCCGCGTCGCCGCCGGAGGCGCCGTGGCGCTGCAGGTGACCGCCTTTGACGTCTTCGGCAACTCCTTTATCGCCGACCCCCTCTGGACGGTGGACCCCCTCGCCGGCGCGGTGGACGCCAGCGACGTGTTCACGGCGGGGCCGCGCGTGGGCGTGTACGCGGGCGCCGTCACGGCGCGCGTGGGCGCCGCCACGCTCTCGGTGGACGTGGAGGTGGTGCCGGCGCAGGTGGCCAGCGTCGTCTTGGAGGCGCAGGAGCCCGCCAACGGCATCGACGTGGTGGACCTCTCCAACCTCACCGCGGGGCAGGCGCAGACGGTGGTGATCACGGCGCAGGCGTTTGACGCGTTTGGCAACGTGGTGCCGCTCACGCCGAGCGCCCTGCAGTGGTCGGTCTCGGCGGGCGGCGGCACCGCGCTGCCGAGCGCGTCGCTGCCGCAGGCCACCTACGTGGTGGGGACGCGCGCCGCCAACCACAGCGTCACCGCCACCCTCGGCGCCGTGGCGGGGCGCCTGCCCGTGGTGATCCGCCCGGCGGCGCCCGTGAGTCTCTCCGTCTTTGACGTCAGCCCCCCCAACAACGCCATCAACGCCATCACGCTCACCCCCAACCAGACGTTCCAGCTCGGCGTGCGCGTGGATGACCTCTACGGCAACCAGGTGAGCGCGCCGGTGGTCTTTGGGGTGGAGAGCGACCGCGTGGGGCTCGTCTCGGTGAGCCCGTCGGGCCTCGTGCGCGCCGGCACCGTGGCGGGCGTGGGGGCGCTGGTGGTGCGGGTCAGCGCCTCGCTGTCCACCTCCATCCCCCTGAGCGTCATCCCCGGCGACCCCGTGGCCATCGAGGTGGCGCCGGAGCGCGTGGTCACGCAGCCGCTGAGCGTGGTGCAGCTCACCGCCACCTTCCGCGACTCGTTCGGCAACGCGGTGGCGGTGGACCACGCGTGGGCGGATTTCGATGTGGGCGGCAGCGTGACCGCCGGCGGCGCCTTCACCGCCGGCAGCGCCGCGGGCACCTTTAGCCGGGCGCTGGTGGTGCGCGGGCGCGGCCTTGAGCGCTTTGTGGACGTGGTGGTCAACCCCGGCGCGCCGCGCACCGTGCGCGTGGAGCCGAGCCTCATCATCACCTCCCCCAACCCCAACGCGCCCATCCCGCTGTCGTTGGTGTTCTCGGACGCGCAGGGCAACGTCACGGCGGCCCCCGGCGCCCGCGTCACCTGGAATCTCCGCGAGGGCTCCGGGTTCGACCTCGGCGCCGACGGGGTGCTCGTGGTGGACTGCTCGCGCGGGCCGGGCCTCTATCCGCAGGAGGTGCAGGTGAGCGCGGAGGTGCAGGGCGCCACGCTCACCACCAGCGCCTCGATCGAGGTGCGCCCGGGCGCCACGCGCTCCATCGAGGTGAACGCCACGCGCCTTGAGGTGCAGGTGAACAACACGCTCTTGAACTTGTCGGCCACCCCGCGCGACCTCTGCGAGGTCCCGACGCAGTCGGTGGCGCGCTGGCGCGTGGTGAGCGGGCAGGGGACGGTGACGCCGCAGGGGCAGTTCACCGCCTCCACCGTGGCGGGGCCCGTGGAGCTGCGCGCCGCCGTGGACGCCATCGATTCGCCCACGGTCAACGTGGTGGTGCGCCCCGGCGCGCCCACGATCGTGTTCGTGGTGCCGGCGGACCTGCAGTCGGCGGACCCCGCGCCGGGCACCTATGACGTCACGCTCACCGTGGGCGACACGCAGGGCTTTGTGGCCTACGCCAACGACACCTACGGCAACGAGTGGCGCCCCGACGGCGTGGTGTGGGCGGTCAAGAGCGCGCAGGGGGTGTTTGTGTCGGGGGGCGAGCCCGTGCAGGAGGGGCCCGTGGGCGCCATCTCCGATCAGGGCGAGCTCCAGGCGGGGCTGACGGCGGGGCGCTTTTTGAGCTCCGTGAAGGCCACCGTGGGCGGGCGCAGCGGCGCCGCCAACGTGTATCTGGTGCCCGACGAGGTGGTGGAGGTGCGGGTGGAGCCCGCCGCGGCGGACCTCGTGCCCCGCCAGGTGGTGAGCTTTAGCGCTCGCGCCTACGACCAGCACGCCAACGAGGTGACCGGGGTCAACCCCTCCTTCGTGTGCAACGGCGAGGTGGGCCTCTGCACGCCCAACGGCGTCCTCACCGCCACCGACCGCGTGGGCGACTACCTGCAGTCGGTGTCGGCGGAGGTGAGCGCGGTGCGCGGCTTCGCCGACGTGCGCGTCCGCAACAGCGCCCCCGCCCGCGTGGAGATCTCGCCGCGCGCCACCTCGGCGGCGGTGGGGAGCAGCGTGCTCTTCAGCGCGCGCGTGTTTGACACCACGGGCGTGGAGATCGCCGGCGCGGCGGTGTCGTGGACGGCGGAGGACGCCCTCGGGGTCGTCAACCTCATCAGCGCGCAGGAGGCGCGCCTCGACGTGGGGCGCGCCACGGGCCGCTACCTGTCGGGGGTCACGGCGGCGGTGGAGACGGCGGACGGGATGCGCGTGGAGGGCAGCGCGGACGTGGTGGTGCCCGTGGACTTTGATCAAGACGGCGTGGAGGACCTCGCCGAGCTCGACAACGACCTCGACCCCGCCGACCCGGACGACGCGGCGCTCGACCTCGACGAGGACGGCCTCACCAACGCGCAGGAGGTGGAGGCGGGCGTCGACCTGCGCGACGCCGACTCCGACGACGACGGCGTGCTCGACGGCGATGAGGGGTCGTGGGACATCGACACGGACCGCGACGGGCTCATCAACGCCCTCGACCCCGACTCCGACAACGACGACGTGTATGACGGCACCGAGGTGGGACTCACGCAGCCGAGCGCCGACACGGAGCGCGGGGACTGGTTCGTGGCGGACCAGGACCCCGAGACCACCACCTCGCCCACCAACCCCGACTCCGACGGCGACGGGCTGGCGGACGGCGTGGAGGACGCCAACCGCAACGGCCGCCTCGACCCGGGCGAGACGCCGCCCACGCGCAACTTCAACTACATCTTCTGTGACCCCACGGCGCTCGAGTCGGGGTGCCCGGAGGGGCTGATCTGCCTCAACACGATCTGCACCGAGCCGGCGCAGGAGGAGCGCCGCGCGCCCGACACGGGCTGCGCCTCAGCGCGCGGGGAGGGGGCGGCGCTCGCCCTCGCGGCGCTCATCGGCGCCCTCGCCCTCCGCCGCCGCCGCGCCGCCTGAGTCCGCCTGAGTCCGCCTGAGTCTTAGAGGGCGGCGACCTCGAGCAGGAACCGCCCGCTCCAGCCCGCCATGCCCGTCTCGGGGTCGGAGTAGCCGTCGATGAAGACGTAGACGACCTGCCCGGCGGCGAGGTCGAGGACGAGGCGGCTGCCGAGGTCGCCGATGGCGCGGTTGATGTCGTCGTTGCAGCCGAGCTCGGCCACCCAGTCCGAGAAGGCGCAGTGGCTGCGAATCCACATGAGGGTGTCGGGGCCGGTGGGGGCCTCGTCGGGGGCGCTCAGGGGCTGCGAGGTGAAGGCGTACTGCCCGGCGGCGTCGGCGGTGAACGAGAAGAGCTTGGAGGCGGTGCCGCCGCCGCAGAAGCCCCGCCCGTAGGTGGCGAGGCCGGTGGTGTCGCCCTCGTAGCGGCCGCCCGCGGCGTTGAGGTCCACCACGTCGTAGTAGGGGGGGCAGGCGGTGGTCGCCGCGGCGCACTTCTTGCGCCCCCCCGCCGCGTCGCCGCAGAGCGCGCCGTCGGCGCAGCGCGAGAGGCCGCGGTTGACGTCGCACTCCTCGCTGATGGCGGCGGTGGGCGTGGGGAGCAGCTCGAGGTCGGCGAGGGCGCTGGCGTAGCCCGTCTCGTCGAGCACCCGCACCTTGACGCGCGTGAGGCGCGCGAGGTCCTCGCGCGACTCGATGAGGACGGGCACGCTCCACTCGCCCACGAAGTCGCCGTTGCCCTGGCGCAGCGATTTGAAGCGCACGTTGAGGGGCCCGGGCATCTCGCTGAGCTGCACCGCGCGCCCGTCGTCATAGAAGTACTCAAACTCAAAGCTCGCGACGTTGTTGTCCTCATCGCGCCCGATCAGCTCGATGCCGAGGCCGCCGTCCTGGCGGTTGATAAAGGCGCGGGAGCGGCGGAGGAGGGGCGCCTCGAGGGGCGGGGGCTCCTCGCCGCCCGCCGCGCCCGCCTCCGCGCCCGCCTCCGCGCCCGCCTCCGCGCCCGCCGCCGCGCCCGCCTCAGCGCCGCCCTGGTCGGGCGCGGCGCCCGCCTCGGCGCCGCTCAGCATGTCGGGGGCGAGCATGTCGGGGTTGAGGGGGTCGGGGGCGCGCATGTCGGGGGCGAGGGCGACGCCGGCGGGCGCGGGCTCCTCATAGTCCTCGTAGGCGCGGCAGCCCCACGTCGGGGCGAGGGCGGCGAGGGCGGCGAGGGCGGCGAGCGGGCGGCGGTTGACG